>C687J35021_10003153_pt1 | contig 11405 bp, 8 predicted proteins | sample RifCSPhighO2_12_FD_35021 | JGI IMG/M metagenome (IMG submission 35021)
GACCTCCCCTTGGGAACGCTCGAGAGGGAACTGGGCGAAGAAGTCGTCCGGGGCGGCGACATCACCTCCATCACGCACCTCGGCAACACCGCCGAGAGTTCGGGTACAAATACCCACACCCCTGCCAATTTTCTGGTCGAGGTGGCAGTGGACGAGGATGCGCTGCTACGGCGGTGTAAAGAGAAGGAGGGGGAAACCCGGCTCGAGCTATGGGACCTCAAAAGGGTCCGCCAGGAAATCGGAGGTCGCATCTGCGACAACCACTCCCTCGCGGCTCTGACCCTTGCCTCCAAGTATCTGNANGGTCTGCCTCGCTAGAACGGNGGCACCTCNTCACAGCGGGAGCGATTGCCATCACCGGCGATCGCCCCCGCTTTTTGTTTTTCTTAAACAAAAGAGAGGCGCGTCGTGCAATCAACGTGCCTCTCTAACAAAGTCAGATTTGGGGCGATTACCCTTGAATCGTCATTCTGTCGGGCAGTCAGCACCGGTTCTCCAGAAGTTTCCTGGCTTGTTCCGGGCTGTCAAACTCGCTCTGGTAATGGCCGCCGCAGTCCAGCCCCAGATCACAGGGCAGAAGGAATTTCCTGGTCCACCAAAAACCCAGTTGCCACACGCCGAGAAACATTTGAATTTTGTACTTCCCTTTTCCAGGTGACGCCTCGACAATCCGATATAGCATTTTCCCTCCTTGGAAGGAAAAGACTAGCAAAAAAGAAGTCGGAAGTCAATGCCTGGCGATCGCCCCCGCTTTTTGTTTGGGTATGGTAAAATACAGAAAAACATTGTATGATTACTCTTCGTCATAATAATCCAGAGGAGGCAGTATGAATCTTGGCCTAGATGGTAAAGTGGTTCTCATTACCGGCGCTTCCGGGGGTATCGGCGCGGCCGCGGCAAAGGCGTTTTCCGAGGAGGGCGCCAAGGTCGTCATCCACTATGGCCGCAATGAGAAAGCGGCCGCCGACTTGCGGAAAAAAATGTTTGCCGAAAGCATCATCGTTTCTGCGGACATGTCGAGCGAGGAGAGCGTGAATGCCCTCTTTGCCCAGGCGGTTGAGAAGCTCGGCCGTGTCGACATAGTCGTCTCGAATGCCGGAATTTTTCCGTCAGCCGATCTGCCGATCGACGAAATGCCGGCTTCGCGTTTTGATGAAGTCATCGCCACCAACCTGCGGGGCACCTGGCTCACTGCCCGCGAATTTTTTCGCCACCTGCGCCAAACTAAACCTTCGGCCGCTTCACTGGTTTTTGTTTCTTCGACGGCCGCGGTTTTTGGGGAGGCCGGACACAGCGAGTACGCGGCGTCCAAAGCGGCCATCATCGGACTCATGAAGAGCCTCAAAAACGAGATGACCAGGATAGTCCCGAAAGGGCGAGTCAATGCCGTGGCTCCGGGTTGGACCTGGACGCCCATGACAGAGGAATTCAAATCAGATGACGCGGCCGTAAAAAAATCCCTGCAGACCAGAGCGCTGCGCCGTATCGGTCGCCCCGAGGAGGTTGCCCGGCAGATACTACTGCTCACCTCCGACGAGGTATCCGGTTATGTTACCGGCCAGTGTGTGGAGGTTTCCGGCGGGATGGAAGGACGAGTTCTTTGGGAGAAGGACGAGATTGATCCGTCCCAAGCATAAAGGTTCACAAACCAGAAACAGCGGGTGCGATTGCGCTTTTACAGGCGATCGCCCCCGCTTTTTGTTTTGGTACGAATTTGCTTGCTTATTCGCGAAAAATATGGTATAATATACGCAAAGGTACGTAAGGTTGATGAAACAAAATCACACCCGAAATATTTTTCGCGCCGCGGCGGTTTTGACCCTCGCGGGTTTGTTATTTACGGATTTTGGTTTATCTGTTCCCACGGCGCAGGAAACCAGCGGGCCGACTTTGGCCAAGCAAGCGCAGGCCCAGTCCCCGAGCCAGATATATGTGTGGGCGGAGACGCAGGGCTACGGCTATGGCGGGGTGATTGCCTTGGCCTCGACGGACACGCCCGCGGTCCGAACCAGCAGTTACAACATTTCCGGCAGCGCGGAAGTTTCGCTGTACGAGGCGGACTTGGATTCGCTCCTCGCTTTTCTCGTCCACGACAAAGACTGGAAGCAAAAAACCAAGGACACCGACATCTCCGGTTTTTTGCCCGTCGCCACCCTGCGGCATGATATCAACACGGAGTACCAGGGCTCGTTGCTTACCCTGCCTTTGGCGGAAAGCGGAATCTGGTTTCTGCGGATAAAGCTGGCGGGAGTCACCAGGGATTCCTTTATCATCCGGTCCCGCACCGGCGCCGTCGTCAAAGAGGGCGACAATGAGTTTATATTCTGGGCGCAGGATTTCAAAACCGGCAGGAGTGTGACTGCCGGTTCGGTTCGCACGTTGAATCTGCTGGAAGGCCGGCGGCAAATCGGCAGCGCCAGTTTCAACGCCCAGGGCATCGCGCGGATGCCGATTTCGCCCGATTCGGAAATCGCCCTGGTGGAAGTCGGCGGGGACACCGCCCTCGTTCCGGTCAACTTGCACTACCTCAACACCGGTTTTAATTATCAGCAGTTTTCGCCGAAGTCCAGGCAGATCAAGTATTTTATATTTACGGACCGGCCCCTCTATCGCCCGGGTGACAAGGTTTATTTCAAATCCATCCTGCGCGACGATGATGACGCGCGGTACACGATCCCGACCGGGAACGCGCGAGTCGTGGTTACCCGCAACTGGGACGAGCAGGATGTGGCCTATGAACGCACGATCCCGATCGGCGCTCAGGGGACGATATCGGGGGAATTTGACTTGCCCGCGGGAAGCGAGACCGGGGAGTATCAGCTCAAAGTGTTGGTGTCGGAGCCCGGGAGCCAGAGTATTTGGAGCGAGTATTACACCTCGGCGTATTTTCAAGTCGAACATTTCCGCAAACCGGAGTACAGCATTGAGATCAGCACGGCGGCTGCCGAAGTGATCGCCGGCGATCCCCTGTCTTTTGAAATCAGCGGCAACTACTTTTTCGGGCAGCCATTGCGGAACCAAAAAATTAAATACATTATCTACTCCGCGGACTACCACGAGTACGAGTATCTCCAGAGCCAGAGCTACATCCCCGGCGACTCCTACCGTTACGGCTGGTGGGCGAGCTCCAAGTTCAGCGAGGGCGAGGTAACGCTTGATGAAGAGGGCCTGGCCAAGGTCAGCCTGGACGCGAAAATTCCTTCCGACAAGACCGCAAGCCAGATCTTTTCCATCGAGGCCGAACTCGACGACGGCACGGGCAATCCGTCCTTTGCCAGAAAAAACGCCTTGATCTACGCGGGAGAATATGGGATTTATCGCGGCGAGAACAGCGTTTACAGCACGCTGGTCGGCGANCGGTATGTTTTGCCGGTAAAACTCGCTCCCNATCAGTCCGCCTCAGTTTCCGGGATCGAGCTTCGGGCGACGGTGCAGCGGGAGGACTGGGTCGCGCACCAAGAACCGGACAAAAAATACCCGACCTATCAAAAGCAGGTTGAAACCCTGCCCGAACTTGCCNCCCGNACCGATGGCGCGGGGAACGCGGAGTTCAGTTTCGTNCCTGCCAAGAAAGGCTCCTACAAATTTACGATCCAGGGCCGCGACNCGCGGGGCAATACGGTCGTCAGGGAATTTTGGGCGTGGGTCACGGAAAAAGGCGAATCATTTTATTTTGGTCAGGGGGACTCGGAACTGCAGGTCCAGGCGGAAAAGAATCAATACGCCCCGGGAGAAACCGCCCGGCTGGCGATCACGTCGTCCCTGCCGGACCGGGACGTNCTGCTGTCCTTCGAGCGCGGCCGGGTCAACCGGTTTCAAGTCGTGCGCTTGTCGGGGAAAGTCGCCCGCNTCGATATTCCTCTGGTGGGNACGGACATGCCGAATATCTTCGCCAAGGTCGGAAGTTTCTCGCAGAGCGCCTATGATCAGAGCGCTGTAAATATTCCGGTTTCTACCGCGAGCCGCGCGCTCAAAGTTTCCCTCACGCCCGACCGCGAGAGTTATGGGCCCGGCGATACTGTCACTGTCAATGTTCAGTCAACGGATTCCGCGGGGACGCCGCTGTCCGCCGAGATCGCGGTATGGGCGGTGGACAAAGCCATTTTTGAGCTCGTNGATGAGCGCCCCCTGAATATTTTTGATGCCTTCTGGGCGGAGCGTTATAACGACACCCANGAGTCGCATTCTCTGCGGGGCATCACGGAAACCGGAGCGGAGGGCGGCGGGTGTTTCGCCGCCGGGACCGAGGTCGCGATGGCGGACGGCAGCATGAAAGCGATCGAAAAAGTCGCCGTCGGCGACACGGTGCGCACCCGCCGGGGCGAGAGTGATGATCGTCTCGTGGCGGGTAAAGTCATCGGTACGCATCAGGCGACGGTCAACGGTTATATCATCATCAACGGAAACTTGAAAGTTACCGCCAATCACCGTTTGTGGGTGAACGGCGCGTGGCAGGAGGCGGGCGCTCTGCAAATCGGCGACGTTTTGACCGATCTGGGCGGCGATACAGTTAAGGTTGAGAGCGTAGAGTGGCTGACCGGGAAATTCGAAGTATACAACCTGGAGATCGAGGAATACCGGACTTATTTTGCCGGCGGGATCTGGGCGCACAATCAGAAAGGTGACGGCGGGCGAACTGTGTTTAAAGATACGGCCTATTGGAATCCGACCGTGCGGACCAACGCGGCCGGCCAGGCCCAGGTTCGTTTCACCTTGCCGGACAACCTGACTACCTGGGTGATCGCCGCGGTTGGATCCACAATTGATACCAAAGTCGGCAACGACACCGCAGAAGTAACCGTCACCAAAGACTTGGTGGTCCGGCCGGTTTTGCCGAATATTTTGCGCGTCGGCGACGAAGTGGTTGTCTCGGCGATCGTGCAAAATTTCACGGAGCTGGAACAAAGTTTGGATATCGAGCTGACGTTTGACTCCGGCCGCGTCGAGGGGGCACGGGCCGAAGCCGTGCTCGCGGCCAAGGATTTGAAGCAGATCTATTGGAAAGTCGCCCCGGAAAAAGATAACGAGAAAGCCAAATTTATTTTTTCCGCGAAGGCCCGCGACAATGAGCGGCTCGCCGACGCGGTCACGCTGGAAATACCCGTGTGGAGTTTCGGGTTTTGGGAGAACCGGGCGGAAACCGGGGACGGCGCGAAGACATTTCCGATCAGTCTCGCCGAGGACAGTGACGAAGCAAAGTCCAAAATCGTCCTGTCGGTCGCGCCGACTCTCGCCGGCACTCTGCCGACAGCCATGGAGTACTTGGTCGGTTATCCCTACGGGTGCGTCGAACAAACGACGAGCCGATTTGTTCCGGCCGTCATCGCCAAGCTCAACCCCGATTTATTTGCCTCCGCGATTGCGGACCGGCCGATCAACGAAATCATTCTCACCGGCGTGAACCGGCTGATGAGTCTCCAGCACCGCGACGGCGGCTGGAGCTGGTGGGGAGCCGGCGACTCGAACGCGTTCATCACCGCCTATGTCGTCGAGTATCTAGTCCGCGCCCGGCAGGCTGGCATCGCGGTTGACGATGGTGTTCTTTCCAACGCGCAGCGGTTTCTGGAGGGGGTACAGGGCGGGAAGGAAGAAACCGCGGCAAAAATTTACGGGCTGACGTTTCTCAACTCGCCACTCGGCAAAACCATCATCGCCGATTTGGATGGACTTACCCCGGATTTTCTCGCTTTGGCCGTGATGGCCAACTACAAAAATGGAGAGCGAAACCCGGACAGAGGCGGCCTCAACCGGCTCATCGCGCTCGCAAAACCCCAGGGCGACGGGCTGTACTGGCCGGCCGGCAAGGCACAATATTTCGGTTCCGATGACGCTTCGACCGCTTTCGCGATCCGCGCCATTGTGGCCGCCGGTGGCGACCGGGAGGTCGCCGCAAAGGGAGCCCGGTATCTGATCCGCAACCGGCAAAGTGAATATTGGTCAAATACCTTCGCGACCGCGCAGATAGTACAGGCAATCGTGGATTTGTCTCGAACCGGCCGGGAACTCGTGCCCGACTATTCGTACTTCGTCAATCTCGACGGCAAGCGGATCGCTTCCGGTTCGGTTAGAAGCGCTTCCCAGGTGATTCAAGACATCGAGATTGACCTCTCGCAGGTCCGCTCCGGCGGCTCGACTTTGGAGATCGCCAAAGAACGTGGCGAAGGGCAGATGTATTCCACGCTCGTCATCCGGGAGTTTCGCACCGACAAAAATTTGCCGGCTCAAAGCCACGGCATCAGCGTGAAGCGGGAGTACGTTAATGAGAAGGGTTCGGATTTCCCTCTGGGGGTCGGGGATATCGTCCTGGTCAATCTGACCGTCAGCGGGCTGGGCACGGACGAGTATTACGGGATCATCGATGACGAGCTCCCCGCCGGCCTGATTCCTGTGAATGTCAGTCTGGCCAACGAACATTTCCTGCAAAGCCCCCAGGAATATTATAATTTCTACTATTTCAGCGACCAGGAAGTCACGCAGAACGGTATGGAGACGTCGCTTTATCGCATCGGGAGGGAAGCGCAGATTTATACTTATAAAGCGCGCGCCGTGANCAGCGGTGTATTCGCGGCCCCGCCGGTGAGCGTCGCTCTGATGTACGCTCCGGAAGTATACGGCCGCTCCGAGTCGCAAACCGTCACCATCGTGTCGGAGTCAGGGGCTGTCTTCGAGCGGGGACCGTTGGCCCTGGCGGACAGAGTGCTGGGGAAAAACAAAGCCGTCGCAGTCGCCATAATTCTGCTCGTAGCGGTCATGGTCATCGCGGTTATCCTTCATTCCCGCGGACAGCTGATTCCTTTCATCAGGAGAATGCTCGGTAGGTCAAAAGACGAGGATGACGCCTCTTCCGGCCCGGGCGCTCAGCCGCCCGCGCCTCCTTCGGAGTGAGCAGGCAAATTCTGCAACAGTCGGCAATCCTTGGCTTGGGATTGTTTTTAATTTTCGTTTTTTCTTCCGGCGTGCCGCAGGAACCACGGGCGGCTGTCCAGTCGGCCAGTGTTTTCGTCGGAGCGGGGCATCGCGTGGATTTTTTTGACGAGTGGAGTTTTTTTCGGGCGGTAAACGCGCCGCGCGATATTAAATCAGTATTCGCTCGCAAAGTCAGAGGCGGCATTGTCCCGCATCATCTGCTTGCCAGCGGCATCATCGCTGATTTTTTCAGCAGATTGCGCTCGGAAAAGCCAGACACGGTAATATTGCTCGGGCCTAATCATGAGGAGCGCGGGGATTTTCCGGCGCTGACCAGCGAATACGGGTGGCAGACGACGTTTGGACTGGTGGAACCGGACCAAGCCGTCATAAAAACACTTATCGAGGATGGAGTAGCCCGCGCCGACGAGGACGCGCTTCCCCAGGAGCATGCGGTTTCGGCGCTGATGCCATTTTTAGAGCACTACCTGCCGCAGACGAGAGTCGTTCCGGTTATTCTGAGCAGGTTTATGAGCGCAGACGAAATGGAGGCCCTGGCCTCGTCTTTGCAAAGTTTGATTACAGAGAATATGATAGTCGTTTCCTCAGTGGATTTTTCGCACTATTTGAGCGCTGACCAGGCCGCGGAAAACGACGAGCTCACCCTGAAAATCATCAAGGATTTTGACTATGGCCAGATGCTGCGCCTCCAAAGCGATTTTCTCGACTCCCCAGCCGCGATAGTGATTCTGCAAATGGTCATGCAAAAGTCGGGAGCGGAAGAGTCGGAAGTCGTCTGGCACGAGAACTCCGCCGAATTTCTGCAGCAAGGCCCGGGAGCACAGACCACGAGTTATTTTTCGATTGTCTTTCACGAATAGGGGGCTGACCATAACTCGGTTGCCCCGCTTTTTGTTTTGGTGCTTGCGTTTTGGAAAAGAATATGCTATAATAATATTAAGTAAAATCGAGTTGAAACAAAAAATGAAACAAAAATCGGTGAAGCTTTTGCGCGCTTTGGCAGCGGTATTCGCTTTGGTGGGCTTTGGCATAATGAGCTACCTGACTTACGTTCATTACGCCGAGAAAAGTTCGTTTTGCGATCTTTCGGCGGAGGTTTCGTGCGATATCGTGACATCCAGTATTTATTCGGAGATCTTCGGTATCCCCGTTTCTTTGCTGGGACTTTTGTATTTCGCTCTGATGCTGTTTTTGGTCGCTACCCGGCCGCTTGCGAAATCCGCGCGCCTAGTCTTTTCCCTTACCCTCCTGATGTTCATTCCGTCCCTGTATTTATCGCTCATGGAAATCGTGGAGATCAAATCGTTTTGTATCCTGTGCGAAAGTTCAAAAGTCATGATGCTGGGGATTTTGATCACCACCGGGCTTGCCATGAAGGAGAAAACCAAGAAATTGGTCCGCTACTCGGCCCCGCTCGTGATTGCCGGGGCTATTTTCGCCGGGGTGATATTTTTCATCCAAAGCGGGACGACGGTAAAAGAGGACTACTCTGCTTTGATCGAGCATATGAACGAACAAGGCTGGGTATATTATAAATCGTATACGTGTTCCAACTGCAAACGGCAGGAGCGCCTGTTGGGGGAAGCTTACAGCAAATTGCACGCCGTCGAATGTCACCCGAAGGGGCCCAACGGGCAGCCGGAACTATGCCTCGCAAAAAATATCACCAAGACGCCGACCTGGCTCCTGGAGGAAAACGGCCAGGAGCTGAAACGTCTCGAAGGACTGCAGTCGATCGAGGAGCTCGAACAAGCCTCGCAATTTAACAATTAATTTTTTATATGCTAGGGGACAATCTCACACTCGGTATCATCATCGCCGCCGCCGTTGCGGACAGTATCAATCCGTGCGTTTTCGGGGTGCTCATCTTTTTGATCGCGTTCATGCTCAAGCTTTTCAAAAGCCCGGGCCGCATGCTGCTCGGCGGGTTCCTCTACACCGCCGTAGTTTACGGGACATACCTGCTTCTGGGTTTCGGGATTTTGAAGCTCGCGCTCAACACCGGCCTGGCATTTACGTTTTACTGGATCGCGGCGATAATCGCGATTCTCGCCGGACTTGTGGAGATCAAGGATTATTTCTGGTACGGCAAAGGATTTTCCTTGCAGATGTTCCCGAGCGGCGCGCGAAGGATAAAATATTACACCAATAAGATCGAGGGTATGGAGCGCCACCACCCGGCAGTGCTGTTCCTGATGACCGCCCTGCTCGGCGTTTTGGTGGTGCTGGTGGAGCTGCCCTGCACCGGCGCGCCGTATTTGGCGATTTTGGGACTGCTTTCCAAAGGGGAATTCGCGACCGCGGTCCCTCTGCTCCTCCTTTATAATTTCATATTCGTCGTGCCGCTCTTCATCATCATCGGCATCGCCTATTTCGGCACTTCTTCCGATCGGCTCGAGGCGTGGCGCAAGGAACATCGCGGTTTCATGCGTCTTGCGATCGGTCTGTTCCTCCTCGCGCTCGGTCTGTACATGGCTTATACAATTAATTTTGGATTCTAAAACATGCAAGGAAAAAAAGTTTTGGCGCTACTTCGCATCGCACTTGGCTTCGTATTTCTCTGGGCCTTTCTTGATAAACTATTCGGCTTGGGATTCGCGACCGCCCAGGACAAAAGCTGGCTCGCGGGAGGCTCGCCGACAACCGGATTTTTGAAAGCCGCGGTCTCCGGTCCGTTTGCTGATATTTATCATTCACTGGCCGGCAGTCCCATCGTCGATTGGCTGTTCATGCTGGGGCTGTTATGTCTGGGATTGGCATTGGTTTTTGGCGCCGCGATGCGGCTCTCTGCTTGGGGCGGTTTCACCATGATGGCGCTGATGTATCTGGCTCTTCTCTGGCCCGCGAACAATCCGGTGATTGACGAGCACGTCATTTACGCGCTGGCGCTTTTGTCGCTGCATTCCGTTGATGCCGGCAAGACGTGGGGCATCGGGGAATGGTGGGAGAAATTGGATTTGGTCCGGAAATTCCCCGTGCTCAGATAGTTCTTGTTGAGGCAAAAATCCGTCTCTCAATGAAAAGGCTCACCCTCGGTCGAGCCTTTTTTTGCTTCTAAATACGGCGGATTTCTGTTAACATGGCCTCATGCCTTTGCTTATTAAAATCATCCTTGCTTCCCTTATCGGCGGTTTATTCTCTTTGGTCGGGGGTTTCGCCCTTCTGGCCAGAGCATCGTGGGTAAAACGGTTTTCTATTCACCTGGTTTCCTTCGCGATTGGCGCGCTCCTCGCCACTGCCTTTCTCGATCTGCTGCCCGAGTCTCTGGAACTGGCGGAGGAGGGCGGTTTGATCGACCCCTATAGTCTTTTCATCTGGGCGCTTTTCGGGGTCGTTCTGTTTTTTGTTCTGGAGCGCCTGATTCTGCATTTTCATCCGCATCACCACGAGGACACGGAGGAACACCACCACCCCACCCCGACTTTGCTTTTGATCGGCGACAGCGTTCACAATTTCATTGACGGTTGCGTGATAGCGGCGAGTTTTGTCGCCGATCCGGGACTCGGCATTTTGGCGACAGCCGCGGTGGCCGCCCACGAAATCCCGCAGGAGATCGGGGATTTTTCCGTGATGCTTACACACGGCTGGAGCCGCTCGCGCGTGATGTGGGCCAATGTTTTTTCCTCACTCGCGAGCTTGGTGGGGGCGATTATCGTGTTTGTAATGCGCGACACCCTCGAGCCGCTTCTTCCCCAGTTTTTGGCAGTTACCGCCGGAATATTTATATACATTGCGGCTGCTGATTTGATTCCGGACATTTCCAAAGACGCGCCGCGGGACAAATCCTGGCACATCTTTGCCCTGATGTTTCTCGGTATCGCGGCGGTTTGGCTTTTGGGGCGGTATCTGGAAGGGCGCTGATTCTCGCGGTTCCGCTGACGACCTATCTGGCGGCGCGCTTTCTCCGGAAGAAACTGCCAGACTTTAGTTTCTAGTTGGTGAGTATAAAAATAATGCAGGGCGGCGTCCAAACGACGCGCGCCCTGTTTTTATACGAAAGTGCCAGTAAGGCCGTCGGCGAGGCAGATCTCTACCGGATGATCGGCAAGTATCGTCTGGACGAAGTCGATATGCTGGATTCCGAGCCCGAGCATCAGGACTCCGTTAATCTTGTACCAAAAATCGCCCCGAAGGCGATAGGCTTGGCCCTGATGCTGAACCTTCACTCGGCGAAGCAGCGGTTGGCCGGCAAACTCCAGCGTAAAAGCGTCGGGATCGTTCGGGTCGAGGAGCTCGGCAGTAAGTAGCAGTTCTTTTACGGAGCTTGCAACTGGGTGTTTCTGGATGACCGAAGAGTAGCGCAGAACGGTCGCGTCTTGAAAATCGAGCTTGGTGATTACCTCTGTCGCTCCGCTGCGGACCGGGCTGTTTTCGTTGAAAGTTCCACTTCCAACCGGCGGCTTGGTAGGCGGAATAACTGTAGAGCACCCAACTGTGAACGCGGCTATCGCGCCGATGCCGATAACAAGCGCCTCGCG
>C687J35021_10003155_pt1 | contig 11398 bp, 8 predicted proteins | sample RifCSPhighO2_12_FD_35021 | JGI IMG/M metagenome (IMG submission 35021)
GACGACCTGCCGTTCTGGATGAAGGTAAAAAAGAGCCATGGCGAGGAAGTGCCACAGCTCATCGTGCCCTACACGCTGGACTGCAACGACATGCGCTTTGCCCTGCCCCAGGGCTACTCGCACGCCGACCCGTTCTTCCAGTACCTGAAGGACACCTTCGACGCACTCTACGCCGAGGGCGACCCGGCGGGCCTGGACCGCCCGAAGATGATGAGCATCGGCATGCACTGCCGCCTGCTGGGGCGCCCCGGGCGCATCACGGCACTGCAGCGCTTCCTGGACCACATCCAGCTGCACCGGCACGTGTGGGTGGCCCGCCGCATCGACATTGCGCGCCACTGGACGCAGGTGCACCCCTATCCCGCAAACCAAGGCTGAAGACCATGGCCCTCACCATCGAGCAACTCAACACCGCGGCTCTCTCCGACGCACTCAGGGCGCTGGACGGTGTGTATGAACACTCGCCCTGGATCGCGCGCCAGGCACTGGCACAGCGCCCGCTGCGTTCGCTGGCGCACCTCAAATCCATCCTGGCCGGGGTGGTGCGCGCCGCCGAACCCGAAGCGCAGCTGCAACTGATCCGCGCCCACCCCGAACTGGCAGGCAAGGCCATGGTCAGCCAGACGCTGACAGCCGAGTCCAGCCACGAGCAAAACGCGGCGGGCCTGACGCACTGCACCCCGCAGGAGTTCGAGCGCATCCAGCAGCTCAACGCGGCCTACAACACGCGCTTTGGCTTCCCGTTCATCCTGGCGGTGCGCGGCCCGCGCGGCACCGGGCTGACCCGGCAGCAGATCATCGACACCTTTGCCCGCAGGCTGCACAACCACCCGGATTTCGAGCGCGCCGAGGCGCTGCGCAATATCCACCGCATTGCCGAGCTGCGCCTGAACGACAAATTTGGCGCCGAGCCCGTGCTGGGCAACGAGGTCTGGGACTGGCATGAAGCCCTGGCCCAGTACAGCGACCCGGGCTACGCCGAGCAGGGCCAGCTCGCGGTGACCTACCTCACCGAGGCCCACCGTGCCTGCGCCCGGAGCCTGCGCGAACACATGATCGCGTGCGGTTTTGACGAGGCCCATATTGACGCCGTGGGCAACGTGGTCGGCCGCTACCACGCCGCCACGCCCGGCATGCGCACGCTGCTGACGGGTTCGCACTACGACACCGTGCGCAACGCCGGCAAGTTCGACGGCCGCCTGGGCATCTTCGTGCCCCTGGCCTGCGTGCGCGAGCTGCACCGTGCGGGCAAGCGGCTCTCGTACAACATCGAGGTGGTGGCCTTCGCCGAAGAGGAAGGCCAGCGCTTCAAGGCCACCTTCCTCGGCTCCAGCGCCCTGCTGGGCCAGTTCGACCCTGCGTGGCTCGACCAGAAGGACGCCCAGGGCATCACCCTGCGCACCGCCATGGCGCAGGCGGGCCTGCGGATCGAAGACATCCCCCGCCTACAGCGCAACCCCGCACACTACCTGGGCTTCATCGAGGTGCACATCGAGCAGGGCCCGGTACTCAACGAACTCGACCTCCCCCTGGGCGTGGTCACCTCCATCAACGGCAGCGTGCGCTACCAGTGCGAAATGGTCGGCATGGCGAGCCATGCAGGCACCACGCCCATGGACCGCCGCCGCGATGCGGCCGTCGGTGTGGCGGAACTGGTGCTGTACCTGGAAGAGCGCGCCGTCATCGACGGTGACTCGGTCGCCACCGTGGGCATGCTCAACGTGCCAGGCGGTTCGATCAATGTGGTACCGGGGCGCTGCCATTTCAGCATTGACCTGCGGGCGCCCAACGATGCGCAGCGCGACGCGCTGGCCCAGGACGTGCTGACCAGCCTGCAGCGCATCGCCGAGCGCCGCGGCCTGCGCTGCACGGTGGAAGAAGCCATGCGGGCCTCGGCCGCGCCCAGCGCCTACGACTGGCAGCACCGCTGGGAGCGTGCCGTCAACGCCCTCGGCCTGCCCCTGCACCGCATGCCCAGCGGGGCAGGCCACGATGCCATGAAGCTGCATGAAATCATGCCGCAGGCCATGCTGTTCGTGCGCGGCGAAAACGCCGGCATCAGCCACAACCCGCTCGAATCGACCACCAACAACGACATCCAGCTGGCCATCGAGGCCTTCAGCCATGTGCTGCGCCAGCTCGCCTAGGACACATCCATGACCACCAAGATCGACTACTCCGCTCTGGACGCCTGGATCAACCAGCATTTCGACGAGGAAGTGCGCTTCCTGCAGGCCCTGGTGCGCGTGCCCACCGACACGCCGCCCGGCAACAACGCGCCGCATGCGGAAGCAGCCGCCGCGCTGCTGCACGGTTTTGGCTTCACCGCCGAAAAGTACGCCGTGCCCGCCGCCGAGGTGCAGGCCTATGGCATGGAATCGATCACCAACCTCATCGTGCGGCGTCCGTATGGCGACGGCGGCCCCACCATTGCCCTGAACGCCCATGGCGACGTGGTGCCGCCCGGCGAGGGCTGGACGCACAACCCCTATGGCGCCGAGATCGAGGACGGCAAGATGTATGGCCGCGCCACGGCCGTGAGCAAGAGCGATTTCGCCAGCTTCACCTTCGCCGTGCGCGCACTCGAAGCCGTCGCCCTGCCCGCGCGGGGCGCGGTGGAGCTGCACTTTACCTACGACGAAGAGTTTGGCGGCGAACTGGGGCCCGGCTGGCTGCTGAAAAACGGCCTGACGAAACCCGACCTGATGATGGCCGCAGGCTTCAGCTACGAGGTGGTCACGGCCCACAACGGCTGCCTGCAGATGGAAGTGACCGTGCACGGCAAGATGGCCCACGCCGCCGTGCCGCACACCGGTGTGGACGCGCTGCAGGGCGCCGTGGCCATCATGAACGCGCTCTACGCCGAGAACCAGAAATACCGGCAGGTGCTCTCCCAGGTACCGGGTATCCGCCACCCCTACCTCAACATCGGTCGTATCGAGGGCGGCACCAACACCAACGTGGTGCCCGGCAAAGTCACATTCAAACTGGACCGCCGCATGATCCCCGAGGAGAACCCGGTCGAGGTCGAAGCCCGCATCCGCAGCGTGATCGCACAGGCGGCCGGTGCGTGCGCAGGCATCACGGTGGATATCCGGCGCCTGCTGCTGGCCCACGCCATGACGCCACTGCCGGGCAACCGCCCGCTGGTGGACGCCCTGCAGAAGCATGCCCTGGCCGTGATGGGCGAGAGCATTCCCGCCGTGGGCACACCGCTCTACACCGACGTGCGCCTGTACGCACAGCACGGCATTCCCGGCGTGATCTACGGCGCGGGCCCACGCACGGTGCTGGAATCGCACGCCAAGCGCGCCGACGAGCGCCTGGATCTGGAAGACCTGCGCCGCGCCACCCAGGTGATCGCACGCGCGCTCAGCGACCTGCTGGCCTGACTTGGTAACTTAATGTTTGCCAGCCGATAGCGCCAGCGGCATACTGGTCTTGCGGCCTGCCTGACGGCCCTGCCGCAAAGCCTTCCCCGACCCCGACGGCAAGCCATGGTCTGCATGTGCCTGTCAGCCATGGCTTGCTCCCACTGCATGGGAATAGACATGAGCGACTCCACAATGCCTCCCGCACCCGGCCCGGACCGGCGCACCATGCACGACCGCCGCCAGGGCAAAGACCGGCGCCAGGCAGAAGCTGGCCCGCCCACACCCTACGAACGGCGACGCACCATCGAAGCGCGCCAGCCCGAAGTGGCCGAACTGGATCTTTCTCCCGAAGAACTCGAAGCCCTGGGCTTCACGCGCGCCCCCGGCGACGCCGCGCCCTGATCCGTCCCGTGCTCCCCTGGAGGCCCCACTCCATCCAGTCACCCACGAATCCGGTATCCTGCGTGCCTCGATCACAGCCGTGGTCCTGAACGTTTTCTTCGAGGGCGCCAGCCGCGACACCTCCGCCGCTGTTTCCGCCGCACGCCAGGCCGACGCCCACTCGCGTCGCACCCGCGCTGTCCCAAGAACCTCTTCATGGCCACGCCTCCACGGTGCTGACCGCCTCTGACCAGCCATTGGCCTGGTCGGGCGGAGCTTTGTTGCAGGCCGCCACAGCCTCCTGCAAAAAAGAGGTCCGCCGCAGTGGAGTAAGCTCAATCTGCCTACCGTTGAGGATTACCGAATGACCCAAGAACTGTCCGCCGCCGAAGCCGCCCTGCGCGATGCCGCGCGTGAATACCACCGCAACCCCAGCCGGGGCAAGATTTCCGTCATGCCCACCAAACCGCTGTCCAACCAGCGCGACCTGTCCCTGGCGTACTCGCCCGGCGTGGCCTACCCCTGCCTGGACATCCAGGCCGACCCCAGCAAGGCCTTCGACTACACCTCGCGCGGCAATCTGGTCGGCGTCATTACCAACGGCACCGCCGTGCTGGGCCTGGGCGACATCGGTCCGCTGGCAGGCAAGCCGGTAATGGAGGGCAAGGGCTGCCTGTTCAAGAAATTCGCCGGTGTCGATGTGTTCGACATCGAGCTGGCCGAGCGCGACCCCGACAAGCTCATTGACATCATCGCCAGCCTGGAGCCCACGCTGGGTGGCATCAACCTCGAAGACATCAAGGCCCCCGAGTGCTTCTACATCGAGCGCGAGCTGAGCAAGCGCATGAACATCCCCGTGTTCCATGACGACCAGCATGGCACAGCCATCATCTCCAGCGCCGCGCTGCTCAACGGCCTGGAGCTGGTGGGCAAGGACATCGCCGCAGTCAAGATCGCCGTGTCGGGCGCAGGCGCTGCCGCCATTGCCTGCGTGAACGTGATGGTGGGCCTGGGCGTGAAGGTGGAAAACGTCTTCATGTGCGACTCCAAGGGCGTGATCTACGAAGGCCGCCCCGGTGGTTACGACGAGTCCAAGGCCCGCTACGCCCAGAAAACCGAGGCCCGCACGCTGGCCGATGCCGTCGACGGCGCCGACGTGTTCCTGGGCTGCTCGGCCCCCGGCGTGCTCACGGCCGAAATGGTCAAGACCATGGGCCCCAAGCCCATCATCCTGGCGCTGGCCAACCCCGAACCGGAAATCCGCCCCGAGCTGGCCAAGGCTGTGCGGCCCGACTGCATCATCGCCACGGGCCGCTCGGACTACCCGAACCAGGTCAACAACGTGCTGTGCTTCCCGTACATCTTCCGCGGCGCGCTGGACTGCGGCGCCACCAAGATCACCGAGGAAATGAAGCTCGCCTGCGTGCGCCAGATCGCTGACCTGGCCAAGAGCGAGACCAGCGACGAAGTGGCCGCCGCCTACGCAGGCCAGGAGCTGACCTTCGGCCCCGACTACCTGATTCCCAAGCCGTTTGACTCGCGCCTGATCCTCAAGATCGCGCCCGCCGTGGCCCAGGCGGCCGCCGATTCCGGCGTGGCCACGCGCCCCATCGCCGACATGGAGGCCTACAAGGAGAACCTCTCGCGCTTTGTCTACCAGACGGGCATCCTGATGCGCCCGGTCATCAACGCCGCCAAGGCCCTGCCCGATGCGCAAAAGCGCGTAGCCTACGCCGACGGCGAGGACGAGCGCGCCCTGCGCGCCGCGCAGAACGCGGTGGACGACCATATCGCCCGCCCCATCCTGATCGGCCGCCCCGCCGTGATCGCAGCGCGCATCGCCAAGGCCGGCCTGCGCATCCAGCCCGGCAAGGACGTGGAGATCTGCAACCCCGAGGACGATCCGCGCTTCCGGCAGTACTGGGAGCACTACCACCAGCTCATGAAACGCAACGGCGCCACGCCCGAAATGGCCAAGGCTGCCGTGCGCCGCTCCAACACCATCATCGCCTCGCTGATGGTCAAACTGGGCGACGCCGACGCCATGGTCTGCGGCCTGGTGGGCACTTTCGAGACGCACCTGGAGCGCATCCACAGCATCATCGGCCACGAAGCCGGCGTGGCCGACTACGCCACCCTCAACGCGCTCATGACCGACCGTGGCCCGCTGTTCATCGCCGACACCTACGTCAACGAAGACCCGACAGCCGAGCAACTGGCCGAGATCGCCTGGAAGTCGGTGCAGGAAGTGCAGCGCTTTGGCCTGCCCGCCAAGGTGGCGTTCCTCTCGCATTCCAGCTTTGGCTCGTCCAGGCGCGCCTCGGCAAAGAAGATGCGTCTGGCCCGCGACCTGTTCGTGGCGCGTCACCCCGAGATCGAGTGTGACGGCGAACTGCATGGCGACGCGGCACTGGAGCCCAACATCCGCGCCACCTACATGCAGGATTCCACGCTCACCGGTTCGGCCAACCTGCTGATCTGCCCGAACATCGATTCGGCCAACATCCTCTACAACGTGCTCAAGACCACGACCAGCGGCGGCGTGACCGTGGGCCCCATCCTCATGGGCGCCGCCGCCACGGCCTACATCCTCACACCCGCAGCCACCGTGCGCCGCGTGCTCAACATGACGGCCCTGGCCGTGGCCAGCGCGGCATCGCGCGCCCGGTAAGGAGCCTTAGAACGTGTTTACGCTCTCGCACGCCCGGGCAGGGTGCCCGGGCGGCGCAGGCTGCCCGATTCCGGGTAAGCCTGCATGCCGGTTTGCACCACTTCGGTGAACAATGGCCCCGTGCCTGTCACCGCAGCCCTCTGCGTCGGTTGATAAAGCAGGCATCGTTTTTGCTGATGGCATGGTCACCCGGGCCGTGCATTCGGCCCTTCCCCGTGCTTTCATTCGAGGAGCCCCCATGAAGAAACGATCCTTCCTGCAAGCCGCCGTGCTGGCCACCGCGGCCTGTCTGGCACCCATGGCACACGCGCAGACCACGCCCATCAAGTTCCAGCTCGACTGGCGCTTCGAAGGCCCTGCGGCCTTTTTCCTGCTGCCCGCAGCCAAGGGCTACTTCAAGGACGCCGGTGTGGATGTGATGGTGGACGCAGGCAACGGATCCGGCGGCGCCGTGCAGCGCGTCGCCTCGGGCACCTACGACATGGGCTTTGCCGACCTGGCGGCGGTGATGGAGTTCCACGCCAACAACCCCGACGCCCAGAACAAGCCTGTGGCCGTGATGGTGGTCTACAACAACACACCCGCCTCGGTGATGGCGCTCAAGAAGAGCGGCATCACCCAACCCGCCGACCTGGCGGGCAAGAAGCTGGGCGCGCCGGTGTTCGACGCAGGCCGCCGCGCATTCCCCATCTTTCAGAAGGCCAACAATGTGGGCGCCGTGCAGTGGACCGCCATGGACCCGCCACTGCGCGAGACCATGCTGGTGCGCGGCGATGTGGACGCCATCACCGGCTTCACCTTCACCTCGCTGCTGAATCTGGAAGCCCGTGGCGCCAAGGCTGCCGATGTGGTGGTACTGCCCTACGCCGAGAACGGCGTGAAGCTCTACGGCAACGTCATCATCGCCAGCCCCAAACTCATCAAGGAGAACCCGGCGGCCATCAAGGCCTTCCTGCGGGCCTTCACCAAAGGGGCCAAGGAGGTGATTGCACAGCCTGCCGCTGCCATCGCGCATGTGAAGGCGCGCGACGGCATCGTCAACGTGGCGCTCGAAACGCGCCGCCTGCAACTGGCCATCGACACCGTCATCAACAGCCCCGATGCGCGTGCCGACGGTTTCGGCCAGCTCAACGCCGCACGTCTGTCGCTGATGGCCTCGCAGGTGTCTGACGCCTTCAACACCAAGACGCGCGTGAATGCCAACGACGTGTGGAACGGCAGCTTTCTGCCCACGGCGGCCGAGTTGAACATCCTTCCGAAGAAATAAACACTCCACTTTTAATAGCTTATGGCGCTTATCCCACAAGCGCCAGAGGCCATTTTTGCTTGAAATTCATGCAGACTGCCGAACCCCACTTTGTGGACTTCCAAGATGTCTGGCTCGCCTACAACGAAGAGTTGCAAGCGCAAAACCACTTCGCGGTCGAAGCCATCGATCTGCAGGTGCGCCGGGGCGAATTCATCGCCATCGTCGGCCCCTCGGGCTGCGGCAAGTCCACCTTCATGAAACTGGCCACAGGGCTCAAAAAGCCCTCGCGTGGCAGCATCCACATCGACGGTCAGCCCGTCACCGGCCCGCTCAAAATCTCGGGCATGGCCTTCCAGGAACCCTCGCTGCTGCCTTGGCGCACAGCGGTGGACAACGTACTGCTGCCGCTGGAGATCGTCGAGCCCCACCGCAGCCAGTTCAAGCAAAAGCGCAAGGAGTACGAGGAACGCGCCCGCGCCCTGCTGCGCAAGGTGGGGCTGGCAGGCTACGAGGACAAGTTCCCCTGGCAGCTCTCGGGCGGCATGCAGCAGCGCGCCAGCATCTGCCGCGCGCTGATCCACGAGCCCCAGATGCTGCTGCTCGACGAGCCCTTCGGCGCGCTCGACGCTTTCACGCGCGAGGAGCTGTGGTGCATCCTGCGCGACCTGTGGATGGAGCAGCGCTTCAATGTCATCCTGGTCACGCACGATCTGCGCGAATCGGTCTTTCTGGCCGACACGGTGTATGTGATGAGCAAAAGCCCCGGCCGCTTCGTGGTGCGCCGCGAGATCGATCTGCCGCGCCCGCGCGACCTCGAAATCACCTACACCCCGGAGTTCTCGGCCATCGTGCACGAGCTGCGCGGCCACATCGGCGCGGTGCGCTCGCCCGGCGGCAAGCCCGCGCCCCATTCGCCCACCGCACCGGAGCCCGCACCATGACCCCATCACAGCGCAAGCGCACCGAACGCTGGGCGCCCTGGATCCTGCTGGCCGCCACCCTGGTGCTGTGGCAGTTTGTCTGCTGGGCCTTCGAGGTGTCGGAGTTCATCTTCCCCAGCCCCTGGGCCATCGGCGTGCAGCTGGTGGAGTTTGGCGGCGTGATCGCGGGCCATGCCTGGCGCACCTTCTGGGTGACGATGGCGGGCTTTGGCATCGCCATCGTGGTGGGGGTGCTGCTGGGTTTCATCATCGGCAGCTCGCGCCTGGCCTATGCCGCCGTGTACCCGCTGATGACGGCCTTCAACGCGCTGCCCAAAGCGGCCTTCGTGCCCATCCTGGTGGTGTGGTTCGGCATTGGCGTGGGACCGGCCATCCTCACGGCCTTCCTCATCAGCTTCTTCCCGATCATGGTCAACATCGCCACCGGCCTGGCCACGCTGGAGCCCGAGCTGGAGGACGTGCTGCGCGTGCTGGGCGCCAAACGCTGGGACGTGCTGACCAAGGTCGGCCTGCCGCGCTCCATGCCCTACTTCTTCGGCTCGCTCAAGGTCGCTATCACGCTGGCTTTCGTCGGCACCACGGTGAGCGAGATGACGGCCGCCAACGAGGGCATCGGCTACCTGCTCATCAGCGCGGGCTCATCCATGCAGATGGGCCTGGCGTTTGCCGGGCTGATGGTGGTGGGCGCCATGGCCATGGCCTGCTACGAGCTGTTCAGCATCATCGAGAAGCACACCACCGGCTGGGCGCACCGGGGCTCGCAGAATGAATGAATGCGCGGCTAGCGCGATGCCACGAGCAATTGCACAAACATCTGCACCTTCTGGCGCGACACATCGTCCAGCTCGGTGAACTCCAGACCCGCCACCCAATGGTTTTCAACCGCCTGGATCTTGACGATGCGCGCGAACACGCCCACCGCGCGGTGCTCCACCAGCGCCAGCGAGAACTCCATCTGCAGCACATTCCCCGGCTCGATGCGCTCGGGCAGCTCCATCTGCAGCCCGTGGTAGCTCACATCGACAATCATGCCGTGGATGATGCGCGGCTGTACATCGTCGCCCTGCACCAGCTGGCACAGGCTGGGCACATGCGTGTCGGCCCGGTGGCTGCGCCGGAACTCCTGGCGCGGCACCTTGAGCCGGCGCGCCGGAATGGCCACCAGCTCGCGCATGGCCACCGGCTCGGCCTTGCCCTTGACATACACCTGCATGGGCGCCGTGGCCGACACCAGGCTGCCGCAACGCTGGAAGGTGGATTCGCTCATCAGCACCTGCCCGCGCAGACTGAACGCCTCGATGCGCGAGGCCAGGTTCACCTCTTCGCCGATCACCGTGTACTGCGAGAACAGGTCGGAGCCAAAGCGCCCCGCCACCACCGTGCCGGTGTTGATGCCAATGCCCAGGTACACCTGCGGCAGGCGCTCGCGCAGGTGCTCCAGGTTCAGGTCGCGCATGGCCAGCTGCATCTCAACGGCGCAAACCAGGGCGCGCTCCACATCGTCCGCACGCGCCACTGGTGCGCCGAACAGCACCATGATGGATTCACCCGTGAACTTGTCGATGGTGCCCTGGTGACGGAAAACCACCTCGCTCAGCCGCGCCAGGCAGCGGTTGAGCGCCGCCACCACCTCGCCCGCAGGCCGCGTGGCCGACAGCGCCGTGAAACCGCGCAGATCGGCCAGCAGGAGAGTGACCTCACGCTCGGCCGCTTGCGGGGCTTCCTGGGCCACGGGCTGCGCGACTGCGGCGCTCCCCAGAAGGGTCACCATCTCGGCCAGCGCCGATGCCCCCAGGGGCGCACCGGTCTCACGTTCTATCAGCGCCTGAAGGCGGCGCACAGTATCGTTGCTCGATTCATTGGGCATGGGAAACGCTCCACCTTGTAGCCTCCCAGAATAGGTGCGCGCACCCATGCCGGTCAAGCCGTTCAGCAGAGAAAACAACAGCCGCAGACCAGTGAACCTGGAAACCGCAGTTGCCCGCTTGCGACCATTGGGTAAGCCGCATGAAATCTAGCGTAAGCACACTTTTTGGGGGGCCTTTTTGCGTGAGAGCGCTATGCACCCGCCAGCACCGCGCTGCCGGGTGCATCCAACTGCGGTTTCTAGGTTGAAGGCCGTCGAGCCACGCCGCTGTGCACGGGATAATCCACCCTCCATCGAACCCAACCTCTCCCATGTCCTGGCACGCCCGCCTGCAACTCGACTACACCCTGGAAGATACGCGCACCGTGGCACGCTTTGCGCACGATGGCCCGCTGCGCATCCTGCAAAGCCTGTACCCCGAAGGGGGCGGCATCTGCCACAACGTGCTGGTGCACCCGCCAGGCGGTCTGGTGGGGGGCGACACGCTGGAGATCAACGCCACGGTGGGGCCGGGCGCGCACGGCCTTGTCACCACGCCTGGCGCCACGCGCTTTTACCGCTCCAGCGGCGAGCAGGCCCTGCAGCGCACACGGCTGGTGCTGGAGCCGGGTGCACGGCTCGAATGGCTCCCGCTGGAGACGCTGTGCTTCAACGCCTGCCACGCGGAAAACCACCTCACGCTGAACCTCGCGCCCGGTGCGGAGTGCATGGGCTGGGACGTGATCGCGCTCGGCCTGCCGCATGCCAACCAGCCGTTCGAGACCGGGCGCTTCGTTCAGCACATCGAGGTGCCCGGCCTGTGGCGCGAGCATGGCGTGATTGACGCAGCCGACCACCGCCTGCTGCACAGCCCGCTGGGGCTGGCTGGGCAGCGCTGCCTGGCCAGCCTGTTCTTCGTGGCGGGCACGCCGCTGG
>C687J35021_10003162_pt1 | contig 11389 bp, 23 predicted proteins | sample RifCSPhighO2_12_FD_35021 | JGI IMG/M metagenome (IMG submission 35021)
CACGCGGCAACCCCATCGCTCAGCAGCGGCGATGCACCAGCGGGCATCGCCACAACCATAATCGACGAATCCAATCTCAGGCTTCGGAAGCAGTCCGATCACTCTCTCAACTTCTTGTCCTGGCGTCGGAGCGGATTCATCGCCTGCCACGGAGACAGCCGGATTTTTGGTTACGCCATCTTCATTGCGAAACGCCTCGATTCCCGACCAGCCTACTATCTTGTGGGACCCGGAGTTGTTCGTCCAATGCACCAGCGGATATCCCACGGACTGCGCCTGTGTGACTACCCATGAGGGGTACTGACTGTCATCTTTGTACACCCTGATATTAAATTCGTTGCCTACCGATTTGTTGATGTCGGCAAGCGCCACTGGACAGGCCGGACACCACGACGGACCGTAGAAATCAAGAATCCGTTTCTTGGGAACGTCGCCCCAGACCACCACACCTTGTTTTTCAAATCTACCACGAGCCACACCTGACGTTGAAGCAACCAGCGGGCCTGCGGACTGCTTCTCTACCGTCGATGTGGACTCGTGGTAGATAACTCCGGCTTGAGCAGACAGAGGAATCTGAATCAGAATCAAAAGAGCGAAGGTTCTGATCATGTCTTTTCCTCCATAGATCCGAATCAAAGCATTCCACATAGTCTTCAACGGACGATCTTCCTGACCAATGCAGGGTTCAATTGTTCCACAATGAGAGCGACGCCGGCCTCGATCTTTCTGATACCAACGACCACTATTCACTATCTTCTTGGCTTGTCGAAGTCTCATGCCGGAGGTCCAGGAAGATTTGGATCTTGTGGATCAAATGTAGCATCAACATGAATATATGAGTCGTCCATTCCACCCTGACCAGCGAATGCCCTCTCCTCAATGTAACATCGACCATTCTTAAACGGCCCCCAATTCACTCCCCATGAATTTGGCATGTCAAGAACCCATTTCCCATTCACCATCGTCATCCCGTCTGCGTGAACGGAGTGGTTCCCATACCCGTTGGTGAATCCGGCAATTCCATCTGAGAAAGTCTCGAATTTCTGCCCGACCATGATCGGGAACTGGACAATAAAACCTAACTGAATGGCGGTGCAAGCTTCATCAAACGTGTCACAAGTCAACCCTCGCATCAACCGAAATCTCTTCGCATCTTCCCGAGCAATAGGCGAGATGTCTCTTTCATAGATGTTAGGAAAATTCATCTCTGATTCAAGACAGGTGCCGACTGTCTCAAGAATCTCAAGAGCATCCACAATCACTGAACCCTGATCTCTTCCTCCGTTGATCAGAGCGTAGATAAACGCCCCTGACAACTTCTTGAACTCCATGCCCTGAAGAGCTCGAAGTCTCATCAACCCCTGGACGGCAGACCAACCCGTGCAACCTGAAGATGACTTCTGGTCGTTGATGAACTTCGTGTCAAGAACTTTTCGTCTGTCAATTGGAACCCATTTTGACCTAGGAATCAATCCTCGACCAATGGATTCCAGATGAGCCTTGAAGGCTTGACGAGAAGCCCTCATCATCAGGTTTCGATCCGACACGGGATTCAAACCCATGTGACGAACTTGACCTGTGTGATCGATAATTTCTGTGATTTCTGACATCGTTCTTTCTCCTATGCTAATCCATCCCAATCAGGAAGATCGACTGTCTGTCCGGCAAGAGTGTGGTGGCAGTCTTTGTGGAACTGAATCCTACCATCTGTCACGTTCGAATGGCATTGCGTCTTGTGACCTTTATTCACCATCAACGAGGGTTTGAATGTTGGCTTGTCAAGAGAACCGTTCCATATCCATTGCGGACGTGTTTTATCACCTGTCACTCGAAATGAATGAGCATAACCACATCCTGGACAATGAAACGCCCAATCTCCACTTCCCATGTTGTGGATTTTGTCAGCCATCACTTCCCTGCATACTTGTTGATCAATTTTGACATCTCAACCTTGTCAGCCGGCAACTTCTCAGCGGTGAGGATCTTGCCCTTTGGAGCAGGTCCGACTTGGATGATCACTAGCGGCAAGGAACCTACTTGGTTGATTTGTTCGCGAAACGCCTCAGCAATCCCGTGAGGTGATCCGTCTTTGTTCTTGATCGGAACGATGTGAACGTTCTTAACCGTCGGCTCCAGACTTCTCCAATACTCAAGATCAGCAATCAAGGCCGCTGACTGTGGTGTTCTCAAAAGTGAATCTTCGATGATCGTCACATTTACGACTTCAGCCTTGACCGGAGCTGGAATAGGCAGGGGAGGCTCAGGGATCGGTGAAGGCCCTGGAGTAGGTTCCGGGATTGGAATTGGAATCGGAATTGGTTCAGGAGTAGGCCCTGGAGGTGGTCGAGCACCTCTTACGCTCAACGTCCGCCTCAATACTGTTGAGTCATCTGTCGCACCAGCCGGCACAATCAACAGCTCAACATTGCCCTCGTTCACAGCCTCTACAGAATAAAGAAACTTTCCTGTGTAGGTCCGCGTCTGAACCTTGCCATTACCATCGGCGAACTGACCACGAATCTTTATCGGACCAGTTTCAGCGACGATAGCGACATATCCGACTCTTGACGCCAGAACAATACATTGAACGTCACTCTCAATTATGTAGAACTGGTCGAAGCCCAGCTCAGTCACCGTCACCGGAGCAACTGGAATCCTATCTGCCGGAAGAATAGGTAGACGAATAGAAGGTTGTTCTGCCTCTTCAGCCTTCGGTGCCTGCCCATACGTCGTCGCCACCAGAAGAAACTTCAAAAGAAATGCTGCAAACAGAAACCCGTTCTTCATCGTTTTTCCTCTCGTTCTTAGGAGGGAATTGACACACCGTTCGTTCTTAACCGAAAGCGACCATTTGAAAGACACTCAAACCTATCTCCTTTTCTCAATGCCTTGTGAACCGCTGCATAGCTGATTCCCGTTTCATCAACTATCTCTGCCTGACTTGCCGATTCTTTTCCTATTAAGAAATCTGTGATGACTGGAACTGCTAATCTTCTCTTAGGAGCCTTCAGATTTGATTTCTCCTCTTTCGAATCAACAGCCACCAACAAGGCTCGCCAAACTCTTAATTGTTTTTCATGTTCCTCAATCTTGTGTCTGATTTCATCTGGCGTCAACAGAATCAACCTGTCATCTATATCGAGTAGAGCTGACTCCGTTGCCATCTAACCAACTCCACTAAAACACCCTCCTCAAATGCACAATTTAGGCTGTACCGCGTTCGTCGGTAGCTCCACGTACTTTGCTACTTGGAACGAAAAACGGCAGTACAGCCTGCATGTCGCGTTCACCGGTAATATCGAACGGGTCCCCTCTGCTCGTAGTAGTAGACTCTAGGAGCTCCATATTGAACCGTTCGTCCCTGGTAATAAATCGTGCCACCTCCATACCCGTATCCCCGTGAATATGAAGGGGCACGATAGTAGTTCACAGAAGGGCGAGAATATCGAGCCATTCGCTGCTCGTGCTGAACCTGCATCCTCATCATCTTTGCTTCATGCCTCTGAGCAGCCATCTGGGGATCGGGAGTGAACCCCAACTTGACTCCCCAACCAAACTCAAAGACGGCGGCATCTGCGAGGTCTGGCACCCCCAGGAACACCACAGACACGAGGATGTATCTGATTGTAAACATAATCTTTCCTTTCACTTTTTGAGTCCGACGCGGAGAGCTGCCAATCCACCACCCAGCAAAAGTGCGAGGATTGCCTCATAAACTTCTTGAGTGATGTACCCTTGGGCACGAAGCCCGGAGAGAATCACCATTGCAAAGGCCACAAGGTACGTCTTTTTCCCACGAAGCCAATCCATCATTCGTCTCCTTCAATTTGATTTTGGTTGCTCAGGTTTCACCGGGTCAGGTTTCTTCCTTACTACGTCCAGCAATTCCTTGATGTCCTCGGCCTGTCTCTTGATGACTTCAGCATTGCCTGCATTATTCGCTTTGATCTCCTTCTGGTTTTCGTACAACCGCTCAATTCCGAAAGAAACCTTCTCCATCGTCTTGGACGTATCTTCACTGGCCTCACTCAGTTTCTCGAAGGCATCAACCAACTTCATTCTCGCAATAGTATCTGCCTTGTCCTGTTCAATTTTCTGATCAAGTAAAGGTCTAGCAATGTTAGGACCAACCCATGCAATGCCGAAAAGAAGCAGGAGGCAAATAGCAAACCCAACTCCCAGCTTCTCAGCAATCCTCACTATTGTGTCTGCGGCTTTGGAGGTCATCATTTCCCCTTGTCGCCTATTGGGCCTTTGTCTCCGGTTTGGCCTTTGTCACCCATTGGCCCCTTATCTCCTATGTCACCCTTCACCGTACCCAGAGTCGCATGGGTACTCTGTACCAGCCTATCAATATGAGCAGTCAATCTATCGACGGCTCTTGTCGTTTCCATTGTGGATGTTTGAAGAAGAGTTCTGAAAGCCTGCAATTCTTCCCTGTCAAGATGTCGCTCCTCACGAAAGACAGTGACAAGGCTGTCTCTCTCCGTCCTAAACTCGGTAACGATCTTTTCACGTTCGGCTCTGCCATCCTCAACTACCTTGGGCAGCGTATGCGTCGTGATATACCAACCATACCAGATTGCAAACCCGACTCCACCAGCGGCTCCAACGAGACCTCCCACCAACCCCGATGTTGGCGTATCTCCAATGGTCTCAACGGCTAGTAGAAGCGCCTGCAACATCTTTCACTTTGTCATTTACTGGAGCTAGAACAGCGTTTCGTTTAATCCACGAATCCCACCTAGAAATCTTTTCCTTGAGAGAGTTCAAAGTTCGTTCTTGTGTGACTAACATTGCATCATGGTAGTTAAGCAAGTCAACACTATCAGCGAGTATCTCCCTAATTTCCAACCTGTCTTGTCTCAACTCTCTGAGAAATTCCTTAATGATGTGGCTGTCTCTTTGCATCTCCGCTAAGAGTCGAACGGCATGGACAAGGCAGCCTAAAATAGCAACGCCGACAAGGCTGTTTGTGATCGCCCATCCGTCCATTCTCCAGAGATCCTTTCAACACCAGAAATGCTGCATACTCCGCGTCCTATGTTAATTGAATCTGCTCTTGCCCTGCAATACCAATACCCCTAAGAAATATCGTCAAGAGGACTCATTCTTTCTCGACGTCTGAAGGCATATTTCTCCTCCTCTTCTCCTCCATAGATATCCCTCAATTCCTTCGGAAGAGCTTCAACCTCTTCTTCTGAGAACTCTCGAGCACCACTACCCATTTCCTCAACATCCACAATCACATCCTCTTCAGTAAACAGCGACAGATTCCCATTCAAAAGATCAAGAGAAGCAGGCAAAGCAATCACGAGAGCCGTTCCGACATCAGCATGTCCGTATTGGTCTGCAACAGCCTCTAGTCGATACCCATAATTCTTCTCAACAATGTTGAATTTTCCAAAATCTCTTCTCAATCTACCTGTGTCATCGTCATAGCATTCCAATTTCCCACCCTCAATCACCTGCAAAAATGACGTCGCCATCTTCGATAGATTCGACGGTGTGCTGAACGTCATCTCTACCACCCTGACGCCCTTCTGTGTCAACTCTTGGGCCATCAGCTTGGCTTGGTGAGGATCATAGAAGAGTCTGTCAAGTTTAAAGAGTCTCGACATCGCGTAACAAGTCTCTCTTACATCAGGCAGAAAGATTTCACCTGTCTTTGGATCTGGTTCCCATGCCTTCCAGTAAGCCGTCTTAATCAACTGCTCCTTCGGATTGGCACCAAGAATCACAAATCCACTATGATCATGACTGATACCAAGATCAAGCCCACCAATATAAATCCATCCGGGTTCAGGTCTATCAAGCGGCCCTGCCAGACGGAAGCATCTCTCAATCGCGTCTTCCGTGACAGCATCACCTTTCCCTGACTGCCACTTACCCATCCACAATCTCCACCAACGAGATTCTCCATCTAGCTTCTTGGCTTCTCTGATTGTAGCTGAGTCATGCCAAGGGGCTGGTCTGTCTAGAACATGAACACACCAATCCTCAGAGGTGATTGCATTATTTCTCCACTGCTCAGCCTTAGTTCCTTTGAACCCGGCATTCGTCGCGATAATCACAAGACCTTGAGCCACACCACGAGCATTGTCCATCAGGTTCTCGACGAATTCCCAACGGACAACGTGACTCAGCTCATTCATTATCAAGATGTTCGGAGTTCCTCCATGAGCACCAGCGATGTCCGACGACATAATATCCATCTTCGCCATCGGTGAACCATCTGCTAAGGTCTTCTTCGATCTCACTTCCCATTGAATAATCTCAACCAAATCATTCAACCACGGATTCCAATGAAGAAGATGCTGCATTCTTTCTTTGACGATCGCTGCCTGCACCTTGTTCGCCGCTGCCACCTGAGCATAGAACGGACGTCTTGGGAAGCAGATCAACCACAACATCACTACAGCAAGATCAGCGTCTTTTGAAGCCTTTTTTGTCCGCTCAATCCAGAACCTTCGCATCTTCGGCATTTCACCGTCACGAAGGGCCTGGAGAGCAGGAGCGAGATCGTCAAAGGTCTCTCGTTGAAAACCTTTGATGCAAGTCTCAAAGAGCTTTGGCCCGCTCTGAGACTCGATGACGATGCCCCGAAGAAAACAAATGAAATCCTTTTCAGACTCTGCCCTATAAGCCGCTTCTATGCTCTCTGCCTGAGCTAGGATTTCAAGAGCGGCTCGTTCTTTTTTGGTGGGTTTCTTAGCTTCAACTAGCTCTTCGATTCGTCAGTTCCTTCTTCTAGAGGCTCTTTCTCACCTTCGACGAAATCGTCTTCATCAATAAATTCTTCATCAACCATTGCTCCACATTCAAGACAATACCAAGCCCACCTGCCCGCTTCGCGAACGACGGAACACTTCGTCACCTTCATACAAGAACAGCACATGGCCCTTTCGTTCATCTCGCCCTCTTCAGGTGTGGGTAATAGCTACCTGGAAACTCAATCGAGTCTTCTGGAAACCTCTCATTCAAATCTACAGGGCCAACAAAATCATTTGCTCGGGTGCAAGCTTCAACTGCCTTCTCTTCTGTGTCGAAAACCCCATTCAGTTCCCAGACAACTCCGTTAGAATCTTGGTGTTGGGTTCTTCCTGAAATCCAAAGATTCATTTCTGATACAACCTCTCGAATTCAACTCTATTTCTGTTTCTTGCCTCAATCACATCAGGATGATTTTCAAACTTCTTTCTCTCTTCATCTGTCAATTTACAACCGAGCGGATGGATACAGGGACAACTTCTGCTCGATCCATTATACGAACCAGTGAGCCTTTGACATCTTGAAGCTCTAGCTGACTCTCTACCCATCTTCTCTCTCCTAACCGGGTATCGCATCAGCAATCAAAAAGAATTTCTGCTTTCTTGTCAATTTCTTGATTTCAATCTCTCTTTTCAAGGCTTCTGACTTTGTCTTATCCATCTCAGTGTAAACCAAAATCACCGGCCTTCTACTTCGAGTGTACCTTGTCTTTGAATTCGGTGAATTGTGTTCACTCAACCTCTTATCAAGGTTGTTCGTCGCTCCGGTGTAAAATGTCCCATCAACACATTCTACGATGTAGACACACCAATTTTTCATTTCAGTCTGTCATCACTCTAGGTGGTTCTTTTCCGGTGTACCTGTTCTTGAAAGAATCGGTGCTCGTGTCTTCTACCTTCTCCGTCTGCTCAATCAGGAATTCAAGATTGTCCTGAATGGATCTGACTTGTTCATTCTGAGGATGACTTTCCAGAGACGGATTGCAACGATTCAAACAGGACAAGAGAATACGGAGATCGTTGGAGGAGAAAGACGTTGGTTTTGGCTTCACCTGGATAACACCTTCTGGAGATTCAACTCCTGCTCCTTGAACGAACCTGTCTAACTTTTCTCCTTCTTGAGATGTCTCACCTTCATTTATTTCAAGCTGTAGTGCCAAAGCGTCTTCTTTCGACCAGAAATCCATCCCCGCAGTTCGATGGAAAATAAAAGGTGGCCACTTCTGTCTTTGAGATGTTTCTGGGTACCAACCTAAACCAATATTCTCTTGCCAACCCTCTCTCATAAGAAACTCATCTCCTCCTATCTTATTTCCCTCTAACACCTTCCTCTCTTCAGCCAAATCCCTATTCAAAGCTGACTCGTGAGTGTACTTCTCAGGATACCTCTTAGTGAGTTTCTCAATGTTGATCCGCTGAACTTCATCTTGAGTGACTCCCCGAAACAATTTGTCGAAAAGAGCTGATCGACACAATGCCCCATACCATTCGTCGTCACCGAGCTCTTCAACAATGTTGATGGCATCCAGATCTTTTCCATAGAAGATGTGTCTCTTGAGTTGGTCCATCAACTCTCCTGCCTCAGTCACCTTGCCCATAAGAGCATGGAGTAGACGAACTGAATCCACCAGTCTCTTCAAGAGTTCGGGTGTGATGGGTGATTCAGTTCGGAGGGCTTTTTCGTCGTAATCTTTCATTTTCAACCTTCTAGAAGAATTCGATTCGTTACCTTTCATAAATTACTCCGGTAGGATTCGAACCTACATGCCTCGAAATAGGCTTGAGCTGTAATTCGGGGCCGTTTCTCAAGTCGTCGGCGGCTCGCCATCTCCGCTGCGGAGTAACCGTTTATGCCGGACCAGCCCCCTAAGACGAACTGATTTCAATTAGAGCCAAGAACTAACCCGACAATTCAAAATCATCGTTTCTTAGGAGCGGTAGCCGGCTTCTGCTCAGGCTGGATTCGAACCAGCTTGGAATTGGCCTCTGGAAGAGGCGTCTATTCGGTACGAACACGAAGGATTTGAGTCTGCACTCAGTCCTTGTTTCGGTTTGACGTACCGTCCATCACTTCTAGAAAGTGAGCAAGACACCATATCTTGCTTCTGAGCAACCATTCGTTCTTCTTCACACCTTCTGAACAGTTCTCGCCCGAGGGCCCTTGTCCGACTGCTCCTGTTCAAACTCGACCTCATCTCCTTCCATCAAGTCGTCAAACTTCCCCTTGGTAACGGCACTGTGATGGAAGAACAGGTCCTTCTTCCCTCCCGTGTTGATGAAACCAAAACCTTTGTCCGCGACGAGCTTCTTGATCTTTCCCTGAGGCACTTTCTTCTTCCTTTCAGTTTTCAAGAGGATAGTAAGGCAACTTCTTCTCTTCAGAAGGCATTCCGATGATACTCGACGGAACACCGAACGCTTTGGCTATTTCTATCAGAATGGATTCTCTGTGTTTCAAAAACTGATGTTCTTCATCTGTGGGTACCAAGACAGGAAACGATCCTACCACCGACGTCTCAGTCAATTTGAACGTCTTGGTTTCCATATCACCCAGACCGAGACCGAGACCGAGACCGAGACCCAGACCAAGACCCAGACCCAGACCCAGACCGAGACCCAGACCGAGACCGAGACCGAGACCAAGACCGTTCAAAACCAATTCTCAACAAAGCAGCATTCATTTCACCCTCCGCGGAAGAGGTTTGTCGTACTGACCGGCATCGATGATTGCCCCTCGACCAATCACCACCTGAGTGAAGACGGGCTCAACCTCCGCATTATCGAGATTTTCAACACCCCTCTCAAACGCCTCTGAAAACCGTCCTGTCGACGCAATCCACGCCGCATCCTCAAGGACGAGTTCCATCGGATAGATTGCCACAATCCGACCAGTCCAGTAATTGGTAACCGTCCGAATCAACATCGGAGTTCCTACCTTCCACGGACCGTCAGAACTCTGTTGAACTCCAGAAAACATCTGTGCGAGTTTCTTTGCCTCACCGATCGTCAAATCATCCAGCGTCATTTTCGTTCTCCTTGACTGAAAGCTGAATTCTTCGTCACACTCTATTATACGAACGAGCCTCTTCTGCCTATCTGAAATCTTTCCTTGATTTCCTGTTCCATCTTCTCGTCACAGTTTGTCGGGCGGAGAGCTAGATATGCCAGATTCTTGTTCAGTTGGAAGACACCAATTTCTAGATCAACAATTTTTGGTCTATTCTCAATAGAGGGGGTTGGTTGATCATACAACCTAACCCGCATCGGATCAAAGATTAGAATCGAAGCCCTCCTGCCTGATACAATGACATGATCCGGTAGCATACCAATGCCTAGAAGTTCTCCTGAATCTGATCTGATTTCAAGCGTGGTGTAGTGTTTCATAACATCACACAGACTCTTCTGAACAAGCAATTACGTCTACACCTCTGATCTCTATTCTACCTTTTCCACAATCTTCAAACGCCAGAGGAATTGATGCAGCTGATTCTGCTCTAGCCTCAGATTCACTCTCAGCTTCAATTACAAGACGGACTTCAAGCGTGGTGTAGTATTTCTTCATCTAGTCAACCCTTTCATCGTCTTCCTCATCCTCTCACACTTCTTCTGATCCTTGCAACGGACTTTCCTACCATGGTGTATCCGTCCTTCAAGATTCAAATCCTCTTGGTACATCAGCAACCCGCAATGAGAACACACAAGTCGATCAGGAAAGGCAGTGTTCTTCATCACACTTATCCTCTAGAAATCAACCACATCAGAATACCAAAGGCTGACAACACTCCAATCACGAAACCTGTGAACACACCCAAGAACGTCGAATCTGAATCTTTCATAAATCGTCTAACTCCTCTTCCTCTTCCCGACGTTGGCGTGACCTTTCTTGCATCAACTGCATCTTCCGGATCAGCTTCGTGAATTGATTTCTCATCAAGGTTACAAGATCCAGCCTTGCTCTGATAATAAGTCTCAAAACCACACCAAGGGCATTCGAAGATGACGGTGTTGAAGCTACCCATAGATTTCCTCTCTCACACCCCTAACTCAGACGGACTCTTACCACAGGTATTCTTAATCTCTTCGGCCAACATACTCTCCAACTCAAGATCCGTCAAATGCAAAGCTCGAAGAAGAAGAGCTGATTCATGACAGAAGACTTCAAGAAAATCATCCTCTGCTCCTCTCATGTCTCGGATATTGTCAATCCGATCACAGAGTTTGATAATTTTTGCCTCTTTTGATACCCCTCTAATTCTGTCTCTATCTAACTTCTTCCTTGCGGCTCTGTTGGCCTTTGGATATTCGATCTTCGAAGTGTTGGTCAATTCTCCTACCAACGAGGACACAGCCGGAGAGAAATCTTCCTTAATGACACTCAAATCCACACCACAATCTTCAACCACATCATGGAGAAAAGCTGCGGCAACCATCACAGGAGTTGAACCAGGTAGAGCTGCTACCATTCCCGCCAATCTCGAAGGATGGACGAAATAGGGCAGACCCGTATATTTCCTCACCTGACCTCGATGAGCCTTTTCAGCAAACCTGGCTGCTCTGATAATTAGATTATCGTCCATATCAATTTTCCTTTCACTCTATTATACGCTCTCACTTCACTT
>C687J35021_10003163_pt1 | contig 11388 bp, 14 predicted proteins | sample RifCSPhighO2_12_FD_35021 | JGI IMG/M metagenome (IMG submission 35021)
TTCTTCGTGTCATGGTTGACTCCAAAAACAAGCATTTCCCATGCTCATTGGGGAGTAGATTATCACTTATAGGCGTGGTCTAAAATCCTAGAACCACATCACTCTGCATTTTGCATACTCAATTTTAGGGTATTAGATCATGCTTAATTAATAAAACTCCATTTAACATAATGGCCATTACATAAGGCAGAAGAAAACAAACACATACCTAGTCCTTTTAATTAGCTAAAGAATAAAAGGGGGAAATTTCTACAGTTAAGCCCTGAGGATATGTCCCGTAAAACTTAATATCATAATCATATTTGCTTAGAATTGTTTTAACCAAAGATAATCCCAAGCCATGCCCTGGTTGTTCTGCAGACTTTCGCCAAAAACGTTGCCCCAAAAGTTTTAGCTCATGTTCACTTAAAGTTTTTCCATTATCTTGAATGAAAAGTGAGCTATCCTGCATTTTGATAGTAATAATATCTGTTTGTGCATGTAAGGCTGCATTCTCAATAAGATTTTTAAGTACTGTATAAAGCGCAAAATCAGGAAGATAAATACTTGTTAAAGTTGCCCAATTGATATCCAGACTTTGATCAAGCTCAGGGTAGACTGGGTGTAAATCTGCAATGACTTGTTGCAGTACAGATGTAATATTCGTGGCTTCTAATTTCTGAACAGTATCCTGATCTATAGCTGTCAATGCTAAAAGTTGTTCAAGTAATTGTGCATATCTGCGGATGTTTATATTGGCTTGTTGAAGATTATCCTGTAAATCGTGCCCGGCATGTTGTTGTGCGATGAGTTGAGCAAGTTGTACATGGGTTTTGATTGCCGTTAAAGGACTACGCAGTTCATGTGCAGCATATGCGGTGAAGACTTTTTCATTTTCCAAACTATGGTGCAATTTTTGAATCAACTGAGTTGAATTATTGACAAAAGGTTGTACCTCTTGCGGAATGTTTTTGGGGTCAAGATTTATTAAATATATGGCCGCGTCACCAAGTGTTAATTCTTTTAGGCTCAAATGCTGTGCAATGGTATCAAGACTTTTAAATTCTTTACGTATTATCAAAATAATCAATGTAATACAGATAAGCAGTGATAAAATTAGTGGAATAAGCACTGATTGTAGAATCTGCTGTAGGAGTGAATAGCGTAAGAACATACGTTCGGCAGCCACAACTTGGATATCATTTTTACGTAGCACATAACTACGCCACTCAATCTCACTTTGTTGCCAAGTACTAAAACCAAGCTGTTGTTGACTTAAGTTAGCTGGCGCACCTCGAGTTTTTGCCACAACATGTTGACCCACAGAAATATCTGAGCTGAATAAAGATACTTCGCAAGCAATTAGATTTTCAGCATCGGTAGACTTATTGGTTTGTTGAATAAGTTCGTTTTTAATCGCTTTCATAGGGAGTTGTTGAATTAAACGCGCGACCATATGTGCCGAAGCTGAAAGTCGTTGATCCAAGGTATCTTGCAGGCGTTTTTGCAGATCGACATACAACCAGGCGAATACAATACTCCACAGGCAAAGAAATACCATCAATAAGCTTGTGACCAAACGCCATTTCAAACTATAGCTTCGCATCTGTTATAATTCAGACACTTTAAACATATAACCGACCCCACGAATGGTCTGAATAAAATCAGCATTTAATTTTTGTCTTAAATGGTAAATATGCACATTTAAAGCATTACTTTCGATGCTGTCTTGATACCCATAAAGTTTGTCGAGCAATTGCTCATTTTTCAGAATCTGATTGGGATGGCTCATCAAAGTCTCAAGCAAACTGTATTCACGCCTTGAAAGCTGGATCGCTTGATGTTGATAAAATACTTCTTGGGTATCTTGATTTAAGCTTAAGTCTTCAAACTGTAGAACATTGGATGAAAAGCCGCGGTGACGACGCGTGAGAGCATGAAGACGGGCAACCAGCTCATCAAGTTCAAATGGTTTCGTCAGATAGTCATCAGCGCCTAAGTTTAATGCTTCAATACATTGCCGCGTCTGTATCCGCGCAGTGAGTACAAGTATCGGTGTATGAATCTGATCCTGTCGCCATTTTCTAAGTAACTCCAAACCATCCTGATCCGGCAATCCTAAATCGAGCAGGCACAGATCAACAGCGCTATGACGGATAAAATAATCTGCCGCGCTTGCCGTGCTGACATGCTCGACAGAAATATTTAAAAAATCCAAAGCCGCACAAATACTGTGGGCAATATATGGATCATCTTCTACCAAAACGACAAACATGCGGACTCCCATTGATTGTTCATCTATTTTATAAGCGATTGTTACTGTTAATGCTCTCTTAATTTTAGTTTTTGAATAATAGGGCATCTAACATTAAATACGATGCTGAAATTGATGATGTGGTTGTTGAGAATATTTTTGATAATGGTAGCTGTTTTAATAAGAACAGCACATGCTGATTTCTTGCCACCTGATCAGGCCTTTCAGTTTGAGGCAGTCTCGACCAGTCAGGAGGGTGCTGAACTTACATGGAAAATTGCCGATGGCTATTATCTCTATCATCATCAACTCAAAGTTAGTCATGATCAGAAAGCACTCAAACTGAGCCTACCAGTACCACAAGACAAAGATGATCCAACCTTTGGGCGGACCCAGGTTCATTATGGTCAAGTCAATACTCATATTCCGGTACAGCCTAATCAGCAACTCAATATTCAGTGGCAAGGCTGTGCGGAAAGCGGTTTATGCTATCCAGTACAACGCACTACGATTCAAACTGATGACGAGGGATTATTGCCCACCCAGAGATTCTCGGAGAGTAAAAGACTATTAAATGTGACATCAACTTTAACATCTACTTTAGTGCCAACCCAGTTATCTGAGCAAGCTGTTGCACAACAAAAAAAGGCAGCTTTAGGACCAGAAAATTCAACGAATAAAAACACAGTAGAAGAACCTGAAAATCTGGTAGCGGTACCACAAGATGAACAAGCCGCTGATGAATCCCAGAGACAAGCCTCAAGTGAAGTAAGCACCCAGAGAGAGCCTCAGATACAACAGGATCAGACGAATGCCTCTCTTAAATCTCAATGGAATAATGACCAATTCTTTTTTAACCTATTATCCAACCAGAACCTTTTAGTCAATTTGCTCGTATTTTTAGGACTTGGGATCTTATTGGCTTTTCTACCCTGTTCATTACCTTTGATTCCTATCCTTTCGGGTATTTTGGTCCAGCGCAAAACGGGTTATCGGGCCGCATTTATTGCCGGAGCCTTTGTTCTGGGGCTGGCCATCGTGTATGCCGTGATGGGCCTAGCCGTTGCACAACTAGGTTATAGCTTTCAGCGATGGTTTCAAAGTCCAGTTTTTATTGGCTTATTTGCACTGCTATTCACTGTATTCGCATTTAACTTATTTGGCGCTTTTCATTTGTCATTGCCACAAGGGGTGTTACATCGCCTTGATCAGTGGCAACAAAGACAAAAGGGCGGAACCTTGCTAGGTGCTTTATTGATGGGCATGATCGCAGCATTGATTGTTGGTCCTTGTATGAGTGCGCCACTCGCCGGGGCATTATTATTTGTTTCACAGTTGAATCAACCCGTGATGGGGGCAAGCTATTTATTTGTGCTTGGTCTGGGTATTGGTTTACCCATATTTATTGCTTCAGTGTTTGGTTCACAATATTTACCTAAACCTGGCTTATGGATGGATCGTCTTAAGTTTAGCTTTGGCTTTGTCATGCTGGCTCTTGCTCTTTATTTCATCCGTCCGTTAATTCCAAGTGTGCTCTATTTCATCTTACTCGGTGCGGTTTTACTCCTGCTTGCTGGCTATTGCTTGCTAAAAATACTCCCTCATATATCTCGCAGCATAGCCAAAGCTATGGTGATGATTTTAAGCATTATGATTGCCTTAGGAGGAGCATGGCATATTAACTATGCCCTAGCTCAAATGAGTGTGACCCAAGCAGAGCAGATCTTGGCATGGCAACAGGTGAATACTGAGGATGAACTGAGTAGCGCCCTTGCTCGCTTTAAAGGTCAGACAGTCATTATCGATGTTTATGCGGACTGGTGTGTGGCCTGTCAGCCCATTGAGCATGAAGTTTTGCCGCGTGAAGATGTACAAGATGCTCTTCGTAATATCGCAAGGATTAAGCTCGATCTCACAAATTATCATTCAAGCCAGGATGAATTATTAAAGCAATGGCAGATTCTGGGACCACCAACCATGATCATGCTGGATGTCTCACATCAGGAACAACGTGAACTTCGACTGACAGGAACATTTAGTGCAGCCCAGTTACTCGCAAGACTTGAGCAACTTCAGACAGGCGAACGTGAATGATTTCATCTGAAGCCTTACACCTTGGACCATTGATGTTGCCCTGGACATTAATCATTATTTTGATTGGATTGATGACTGTGTCGATAATTGGCCAGATGGTGAGTAACAAACTCCGATGGGATAAAGCAGTGATCCAGGTTTTTCGGGATTCTTTATGGATCAGTGTCCTGATTGGGCTCATCGGGGCAAGAATCGTTTTTGTATTGTTACATTGGGATGCCTATTCCACATCACCTCTCGACATCTTCAAGATCCAAGACAAAGGATTCCATCTCATCGGGGGTATTGTTACTGCTATCCCATACTTTCTTTGGAAAAATAAAGGACTGCCTGGTAAATCCAAGGCTATTTTTATCTTTATTTTTACGCTGCTGCTGAGTCTTGGCATTGCTTTTCAAAACAATTTGAAACAGGAAACCCATTTTCCGGATTCAAGTTTTTCGTCCTTAATTCAACATGGTGAAATCTCAGAGAACGTTCCACTCAAGCAGTTTATCGGGCAGCCAACAGTGATCAATATGTGGGCCAGTTGGTGCCCACCGTGTCACCGTGAAATGCCCGTTTTACAGCAGGCACATAATCAATATCCCGGGATTAATTTCGTCATGCTTAATCAGGGAGAAGATCAAGTAACCGTACAGGATTATTTAAGACGTTATGATCTTAAATTTAAACATGTACTGCTTGATCCATATGGAGAAATACCACAACAGATGAATATGTTTGGACTACCAAGCACTTTATTTTTCAATGCACAGGGACAGTTGGTAGAGCGTCATATGGGTGAATTGAGCCCTGCGATGTTGCAGCAATATTTAAAAAAGATATCCATCCAACCTTAATTTTTCTGGTGAATTTTTATGAATACATCGATACAACGTATCCTCATTTCCATGCTGCTTGCAGGTAGTGCAACATTGACTTCCGCCAATAGCGCTATCAAAAAACAGATTGAGCAGGAAGGATTTGAGTTTATTCAACAAATTCCTGCGCCCACAGGAATGACTGGCTGGGTGGGACACAACAATCAGCATCCTGGAACCGTATTTATTGCGAATGACCAGAAATATTACATTCTGGGTGATTTATACAATGCCAAAGGAGGCAATCTTTCTGTTGATCTCATGAATAAACATGCCAAAGAAGCGGTTCTGGATGATGTTTGGAAAACCTTGGAAAAGGCTACATGGATCCAGGATGGCCAAAAAAATGCTCCACGCATAGTCTATGTCTTTTCGGATCCCAATTGCCCTTACTGCCATAAGTTTTGGCAGCAGGCGCGTCCATGGGTTAAGTCTGGAAAAGTACAATTACGCCATATTCAGGTCGGTGTCATACGTGAAGAAAGTCGTGCCCAAGTTGCCACTTTACTGATGTCAAAAGATCCTGCAGCAGTTTTTACTGATATGAACGTGAATAAAGGCAAGAAACGTTTAAAACCGGAAAATAAAATTCCTCAAGAGATTGCAAAAAAAATTGATTTCAATCAGGAGTTAATGGAGAAATATGGATTTTTCTCAACACCTTCCATAGTGTGGCGAGACAGTAAGGGCACTTTTAAATCTGCTCAAGGCATGCCAAAGGATCTGAAAGAAATTTTTGAGAAATAAATTTCGCAAGTGGATATGAGATTTTAGGTATTTTGTTAAATGATGGAAAACTTTATAAAGTCATCAGGTTCATATTTTCAACTGTCGTATAAATAAAGTAATGGTAATGCTGTATAGATTGTATTGCCATTATCTTTAGCCGATTTGAGCAGGAATATTGAGGTTAAAGCTTGAGGAATTATGAGTTTGTTAAAGTCACTCGATGGTACAAGTTAGAGTGAAAAACAGGCTTAAGCAGCACAATATAACTGATGCAGGGTTTGCATAATCGTCAGGATTCTGGGGTCAGATACTTGATAGAAAATCTGTTTACCTTCACGACGAGTGCTGACCATATTATTTTTACGCAGTACAGTCAGTTGTTGGGACAGTGTTGGTTGATGAATATCAGTGCTTTCCTCAATTTTCTGTACATTGAGTTCGCCTTCTACCAAGACACATAAAATTTTTAGGCGGTCAGGATTTGATAAGACTTTTAAGTAGTTTGTGACTATATCGACTTCCGAAAAATCAATTTTAGCCTGATTAGTTCCAGTATTCATTACGATCTCCTTCAGTCCTGCATAGTTAAAAATCATTTATGAAAGAATATCACAGAGTGCTTGATTAATATTATATATTATATATTATATATAAATATATTGTAAACTTAAGTAGACTCGCTATGCATGATTTCCTGATTGCTTTTCTCGGCGGTTTGATGCTCGGTGTATCGGTCGTTGGTTACCTGTATGTGCATGGTCGTATCGCAGGCATCAGTGGCTTAATCGGACAGGTGCTGAATCCTAAAATGATGTTTAAAACATCTGCGATTTGGTTCATGGCGGGTTTAATCACGGTGCCATTTATCTATGGACTGTTTGTTCAGCCAGAAATTGAATTGAATGCGAGTCCGCTGATGCTGGTGGTTGCGGGTCTCTTGGTCGGCTTTGGTACCCGCTTAGGTTCAGGCTGTACCAGCGGTCATGGCATTTGCGGGATGAGTCGTTTGTCTAAACGTTCCATCGTGGCCACCATGAGTTTCATGTTTGCTGGTTTTGTCACTGTTTATATTGTTCGTCACGTGACTGGAGCATTTTAAAATGAAAAATATTTTAGCTTTTATTTTTGGTGCTCTTTTTTCTGTCGGACTGATGGTTTCAGGCATGTCCAATCCGGAAAAAGTGCTGGATTTCCTGGATCTGTTTGGTGACTGGGATGCCAGTCTGGCCTTTGTGATGATGGGTGCAATTGCCGTGGCATTTATTCCCTTTCAAAAAGCCATGCGTTCTGCAGCACCGAAAACCGTATTTAACGAACCTATTGTATTGCCCACCAGTCAAAAACTTGATCCACGCTTAATCATTGGCAGCCTGTTGTTTGGTATCGGCTGGGGGATTGCTGGGGTATGTCCAGCACCAAGTTTCACCTTGATTGGCCTGGGGCATTACCAGGTCTTCTATTTTATTATCGCGATGTTGATTGGCGTATTGCTGCACCGTAAATGGGCTGGAGAATAACGATGGCAAAACACCCACTGGTACAGGATTTTTTTGACGAGGCGACCAATACCTTCAGTTACGTGGTATCCGATCCAATAACAAAGCGCTGTGCCATCATTGACAGTGTGCTGGATTATGATGCGGCATCTGCAACCACTTCAACCACACAGGCAGATCGTATCATTGCCTATGTCAAAGCACAGACTTTAGACGTGGAATGGATTTTGGAAACCCATGTTCATGCAGATCACTTGACTGCAGCCCAGTATTTGAAACAGGAACTGGGCGGAAAAATTGCAATCAGCCAGAAAATCGCTGTGGTGCAGCAGACCTTTGCTGCAATTTATAATCTGGATCTCAAGCAGGTGAATGCTAGTCAGCCATTTGATCATTTATTTGAAGATGGTGAGCATTTCAAAATCGGTGAGCTGGATGTTTATAACATAGCAACACCGGGGCATACGCCTGCTTGCCTGAGCTATGTGGTTGAAGATGCAGTCTTTGTCGGCGACACGCTGTTTATGCCGGACTATGGTACGGCCCGTTGTGATTTTCCAAAAGGTAGTGCAGAAAAGCTTTTTGATTCGGTACAAAGCCTGTATCAGCTCCCAGAAGATACACGGGTCTTTTTATGTCATGACTATTTGCCTGAAACACGTGAATCGTATGTGTGTGAAACCACTATTCAGGCTCAGAAAACACAGAATATCCATATTCACGAGGGAGTCAGTAAAACTGAATTTGCTCAGATGCGAAACCAGCGGGATTCAGGACTCAGCATGCCGAAGCTGATTCTGCCTTCGATTCAGATCAATATGAAAGCAGGACAGTTCCCAACGCCAGAACAGAATGGGGTTTCTTATTTAAAACTTCCGCTTAATTACTTCAAATAGGCATGTTTCAAGATTAAACAAAAAGGTTTGTCTTTTGTTTAATTGCATTAGCAAAGAGAGGAACAGTGGCTATGTGGGTGTTAATACTGGAAGGGTTGGCCATCGGTGGCTTGCTGGGTTTAACCGGTGCTGGTGGCGGCATTCTGGCTGTACCGGCACTGATGGCGAGTCAGGGCTGGACCGTGGCACAGGCTGCGCCTGTGGGCTTGCTGGCAGTGACTCTGTCTGCCTTGGTCGGAACGTTCGAGGGTTTATTCAAGCGTATTGTACGTTATCGCGCTGCGCTCTGGATCGCCCTGATCAGTATTCCTTCAGCACGCTATGGCGTAAATCTGGCTGGTATTGTTTCTCCGGTCTGGCTGACGATGGCTTTCAGTCTAGTCATGTTGATTGTGGCTTACCGGATCTTCTTTAACAAAGTTAATGACCATGAGAATCCACCGTGTAAGGTCAATCAAACGACCGGTCGCCTGATCTGGAATGTGAAAACGGCCTCGTTCCTCGCCGGTATTGGCGTAGTGGCGGGTTTGCTGACTGGCTTGCTCGGGGTGGGCGGCGGTTTTGTGATTGTCCCGGCACTGCGTAAATTCACCGACCTCGATATGCGCAGTATCGTTGCGACTTCTCTAATGATTATTTTCCTGATTGGTGGTGTCAGTATTTCTGCACACGTGCTAGATGGCTTTCAATATCCTGTTTCGGTCACGCTGACTTTTGTTCTGGCCTGTATTGTAGGGATGTTAATTGGACGCAGTCTGATGCACCGAATTGAAAGTAACCGGGTTCAGAAGATTTTTGCTACGACTGTGATTGGGGTGGCAATCTATTTAATCTATTCAGCACTCATAGGCTAGTCCTGTGCATTGTATGGATAAAGAATGCATGAGTTGATGTATGACTACATGATCTGTCATCTGAATGAATATCAAACAGGTGTAGAGTCTAAAATGAATTTAGCAAATGGGCTGTTTGCAATAGTGTGATCGTTGCAACAGTGCTGGAATGAGAGTTTATAACAAAGTGCTTTTAAGTTGCTGATCTGGCATTTATAACAGATGAGGCTGATTTTGATGAGCGAGGAAGAATGAAAATGATGAAAACTGCAGAGCAATTGATCCGGAATGCGAAAAACCGGATTCAGGAAGTGAGTGTAGCTGAACTGTTTGAAGCGATGAAAAACCATAAAACCATTCTGATTGATGTTCGGGAACCGGATGAATTTCAGGCGGCAGCGATAGACCGGGCGGTGAATTATCCTCGTGGTGTTTTAGAAATGAGGATTCACCAGCATCCTTTGGTTAGCCATCATTGCGATACCATGCAGGCACTGGAACATCTAAAAGATCAGCCGATCTATTTGATCTGTGGCACGGGTGGACGTTCAGCATTGGCAACCGATACTTTACAGAATATGGGATTTACTCAGGTGAAGTCGGTTCAAGGTGGCTATCAGGCTTGGCTGGAACAGGGCTATCCGGTAGAAAAATAAGCTTTTGAATATAAAAACTTGATTGTTGATTTTTAATTTGAGAAAAAATTATGAAATACAAAGAATTAACCCAAAATATTTCAGGTAGTTTAAGAACTCTAAGCCAGGATTCACCAGATTTAATGAAAAGTTTCAATCAATTATCCCAGATCGCAATGCATGATGGTGTGATTGATCCAAAAACCAAGGAATTGATTGCCTTGGCGATTGGTGTGGCTGCACGTTGTGATGGTTGTATCGGTTTTCATGTCAGGACCCTGGTCAAAATGGGCATGACCCTACAGGAGCTGGAGGAAGTTCTGGGCGTTGCGGTGTATATGGGCGGTGGACCTTCATTGATGTATGCTGCAAATGCGCTGGAAGCATTCAAAGAGTTTTCCAACTGATTGGATAGTCAAGTAAATGGAGGGATGAAATGAGTCAGCACTGGAATGAATTGTATGCCCAGACGCAGGACCTATACGGCACAGCAGCAAACCTGTTTATTCAGGAGATTGCGGGGGAAATCCTGATAGAAGGTAAAACACTGGCAATTGCTGAAGGAGAAGGAAGGAATATCCTTTACCTGGCTGAGCAGGCAAGACAGTATAATTATCCTTTTTCGGCGGAAGTTTGGGATTATTCCGATGTTGCTTTGAAGCATCTGTCCAGCAAAGCCGAAGCTACAGGGATAAAGCTTGAACTCCGACATGTTGATTTAACAGCAGCGAAATGGCCGTCCGAGCGTTATCAAAACGTGATTTGTGTATTTGGTCATTTCGATACAGAAACGCAAAAACAGGTTTTAGAAGGCATAAGAAAGTCCTTGCTAAACGGTGGATGGTTTATCGGTGAGCTGTATTCCAAGGAGCAGATCAACTATAAAACTGGTGGCCCTAAAAATATCGAATATTTATACGATCCGTGGGATATTTTGCAGGTTTTCAAGCAGGATCATATCCATCATTTTTATGTTGGAGAGCAAGAAAGACAGGAGGGAGAATTACATTGTGGTAAATGCCATGTTATTCAATTTGCGATACAAGTGATGAAGTAAAAACAAGTGAATTCTTAAATGTGATGCAAATATTCAGCATTGCAGTACTTTAAGAAAGAGGTTTTATTATGTCAAATCGGTTCAAAAATAAAGTTGCCCTAGTTACTGGTGCGGGTTCTGGAATTGGGAAAAGCACAGCTATGCTTTTAGCGAAGCAGGGTGCAAGTGTTGTAGTCTCGGATATTAACTTTGAAGCAGCACAGAAAGTTGCTGAGGAAATTGTATCTTTAGGCGGTAAAGCGGCTGCGAATAAAGCCAATACGGCTGAACCTGAAGACATGAAAGCAGCGGTTGAATTTTCAATTAGCACGTATGGTGCCCTTCATTTAGCTTTTAACAATGCTGGAATATTGGGTGACGTTCAGCCAATTGCAAATTTAAGTATTGAAGCTTGGCGTCGTGTGATTGATATTAATTTGAATGCGGTCTTTTATGGCCTACATTATCAAATTGATGTGGTTCTAGGATTTTAGACCACGCCTATAAGTGATAATCTACTCCCCAATGAGCATGGGAAATGCTTGTTTTTGGAGTCAACCATGACACGAAGAA
>C687J35021_10003166_pt1 | contig 11387 bp, 12 predicted proteins | sample RifCSPhighO2_12_FD_35021 | JGI IMG/M metagenome (IMG submission 35021)
TTTGGTAGTTTGGGTGTACAATAAAAGTATCAAGTCGTTCAATGAAGAAAGTTTAATTCCCCTGCGTTGGAAACTCATTTTAGTTCTTTCACCTTAGTTTTAAGGTGAAAAGTGTAGAATTTACAATTTGATGTGAAAATAACCAATAACAGGTTTGTGATCACTAGGAGGTAGAATACGAGGGCTCAATTCCTCGAGATCAAAAGTTATAGTTTTGGAAACTCCCAAAGAGTAAACATGATCAAGTTGGGCTTCTCCCAGACAACGATTGAAAGATGTAGTCTTGCCGTCGTTGTCCAAAGATTCTCTTTGGAAATTATACTCAGATGGAATATCGATTCTCTGAACCTGACTATCAGTTTTTACAACTTCAGATGTATTCATATCTGCTCCGAAGATTGCAGCTGACCAATTTCCCTCGTTCAGCTTAGTTGCTTGCACATTCATACATCCATATAATTCTTTGTCACCAGTCCGATACTCCCGGTCAGAAGTACCGAAATTACAATTGGCTTCGCTCAATTTGAATCCTGTGACGTGTGCTGAAGTTACAAGGATACGAACTTCTTGAATTTGACGACTTTGTAATCCAACCATCATGTACTGAGATGGAACCTTTTGAGTGTGAACCATCTTGAACATATTTATTCGAAACATAACTGCAGGGTCACGTCCGTCAGTTTCGATTTGATATCCGCGTTTAGCTAAGAACGTTTGAAAGTCTTTGTGATTGATATGATCTCGGTGTAACTCTTGAAGACAAACAACATCAGCGTCAATTTCTGTCAATCGTTGGATGATCAGACGGCGATGCTCGTTCTCGAGAAGGTCGTCGGGAATATTTCCCTTTTCCAAAGCTTTTCTGAACTCATCCGAGAGATCCTTGAAAACATCCATCTTCAGAAATTCACCTTTGATTTGCTCTTGAGAACAACCTTCCAAAAACATTTGAGTCAAGAAATTTGCACGTGATGTGGGATCGATGTACTTCATCAGAGAAAAATAGAAATCACGAGGAGTGCCCGTGTTCCAAGTTGCGTACTTGAAATCAAATGTTTCCACGGAATCTTCAGCAAAATATTTCTTCCACTGACCGAAAAATGCTGCCATTTTTATAATCTTTTAGATTATAAAAGTTAGAAAACTCGTCATGATTATTTTTTATTCTTTCAATTCTCTTCGACGATATATTTATATAATATACCAAAGTTAAATTAAGGGAACCATCGCCAAAAATACCAACATACAATACTTTGATAAGGGGGCCAGTTTAAAGAAATCTTTTTCATTTCTTTAATTGTTGGACGTTTGGATAAGTTATATAATTTCTTAACCCTATCTCTAATAAAAACGTCTGCATATGGAAATACTTCTTCAATACAATTTAGAGGAAATGCACAAAGAAGTGTTGTATTAACAGTCCATTCTCCTATTCCTTTAATGCATATCAATTTTCTTACATCTTCTACGGTTTCTAAAGGATTACCTTCTCGAAGGTAATCATTAACTCGGGTAATTATTGCAATATTAGTTAAACTTAATCCAAGTCTAACTAATAATTGTTCATTTACAATATCCAGATCTTGATAAGAATAATTTGGTCCAAACTGTCTAAATAGATTACCTCTGATAGTTCGAGCTTGAGTATATTTTATCTTTTGTCCAATTATAGCTCCAATTAAAGCCACATAAACGGGTTTAATTATTGTATTCCAATCTACAACTACATTATCAAATAAATGTTGTAACTTGGGATCTCGCTTGACTAAATCACATTGAATTGAAGATAAATCCATTTTTTAAATTTTATTATTCGTGAATAATAAAATAACGTTTTCATAAAATGGATGACGTACAAGATTTGTATCACGCAGCTGAGAACAATGATATTGCTGAAGTTCGACGATTATTAGATGAAGGTGTTAAACCTGTAAAGCGTTTAAACCGGGATCCCCTTTGGATTGCAGTAAAGAAACGTAATGTTGAAATAGTTGAACTTTTATTAGAAGCTGGAGCCGATCCAAACGTGACCAATGGTGATGGAATTTCGCTTCTTTATTATGCTGTTCGATTCGTCGATGTTGAAATTGTACGTTTACTATTAGCAGCGAAAGCTAACCCAAATATATCGAGAGTATTCTTTTAGTCCGTTATACGAAGCAGTCGGGAAAGGTAATGTTGAAATAGTTAAATTACTATTAGAAGCTGGGGCTAATATAAAAACTAACATGGGTAGTTATGAAGGATTAATAGAAAAGGTAAAGTTTAGAACTTCAGAAGATTTAGAGATAGCTAAAATACTTCTTAAATTTGGATTTAAACCTAACAACCGTCATGCCGGTGCTTTATTTACTGCAATAAGAGCAGGATCCTTAGATGGAGTTAAGATATTAGTTGAGGCTGGAATAAATATTAATTATTCTGATCCGTATAACGAAACTGCATTATCTACAGCATTTCAAATCGGACACTTAGAAATTCTTGAATACCTATTAACTTTACCAATTGATATCACTCGGATGATATGGGGAAAACATCCTAAATCTCCTGAAGTATATTTCGAAGCTACAAAAATGATTTTGGACAGTCATCCTAAACAAGTAATTGTTAATGATATTTTAATGGGAATCGGAAGTGTAGAAGATTTAGAGGTATTAGATTTAGCTATTCAACGCGGAGCATATATAAATTATTCAGATAGATCTAGAGGTACACTTATTAACCGAAGCGTGGTAAAGAACGACACTTTGTTAGTTAGGAAATTAATAGAACATTATCCTAATATTAGATCAGATAATAATGTAATGTTGAAAGCTTTTGAGAAAAGAAATATTGACATGATAAATTTATTAGTCTTTATAACTCCGTTAACTCCGTCGAATTCGGCATTCCTATTGACCGAAGCAAAATTTACAGGTAATTTAGAAATTATAAAGATATTAGTAGATGCTGGTGTAAAAATTGTATTAGCCACTGCTGATACAATACGACTTCTATCCGAATATCGTCCAAATTACCCCACAAATGAAGAATTTTTAAAGAATTATATGCCTTCCTTACAAGTGTTAAGTAAACGATCGTTAATTAGGAATAAAATATCTATATTAGGAATACCCGATAATTTACTTTATTATTGAAGGTATTTCATCGTTCACTTAATAAAATAAACTTCGGCATAATTAGGTTCTTAGAAAATTTGAATTTGTTTGACGCAAAATAAAGTCTTTCTTTTAATAAAAGAAAGAATGAATATCTCTCTATTTGAAGCAGTTGTGAAAAACGACCAGGAATTAACTAGAAATATTCTTATAACCAAGGAAGGTAGGCAAAATATAAACACGCTAAATGATAAAGGAATAACCCCGTTATGGTTTGCAGTTTCTAAAGGTATGTTAGAAATAGTTAAATTATTATTAAGTCACGGAGCTAATCCAAATACTCCAAATTCAAGTACCGGAATGACGCCATTAATTATGAATAATTATAAAGTTAATAAAAATCCCAAACGGATAGAGATTGCTAAAGAACTTTTGTCCGCAGGAGCAGATCCTTATATGTTTGATAATTCGTGTAAGACAGCGTTGGATTACGCATATGATGCTAAAAATCAAGCAATGATCACATTCTTAGTCTTCTATCTTCCATCTCTTAGTATTCTCTCTAAAAGAGTTATTTGGAATAATTTACAGAGACATTCTTAACATCATTAAGATGTCACCTAGGAATTAATCGTTTAATAAACGATTAAAGTAATTTAAGACGGTGCGTCGTAGGATGTTTGCGGTACCCTAAAGTATGTTTTACAGTACATTCTTATTTAATCGTTTAATAAACGATTAAAGTAATTTAAGATACGACAATATAGTATAAGAACGTCATAACAATTTTGATCGTTTATTAAACGATTAAAGTACTTCAGGGTGCGATATCCTCAGGGTGAGGGTGAACCTTGGGCAGGTATGGCTCGATAGAACGGCGAAGAACGCTCATAGGGGTGAACTCTCCGCCAGTCATGAACACTTTGAGAAGTTGAGGAGAAAATCCTGAAACCAGAGCTGCGCCAGGAGTATCCTTAGTTGTGGGAAAGGCTACAGTGTCAGCGCGAAGATTCCAGAAGACAATGTTGGGCATAGGTTTACCAACACCCTCGAACATCGTCTTAAGAGTTTGGAAAGAATCCTTCCAGACGGGACCGTTGTTGTTAGCACTGTCGAACTGCATATCCGTGAAGATAAAGAGGTTGTCGACACGAGACTCCATCTTAAAGAGATGATGGAACACCTTCCAGAGATTAGTATTCATACCCCACTCCATATTCTTCATTGATTTGTAACGCTCATGAAGGGAATCTCCGAGGAGAGTGTGAATTTGTGGATTCTCGTGGAAAGTACAAACCTTATTGTGAAGATCTCCTGTTCCCAACTCGCTCACGATAAGGCCCAAAGCGATTGCGACTTGCATAGGAATACCATTCATAGAACCAGAGACGTCTACGAGTGCAAAAGAGTTGGTAAGGAGACCCGAAGCTCGGAGTTTATCCAACATGGTCTTCCATTGAGCCTCCACAACCTCATCACGATCGCCCCCTGCGTAATAAGGAGCGAGAAGAGTATGAGGATCCATACCTGTACAATTGATCTTGGTCTCACCTTTCTTCAGAGCATCGAGGTATGCATCGTAAGTTGCACCCAATTGCTTCTTGAGAGCCTTTCGGTAAAGGAAGTGAGCCTTGGACGGAATGGAAGGTAAGTTGATATGGTCGAAGTTCTTGGAGGACATGTGCTTCTCAACTACATCCAATTGAGTACGAAGAGCGGAAAGTTTCTTTCGGTACATCTTCTCAGACTCGCTAACTTTATCATGAGGGAAAAGAAGACGAGCCAAAGCTGTAGCTTGTTGACCGTTGGCAGGTCGGTTGAATCCCTTCTTTCCTACCGACGGAGCCCATTTCGCAACAAGAGACAACTTGGGAGGTGTCTCATCCTCTGTGGAGTTATCGAAGGTCTCGATATCTCGAAGAAGACAATCTGCCATGAGCATAAGCTCGACAAAGGTATCTGAACCTGAAAGGGAGGGAGACTTAGATTTGGTCAAGTTGGAAACAAGTCGACACAAATCCTTGTAGCAACCCATGTCAATGAAAGTTTCAAGATTCATAAGGTAAGTTCGAGGAAAGTTCTCTCGAAGCCACTGCATGCAAGTCATGGACAAATCGATCTCACCCTTTCCGTTTCGACAATCTCGAAGCTGTGCCAACATGGCTAGGGTAAAATGCGGATCTGCACACCACGCCTTTTGGAAACGAGAAAGGAGAGCGTTTTGATCTGGTTTCTCCGTTACCTTCTTAGTCACCATCCTACCTCCTTTTTGAGAATTCTTAACCCTCTCTTGTTTTTGAGATCGAACAGCCATTACGAAGAAATCAAGAAGAAATCCCTCGTTGGAGTTTGGTCCAGGGTTGCCACAAGTGGAAGAATGAGCAGGCATTCCGTTCTCTCCTAACGCGTCTGGAATTGGGATCATCGAAGCCGACGAAGACGCTGCTTTCGACTCTGAAGCTGTAAAAGACTCGAGAATCTTCTGAAGAGATTTCGACTTGGTTGAATCGGTGTTGTTTTGTGCTGACATCGTGTAAATTCTTCACGTTTTTGTGAAAGAAATGTTGATGACACGTTGTATGATTATATCGATTTTCATTTCCCGATATATCACAACTTAAAAAATAATATGTTAAAACTGTTGGATTTAAGTTATTAAGTCTGTCGATAAAAAATAATTTAATAAATAAAAGATGCTGGGTGAATTAAGAGTGATTTCAGAACCTAAAGTTAAATTTTCAAGAAATAAAATTTCATTTAAACAAGCCGATTTCTTTAAACTTACAGATCTTGACGTGGAATCTGAAAGTTTGTTTGATCCGTTTAACTTACACAATACAGTTAATGGAACACCAATTACGATTGTTGATGTATCTGAATTATTTAATTGGGAACTCTTCTTCCGTAATGAGTTACTTGCTAGGTTTAATGATCAATTATCCGGTATATATAAATATTCACAACCAACTGTACTACAAATAGAATTTACAGATATTCCTATTATAATTGATAAAAATAAAGATCTAGGTTCTATAGATCTAAGATTATTTAGATCTCATCCGACGATTCATAAATATGAATCAACATTTCAATGGACAGCTCGTAGGAGCTTCCTTGAAGGATTTACAAAACCAGACAACTACTATAGAATAACAGGAGTTATAAGTTTAAAGATAAACTTTCAAAGTGAAATACTAACTTCAAGCGATGCGAGTTCTTCTGGATGTATAGAACTTATTACAAATAGTAATGGTTCTCCTAGACTAATTTGTATTCTACGACGATATGTATTCAAACGTTAATAATTTCTTCAATCAATTGATTGAAGAACCGTAATCCCGAAGGGATTAATTTCGTACAAATAGAGTACTCATAAAAGCGTCCATTGCACGGTGGAGGAAATCGTAAAACTTCATGAACGCGTATGCCACCCCATAAACTCCTTCATAGTTACACTTATCAAAAGGTACCTTAACAAGAACGTCATTTAACATTTCTCTAAGGAAGCTATTGGGGGCAATATATGCGTATGTTGAAACAAGTACGTCATTCACAATAATTTTACCGGACGGTGTAGCGGGTGCGAATACACCTTCAGCGTTCATCGTATACTTGTCGACGACTAGAAGATCATCAGTTCCGTGTGCGCTCGAAATGCGATCTTTTGGAGCCACATCACGAAAACGAACAAGGTTTCCTTGAACTGGAATGAAATGATCATCGGACGCACATACATTGTGATAAATAGTTCCGGTTTCGGCGTCCATGGCATTCAAACAAGTTACCGTCATATTCTTATCAGGCTCGTAGTGAAGCCATCCAATTACTGTCTCGTACTTTTCATGATCAACTTTCACAGAATCGCCAACCTTGAGGTCCCTCATTGCGATCTTTAATCCGTTCTCGAGTTCCATAGTTGCATCTCCCGGAAAGCACATATATTTCTCGACAAGCTTGACAAGTTCCTTTTCTTTTTGACAAGTCATAGAATGTCCTGTGAATACACCTTCAACGTCAAAGTGAGTTGTGTTCACGCAACTCACTTCTCCATCTCGATACTGAGCATCATACTCGTACCCAGTCTGAGTTGCTGCCAACGATACTCCAACAAAAGCGAGCACGAAAAGAATTTGAACGAATTTCATTTTTTGGAATGCTTAAAAGAAAATAGAAAAATACTTTAAGTTAATTTTAAATTATCAGGTATCTTTGATATATCTATTTTATGTACCAGCATAGATCGAAGAGATAATTCTTTCAACGAATTCAAATGTTCAAATAATTTTACAATCTTAATTTGATTATCTTTGACAGCTGAAGAAAATGGAGTATCTCCACCATAATCACCTATATGTGGATTAGCTCCGTAATTTAATAGTAATTTAACAACGGGTACATTTCCTCTATTAATTGCTAATTGTAAAGGCACTATGTCTTCGGTTAAGTAGTTAGGATTGGCACTAATTGGGCTTTCTAGCATAGCTTGAATTGCATCATATTTTCCCATAGCAATTGCATAGAAGAAGGGAGATCTATCAGTATCATCCATTAAATTAGGATTAGCTGCATTAGGAGTAGCCCATAATAGTAATTTGACCATCCTTAAACTAGTTTTCAGCATCATAGCTTTATGGAGAACAGTCTGTTTATCTCTATCTGGAAGGTTAGGATCAGCTCCATGTTGTATGAGTAATTCACTTACTTTAAAATACCCTTCTTTAACGGAATACATTAAAGGGGACATACTGAATTTATCGATTACATTGGGATTGGCTCCACGTTGTAAAAGTAATTCAGCAGTTTTAAATCTACCATTAAAAGCTGCACTACTCAGAGGAACTTCGTTGGACCCGGAGGGACCAGAGCGATAATTGGGATCAGCTCCGTTATTTAATAATATTCTTGTTATGCCTAAACTATACCTAGCTGCAGTGAAAAGTAATTCATTCTTATCTTCGAGTATGATTTGTCGACTTAGAGGATTGTCGAATATCTGTCGAAAGAAAGGAACGTCGTCTTCTTTGATCGAATTAAGTACACTATCGTCGTTCATTATTTAAAATGTACACATTTAATTATTCACCCTGAACGAATAAATTATTTTAAAATGTACACATTTAATAATTTATTCTTGAACGAACAAATTATTTAAAATGTACACATTTAATTATTCATCCGTAAATAAATATTAAACAAAATTAATTATAAATAAACCTTTCTTATCATCAAGTATGAGAAAAGATGCACAGTTCTGTATTAGGATTGTTTGACAAGCCCAAAGTTGTGGCTGCAAGTTCATCATATAAACCTAATGATAACTTCTACGAAGACAATTCTTTTGATCTTGGTAGTATTTTACATTCTGGAGATAAATTAGAATATCCTAAATTAGCACCACCGGCAATCCCGGATAATATCGGAGAATTTGGATTAGCCGAACTTTTTAACTTCTTCGGAAGTGATAAGGATCGCAATGGATATTCTCAAATTTATCATACGTTATTTCATCATTTGAAGGATAATCCGGTAAATTTACTTGAGATTGGTATTGGTACGATGATTCCAGATGTATCCTCATCTATGGTTGGATATGCTTTGGATAATTACGCTCCGGGTGGCTCTCTTCGAGCTTGGTCATTTTATTTTCCTAAGGGACAAATTGTAGGCGTTGATGTTCAACCGGATACACAGTTCACAGATGCTGAACGTGTTGAAACTTATCTATGTGATTCTATGGATACTCAGAAAGTTAACGAATTAGGGGAGAAATTAGATCGTAAATTTGATGTAATTGTAGATGATGGTTCTCATCTTGATCAACATCAACTTATGACTCTCAAGAACTTCTTTCCTCTTGTAAAGGAAGGAGGCATCTATATAATTGAAGATATTTATCCTGGTAGTATGATTACAGATCGTCCCGAAATTCTATCACAACTTCTTCCGAAGGATACTCCGTACTTCTTTGTTGGTGTTAAGAATAATATTTGTGTCGTCTACAAACAGTCTCTTAAATCAAACCGTCAAGGGTATTAAATCCTCTTATGATAAATTAAAAATAAAAATACTAATGTTTCTAAAAACATTAGTTGTTTCGAAAATAAGTTAAGAATACTTACAATGGACTTGAACACAATCTTGGAACGATTTGGAGTGAGCAGTGACTGGAATCTCATTTGGAGTGAAATCGATTATTTGATTACTCCCTCTCCTTTGGACGAGGGATCTATTGAAGAGGCAAAAAATGTATTGAAGACTTTTATGAGTGGAGATGTCACCGCAGAGCTGCTGGAGACTTCTACACCTAAAGAAAATATTTTCTATTGCTATTGGTTGTTGTCTCACGACAAGCCCGAACTACTCTTGAAATTTGTAGAACATGTTCCAGAGGATGCATATTTTGTAAAGGGATTTACTTCTGTTTACCCTGGTGCAACCAATGATCCAGAAAAGGCTTTTTCTCTTTTCCAGAAATGTGTAGAGGAGGGAGACAACCGCGGCTACCTTTATTTAGGGGCTTTCTATAAGTCATCTAATGAAGAGAAGATGTTGGAATATTGGATGGATGGAGCCCAGAATTCCGCAGAGATGTGTTATCTCGCTTTGTCTTCTCATTACTTTGAGAAGAACGAAGCCGAGATTGGCTTGAGTTATTTAGAACAAGGAGCTGAGAGTGGATCTCCCACTCTTCAACATCGGTTGGGCCAGGTTTACAGAGATAACGGCGCTACAGATTCAGCAATTGAGTGTTTTAATCAATCTGCGGCATCCGGTAGCCATCTTGCGATACTCGAGCTCTTTACACATTATATGCAAAATAATGACATTTCCGGACTGACGGGACTTATTCCTTTGATCTTACTGAAACGCAGTCCGTTTATCACGATTATGATTCGTCTTCTTCGGGAGTTACTCGCCCATTTTAACCCCGAAGTTTGTCAGACAATTGATGAACTTCTTGCTACAAATTTCTACCCTAAGATCCCCGAAAGAGTTATGGCTCGTGAGGATCTTCAACTTGTTCTCGCAACCTTGAACGGACTTTTAGGAGAAGAAGATGTTATTCTCGACGATTCTAACGATTCTAAACCTGAAGATGAGTTTGTTGCTGATGCTGATGAAGCTGGATCAAGCGTGAGTACAAGTGCTAGTGTTCAAGACGAAGAATTAGAACAAGCAATTAACCAATGCCTGGAATAATACACGAACCAACTATTAACACCCGTTCTATTGAAACTTTAAATATTCACCTTTAATTAAAGGTGAATTTATTTCATCGTTATAATTCTATTCTTAATTCTAAATATTCACCTTTAATTAAAGGTAAATTTTATTGATTATTCATCGCTATAAACTAATACTATTCTTTGATGTTGTAAATATTCACCTTTAATTAAAGGTAAATTTAATCACCTAACCAGATCTCGTACCATTCTGTGTTATATTCATCATATATAATATAATCCCAGTCCATCCCTTGACCTTCTAAATATTCACCGAATTTTTCTTCTATATGACTTTCTAAATCACTCGAGTCAGAGTGGTGACTCTTCCTATTCTGATCGTCGTTCAGTTTTTGATACAACTCTACGATCTTTTTATCGTCGAGGTTACGATCGAGATGTAATATATGTGTAGTCATTTTCGAATCTTCCAATTTGTATTCAATTGGATATAGTTCGACATGTTCTTTGTACAACTTCCAATAACTTTCAGGAACTACTCCGAAGCATACATGGTTAGATACTTCGCCTGTATCTAATGTATACTTTCCGTCGAAAATTACAAGAATATGTGGTTCTTTTCTCATAGCATCAAAGCCATCATCTGAATCCTCCATTCTTTTAGAGGAATTTAAAAAGATACAAGAGGGGCGTATTTTATTTTTTTTCAAATCTTCTGATTTGACGAACTTGCATTCTTAGGCTGTAGAAGTATTTTAACCTAATTTGAATGTATCAAATAAATACTTAAAATTATTTAGGTACTCGCATGGTACGGTACGATTTGAAAATTATTTAGCGTCTCTCAAATTAAAAAAGTTATTTATATTGTAGCACAGGAATAAGTACCAGAGGAAAATTAAACTTCTTCTTCGTGTCTTCTTCTAAAAATTCCGGGGCTCCAAATCGGAGCTTTTCCGACTTGTCGGACGGCGAAGCAGTGTCCGTACCGTAAGACGACGAAAGATATTTTTGAGATAATTTTCATTATTTGATATTGTATCAAATAAATACATACTAAGAATCGGTAAAGTACTTAAACTAAGAAAATTATTTAGGGTCCCAT
>C687J35021_10003169_pt1 | contig 11384 bp, 12 predicted proteins | sample RifCSPhighO2_12_FD_35021 | JGI IMG/M metagenome (IMG submission 35021)
CTGCTGCACCTCCTACACCTGCTGCATCTCCTGCAACAGTGTTTCCATTAGCTAAGAAGTAATGAATTCCTGTTCTTAGTATGTTAGCTGTTCCACCAGATGCTACAATTGCAACATTTACACCTAGTGGTCTTACCTGGCTTGCAGCTGCAATAGTTACATAAGGAGTTGCTCCTGATACAATTATGGCCCATGTTCCGCCAGAAATTATTGCACCAGCTGGATGTTGCGTGTAAAGTCCTGTGTTGCTTCCAGCATAAAGTTGACCTATTTGCAAGTTGGTAAAGTTACCGCTTGTAAAAGTACTGTTTGCACCTGACGCAGTTGTGATGGTTGCAGTTGTACTTGTTAAAGTAGTTACTGTTCCAGCTGCAATTGTGCCAGAGGTAAAGTTTGCAGTAGTTCCACTAGCATAGGTGATTGTTTTGTATTCTGTTTCTAATCCATCAAATACCATTTTTTAGTCACCACCTATTTAGGAACTTGTAATTTTGGCTGTAGCAGTTGTCCTTACTGCTCTTGTTCTGATTCTTTGAGTTAAAGCAACTCCTTTCTTATCGGCCCAAGGTTGTGCATAAGTTTCTACGGTTATTGGTCTTTTTTCAACAATCATAAATGAATGGGCTCTATCCAATACATATGATGAGGTTGTAGTCATACCTGCATTAGTTGATACTCTCCATGTACGCATACCATAAATTCCGCCAATTTCTCCTCGTCTTAACAAAGCATCAGTTCCTGCCTTGTCAGCTTCAACAAAAGTATCAATTAATCTAATATCGTTTGCTACTTCGTTACCTACCACATAATCAGTTGCTACTTTGTCGTTGTCTTCCAAATATTGCACTGCTCTTGAAATATTCGCAAGAGTTACAGCAGCGCCACCCGATACAGTGTTAGCTGCTGAGTCTAATGATTGGCTTATGATTATGCTGTTTTCGTTTTCAGCAAATCTACGTGCAGCCAACATCAAACCACCTGATAACAGTGCAAATTGACTGTCTTCTTCCATTTCTTTAGTTATTTCAATTCTTAAACCATATTTGTCAGGTTTAATGTTGAAACTGGTGTATTCAGGGGTTTCTTTGTTAATATCTGCTCCTTCACCTATTTGCTTTACATTCATTGCGTATTCAGTGTATAAGTTTACATCTAATGAAGAACCTGGTATTTCTCCTGGTCCTACATATCTTGATGCTAATTCTCGGGGAAGCAGAATCTTGCTTGCTTCATCTATTAAAGTTCCTAGAATTCTTCTTGGGATTAATACAGTTCCTTCAGTTCCCTGAGAGGTTTGTATGTCTTCTTGAACATATTTATATTGTGTGTCTGTCATTTTTTTTCACCCTCAGATAAAGTTTACAGTGTGCAGACAATATCCGCCACTTGCTGCTCCAGTCAAAGCTCTTCCAACAACTTGCTGTAATTCTTCGCTTGAATATGTTGTTTGGCTACCTGCTAAGAGTGTGTTGTTGTCTGGTGTTAATACAATATCGCCAGGGATTATTGTTCCTGCTGCTGTGCTTATCATTTGGAAACCGCTTCTTAATACGGTTACTGCTGCGCCTGATGCAGCGTTATTGTATGCTACACCTATTGCAAAGTTTGCTCCGCTTGCTGGTGCGCCTATTTCGATGTCTCCAAATACTAGGCTGTTTAGTCCTGAGCTTACGCTTGCTGCGATGCTTCCAACATATACAAAACCTCCTCCTGATATGATACTTAATGCTTTGCCTGTAAAGCTGGTAATTGCTCCGTTATCGTTTGCGATTTGTAGGCCGTTTAAGTGTACTGCATTTAAAGCCATTTTTATTCACCCCTGATGAAGTTTCCGAATTTGTCAGTCTTTGCTGATACGGATAAACCTTCTTTTAGCAATGAGTATTCATCGTTTTTGAATACATTTACGTCTGCATATTTTGGTTTTTCAATCATCTTCTCACCAATTATACCTTTAGTTTTTGGTTTAACTTCTTCTTCAATTTCAGGTTTTGTCTCTTCTTTTACTTCAACCTTAACTTCTTCAGTTTTAGAAGGAGTCATTTTACTTATTATTTTTTCAACAATTTTATCAACAAGTTGAGTTTCTTTTTCTGATGCTTCAATTTTGTTGAGTCTTTCTTTTAACTCCCTATTCTCCTGTTCTAGAATTGAGAGTTTTGCAATAGATTCTTCTACCATTTTTGGTTTCACCTCAACCATTATTTCTTTGTTTTTGATATCAAAAGATTCTGAAACAACTGCGGTGTAGTCGTGATTGATTATGGCGTTTGGATCGCCTGGTACAGCTACTAGGCTTAGTTCTAAGAATTCCAAACCGATGGCTTTTCTAACAACTGAATCGCCTATTTTTTCTTCAATTAAATCACTTACTTTTGCGCCTATGCTGACGTTGTTTATTAGGCCATCTTCTAGCATTTGGACTATTGTTGGATTAAATATTTCTGCCGAGAACTCAACTTTTGTAGTATTGAAGGGGGAATTTACTACTTTGCCTACAATTGAATCTATCTCGTTTTTGTGATCTTTTAGAATTGGTTTGTTTTCAAGTGTTTTGGCTGATTTGCTGAGTTCTTCGGCAGTGTATTTGATACCGTTTCTAGTGATTGTTTCACTTATTGCTGTACCTTTAATTATGAGTTTTTTGCGGCCTTGAGATGCTAATCTTTCAGTTATGACAAAGGGAGAATAGTAATTAAATTTGTTCCATGAGTCCTTCATAGAACCAAGTACTAAGTTAAATAGTATTTAAACAAATACCCATTTGTGAACTCATAAAATTATTCTTTCTTGATAAATGTATTAATTTTAATATTATTAACCAAACGTGTCAAAGCATTGATAATAGCCACTATTTCACCTACAGTTAATTCAGATGTGGTAATTAAAGTCTCAATTTGGTTATATACTTCTTCTGCTTTAGTCATATTTTTTTCCTCCAAAGTTAATAATTAATATCTAAAAGTTTCTACTCTTTTAACTGATAACTGCTAATTTTCTCAAAGTACCTCCCGAATCTCGTATCATTATAAAACCACTCACAGTTTCAGCTCCTACAACTGAATGTACACCAAATTTAACATTGCCATCAATACCTCCATTCACCGCAAGTCCAGGAGTTAAGACAACATCCCCTCCATCTCTGGCAGTAACCCCTGAATCAAAACCGTCAGATGCTGTTATGTTTACATTAAAGCCATTGCCATCAGCCTCTTGTAGGGGTTCTATGATTACATCCCCAAGTGTGTTTTCTATATAAAGTCCACCTTCAGCATTGACTGTTAAAGCGGCGGCATTCGGAAACCCAGTAAAAGCGGAAGATGTTAATACTAAGTTTAATTCCCCCGTATCATCAGTCCCCATAATTATTCCTACCACTGCATCTGTTCCAGCGGTTGTGTTGTTTATATGAAGTTGAGTAGCGGAGTTTTGATTTTTACTGATAAACATCTCATCCGCATTTACTGTATTAGCCCCCACTGTTGTGGCATTCACTGTAACAATATTTCCAGTAGTTGTATTTATGGTTGTTATATTCCCTGTTGTTATATTTCCCGTTGAAATATTGGCATTGTTATTTACTGTTAATTCTGAAAGCGTTGTTAGACCTGAAATGCCATCGCAGTGAAAAAATCCACCAAAGAAATCTACAGCGCCGCCCTGCACAGTTAATTTATATGCTGGGCTTGCTGTGCCAATACCGACATTGTGGCTCATTGCGTCTGCTATTAACGTAGTAGTGTCCACTATTAAAGTATTAAGAGTAACACCATCAATAATCAAAGAATTTATCGTTGCTGTTCCGTTAACATCTAAAAGTGTTGCGGGTGAAGCCGTCCCTATGCCGACTCTTTGATTTTCGTTTACGATTAAAGCGAAAGTTCCAGCCGTTGTAATAGCTACTTGATCGTTGGCAGGTGAATAAATACCCGTATCAAGATCATTTTGGAAAGCGTAGGCTGGGTTTGTAACACTTCCAACATGAGCCGCTACGGTTGCTCCTGCATTGTCTGCTCTTAAAATACCGCCAGATTCAATATCCCACCTAGCAGTTCCACCAGTAATGAATCTGATTGCATCTGGACTTGGATTATTAATTAAAGTATTCGTATCTCCAGCAAAGGAATAACCATAACTTACACTATTTCCCGACCTCATGCGTATTTGACCTTCTGATGTGACATGCCAGTTTGAAGCTGAAATATCATTGTTCCAGCCTGTGCCGACGTTGATTGCGTTCTTGATGGTAGAGCTTGTGGAGCTTGTGAAGTTTGCAAGATTGATGCCATAGTAGTCGCCGCCGCTATCACTCGCATTGCCGCTCATGGTGATTTTCACACCAGAGGAAATTTGGGCTGTTTTTATTACAGTTTGATTAAACTCAACTTCCATCACTGTATCAATTGCTGAAGCAGCTCCATCATTTAGCTGAAAAAAGTTAGCAGCCATATCACTAGGCGGACCAGATTTTGTTCTAATAGAAGTCAGAGTTCTGCCCGAACCAGCAACATTAGATAAATTATTAACCTCTAAAGCCGAGGCAGGTGTAATCGTTCCAATACCTATCCTGTTCGTTGATTGGTCGTAGAATAATCCAGCCGAATCAATATTCCAAGGAGACAAACCATTAATGGCGATGTCGCCGATTCCAATATCCCCTGACTGATGAACAAACATTTCTGTCCGCATTTCGCTTCCCAAAAAAATATTTGCAAGATTGTCGCCTCCCCAATCAGTCAACAAGTTGAAAATCTGATTACCCGTGCTGTTTTCCCAAATTAGACCTCCTGCGTTAGTTGAAACCGTCAAAGATTTGAAAGTTGCAACAGGGCCAGAAATTGTTCCCTCTAAAAGTAATGTATTCTGTATTGCGCTTTGAATGCGAACAGGATAATTGTTAGCTGTGCTGATTGTCGAAAAAGCATAAGGATTATTTGTCACATCATTTTGAGCAATCGTAAGACCTGCGATATTAGCAGTGTCAGGGACGGTAAGAACTATTGCTCCACCAGAAGTAGTAAGAGTAATTGCCCCACCGCCAGCGCCGCCATTGGTATAAACTTCCTGCAGAGAATTATCAGCTCCGATAGCCGAGTCAACATAAGCGGTAGTGGCAATCTTTGTAGAATTGTCTAATGTCGCTTGGGTTGTTGCTGTCATGCCATCGCTTAATGCTCCAGTAGTGGAGATGTTCCAAGCAGAAGCTGAACCAAGAATATCGGTTGTATTGGCAGAATTATTTTGAAGCTCAAGGGTAGGATTGTTGACATTGACATTCTGCGACATAATCCTGCGTTGGCCAGAGATAAGGACATAATCAGGTAAAGAACCACCCCCACCATTATCAAAATCAGAAGTGCCAATTGTAATGTGGCGGGAACCTATGCCTGTCCGATTGAAATTTATAAACAATCCATTTTCTGTAAGATATTCCGCTATGGCATAAAAACCTGTATTCGGAGCAATAGCATTGAAATCGGCAACAAACATTCCAAAATCGTTTGCCCCTGTGAAATTAGTCGGAACAACAACATTAAATCCAATGCCAACAATTCCTAAACTAGCGATGTTTGTATCATGAAGAACTCCCGCAATTACATTGTTTGTGCCATTGGCGAACCAAAATGGAGCTATGCCAGGGCTTCCGCTTGTGTCATTATTGGAAGCAATCTGATTGGTATTCTCAAAAAGGATACCTGCCTGCGGACCTGCACTTGCTGGAACCTGTGAAACAATCTTGCCACTTGTACCAAAGGTATAGGCGATAGGATCAAAAAGCGTCAAATTGCCAGTTGTGCTAACATCTCCTTTTATCGACACGATTCCTGTTCCTACGACTTTAGGATTGATGACCATGTTCGTTCCGTCATAAAGAATTGAAGCGTCAAGCCCCGTGCCAAGTTTTATGGCAACATTGTCCAATAGGTTAACTGCGCCACTACCTTTGGGGGATAAAACAATATCGACATTTGTATCCCCGCCAGTAGCAGAAAGAATCGGTGCGTTTCCTGTTGCCGCATTCGCAATCGTTAGTTCATTGACAGCTGAAGCAGTTGCAGTAACTTTTATTAATTCATTTCCATTAGAATCATTTATAGCAGAACCACCCGCATTAAAAGCTAATGCACCAGTCATGGTGTCGCCTGTTCTTTTTACAGTATTCCAGTTGTGACTTTCAATTTTAGCCATAGTTAGTATAAAGTTGTTATTCTAGTCGCAGTTACACCACTTTCCGCCGCTAAACTTATTTTTGAATTGGAACCTAATTGTATATCAAAGCTTAAACCCCCTAACATACCTATATAACCACCACTATTTAAAGTTGTTCCTGACGCTACACTGCCATTAAGATAATACCACAAACCCACAACACTACCAGTGTTTTGAATGAATACAGTTTCAACATTCTCCTGCAAACCCAAACTTAAACCAGTAATGTTTACAGTTGATGCGTAATGATTTGCATTATAACTTAACAAACCTGAAATATTTATAGAAGTTGTAATTGTACCGCTAATATTAATACTACCATCCGAATTTACTGCTAAAATCCCGCCACTCCCAAAACCGTCTGAGATTGTAACGCTCATTCTTCATACACCACTTTAATTTTAACAACATCACCAGGATTGCCGTTTAAATGAAAAATAAGACCTTCATCTGCTAAATACACTGCTTCTACACTCCAAGGAACATCATGTCCATAAATATCTTTATTAGGCAAACTAGGTTTTAAAATACAAGAATCGGTTATGCTGATATCTTTAAATAAAGAAGTAGAAACTTCATCTGCTACATAACAATTCATTCTTAAATAAGAAGTAACACCCTCAAAATACTTAGGTAGAATAATTTGTATGTAACATAGTTTGCCATTTAACGGCTCAATAACTGCTTCAGTGATGTCTTGATTTTGCAGTTCAATTTCCAAATAATTTTTTTTAATTGCCACATTATTCTTTTAAATCCAAAGTTTCTAACCTATATCTAGTTCTATTCAAAGCAGTTTTATTGCCTCTAGCAGTTAAATCATAACTCTTAGCACCAACAACTGCGCCATTTGTACCCCATAATTTATTAGGCACAGCTCGGTCTAAACTGCTAATGCCTGGATAATCTCCAGCATAATCCGTACCTGCGCCTAGCAACGGTACGTCTTCATTGTCAATCGCAGCATTTCCTGTGCTAACTCTATATTCTATATCAACATCATATTTGTTATAATACACTCTTTGTCCTCTAATTAGTTTAATTGGCATTTTTTTAGTTCTCCCATAAATTAATTTAATTTACCTATCACAGCTTTAACTCCGTCTTTTAATTCTATTGTTCTGAAACTTTTTTCTTCAAAATCGCTGGGTTCACGTTGTCTTAACCTAAAACTACTTTCTGTCTCGTCCACTTTATCATTTCTGAAATCGTGGTCTTTAGCCCATTTCTTAGCTTCCGNAGCAGTTGAAAATTTGCTCTTGCCGAAAATCAAACTTTGCACTGTTGTACTTTGTTGCTCTTCATTTAGTACTTCTCTGATTGCTTGTTTAATAAGTTCGGGATTAATCATTTTTATGTTACCTCTCGTTTAAAACTTCGTTAATAAGTTCTTTAAAATAATCCTTGTTTTCTTTCAATTGATTTAGCTTAAATTCTTTTTGAGCAGCATGTAAACAATCTAAATTACCGCATAGGAATTTGTTATAAATCTTCATACCGTTCCCTTCATTATTGCATAATTCACACTTTGGTTTTTCATATATTTCACTCATGCAATTACCTCCCTAATCTTCTTAATCTCAACTACTACATCTTTAAATTTTTCAACTTCAGTAATAGTCTGGACAACTGGAGCCCAAGCACATCGGCATTGATTATGAGCAGGAATACGCTCATTAGCTAAACCAATTTCCATAATCATACCGTTTTGACTTTCACAATAATCACAAGTCCTATCTCCTACAGCAGCAACCCACTCAACTTTTTCAATACTAGCATCTTTATAATTTTTTAACGCACCTTCATTGGATGCTCTAATTGTTTCAGTTCGAGCCATGTTAATTGCTCGGTCTCTGGGTTGAATAGTGTAAATTCTACCATTTTTGGCCTCCACCTCAAGAACATTAGGTTTGACATCTTCTAAAATCTTTTTACTGATCTCTCGTATGCTTAATCCTTTTTCGAAGCTTGTTTTTAAAACAGTTCTTAAACCTTCTATTTGAGCGAGAGTTAGTGTTTCTGCTAAACTGTATCTTTTAAATAACTCCACCCATTGAGTTTGTTGCGTGCCAGGCAGATAGCTGAATGTTAAGTATTCTCGGTTTACAAATTCTTCACTATCGATAAATGCTTCTATATCTTTTGTAAACATTTTGTAATTAAAACCAATATACTCCTTTAAACTTAATTTTTCATCTATTTTATGGCTTTCATGAATATGTAACGCTTCTTGAACAACTTTTTTAACAGTTTCTTTATCCATAATAGGCATTTTTTTATCTTTCATTTCAGGAGTAGGATTCATATCTTTCATAGGTCGTTTTAAATCATTAGGAGGAACTGCTGGTAAAGGTTGGTCTTCAAGTTCTTCTTCATCTAGTTCAAAATCAAATAATTGAGCTAGTTTCTTTTCAGCTGCTTGTGCAAGTTTAGGACTTACTCCAAATGTGCCTAAGAGTTGGATTAATGTTTCTTTTTCCAATCTAGTTGCTTCTGATTCGGGTTCTCCCCATTCAAACTCAACATGCACATCATCTGATAAACCATTGGCTGATAATATTCTTCTGAAGATTTGGCTTTCGATAATAATTTCCATTTGAGCTTGAATGCTTTTAATTCGAAGTTCCCAGCTTTGTTGTTGGCTTTTAGCAAGTCCTTCAGCTACATTAGCCATGCCCATGAGCACTGCTGGTATTTGTACTCCATAGAATAATTGTTCGTCTAGTTGTTGGATTGGTGTTAAGAATTTGTCTCCAATATTACCCATTAAATCTACGCTGTTGACATTTACATAATCTGGGAATATCCAGTTATTCTTGCCGTTCATGGCTTCTACGCTTTGGCCAACAGAATTTATTGTTGCGGGAGTTGGTTTAATATTGTGAGCTGCATCGCCTACTCTTAAAATTAAGGGATTTTCTGCTTTTCTACGCATTATTTCAATCATTTGTATAATCATTGCGTTTTTCTTTTGTAGAATAAAGTTTATAGGATGAAGTATGCCTATGCCGTAGGGTGTGTCTCCTATCTTGTTTATAGGTAAGTGGGCTATTTGGTAAGGTTCAAATGTTATGACTTTATTCTTGTCTAAACGAATTACTTGTGTAGAGCCCAAATATTGAAAATAACCTGTTATAACTCCTAAGTTGTCACGTCTAACGAACATTTGACAAGGATTAAGTGTCTTAAGTTCAGAAGGAACTTCATCAACATTATTGCTTAATTCTAAATAACCATTACCTACTGATAAAGCATCTCTAAGCCATGGTCGCATTTGTTCAACAAAATTCACTTCTTGCATCCATTGCTCAATTAAATCCTTAGCTCGTTTATCTTTAGAAGTAATAAACACACCTTTACTAATGATATAATCAATATATTTTTCTACAGCTGCATGTGCAAATTGATCATCTTTATAAGTTTTAATTAAACGTTCTTCATACTTTTCAGAAAATTCATGTTCTTCAGCGTCTTTTAGTTCAGTTGGAAAAATAATTTTTTTCTGCTCAACTTCACCTTTAAAACTTTCAGTAACAGTTGGTTTATAAACAGGTATTTCTTGTATAGAAGTGTCTCGTTCTTTTTCGAAAACGACGTATTTGCCTATTTTCATGACTATAAAACTTTTCTGGGAGGAAAAGTGTGCATGAACCCCCCAGATGTTTTAGAGGATTGCTCTATGAGATTTAAACATTTCAATCATTAAAGCTTATAAATCAATACCCATCTGTGAACTCAAACACCCACACCGAACCATGGCAAATCTCCTGCATCTTTCAAATCCATAATACCATAACGTAAAACGTCCATTGCGTGATCGTTGATTTTTAAAGGATTTTCTTGTACAGGTTTCTCATCTTTAGCATTTGGATAGCGATATTGTAGGAATTCTTTAATTACGTTAACACAACTTTCGTGAATGAATAATTGGGGTTTGCCATTTTCTTTAAGTTGTAATTTAGCAGTAACTAAGGTTATTCCTTCCATTATAGCATTATCTGCTGCAATGGAATAAATTTGTTTATTGTTGAATGCTTCTATAAATCCTGGTTCTGCTGGGTCACATATTGCTTTTTCAAATAAATGAGTGTAAGCTTTTTGGCGTTCTAAGGCATATCCTATGAATTCTTCTATTTGTATCTTTTTTTGATAAAATTCTTTTAATATATAAATGTCATTGTCATGTGTTAAACCTACTTCAAGCAACACCATTGGATTTGTAAATCCCCAATCTACCCAAAACTGCACTCTTTTAAAATATCTTAATTCGGGTCTTGTTTGAATTACATGAGTGTCATAACTAAATCCAGGGTAAACAAGTCCTTCAAATCCTGTGAATTCTCCTTCTAGTTCTTGTTTAGCAAAGCTACCAATATACAGGTCTTCCATTGCTTTTTTATAATCTTCAGGAGTGTAAGGATTGTCTCTTGTTCTGCCGCTAAATAATTCATAGTCTTGTGGGTTTTCTAAGAGTTCTCCGTTTTTCTTTTTCTTTTCTATAAATAAACGATATAACCAGTTAAAACCAGCTGGAGTGGTGGTGTACCATATTTTCATAGCTCCCCTTGAATCTCTTAGTCTTGCAATGAGAATCTGATGTAGATATTCAGGACATAGAGCTATTTCGTCTCCATAACCACCTGCAAGATTTAAACCTCTTAATCTATCAATATCTTGCTCGTTATCCCCTGTTAAGTAAACAATATCCACTCCAGTGATTAATTGTATTAAATGTTCTGCTTTGTTATGATTTTTGATAAGTTGATATGGACAGAATTTAAAGAACTCTCTTAAAGTAGCATTTTTCATCATAGGAAAGGTTGGAGCTATCATTGCATATAAACAACCTTTAGGACTAGCTAGTGCTGCTTTTATTAGTTCATTAACTCCTGCTGCGCTTTTGCCAAATCCTACCCCTGTGCAGATTAATCTAAATTTTGCTTTAGAATCATGAAATAAACGCTGCTTTGGAAAAGGCCAGTAGGGGATTTCAAAGTTAGTCATTTTTTTCCAGTTCTTTTGGTTTAACCCATTTAACTGTGATTTCTCCTTCTATTCCATGCAGATTAATACTTTTTTCAGCTATTTTTTCTTTAATACCAAATTTTTCCAAAAAATCAATATATCCTGAATTAATACGTGCTAGAGTATCTGATGCTCTTATTTTAGTATGT
>C687J35021_10003171_pt1 | contig 11382 bp, 17 predicted proteins | sample RifCSPhighO2_12_FD_35021 | JGI IMG/M metagenome (IMG submission 35021)
TTTAGCCTGCGTGGAACTGTCTACGGGCTGAGCATTGTATACAGGCAAGGGCGCAGACTAAAGTCTGCGGCTACCAGTTGTGTAGGATGGGTGAAGCAAAGCGCACCCATCAACAATAAATGTCCATAGAACTTGTCTTCGTGAAGACGGGGAAATTGATGGGTCTGTTCGCTTGACCCATCCTACCATCTCATGGGACTGTTACACTCTTAAAGTGAAAAAATAAATAACATATAACAAGAAACGAATAATTAAAAAGTAAAAAACACTTAAACATTTCCCCATTTTCATGAGGACAAGTTTCATTTCTTGTTATATGTTATTTATTAAAATTAATATACGCAGAGGGGAATCTGGTATATCATTCCATGATTGACTGACATACAGCACAACCCACCCGCTAACCCGCATGAATAAAATGTAAATTCCTATACAATTAAATTAATTCCCCTAAATCTCCCTTTCGCTGGGGGACTAAAGGGGGTTTGTTTGCTTATTATTGCTGATTACTATAGATAGCCCTGTCTTTCTGTCGTACTAACATATCCGCCCTTTCTGCCATTCTGATCATGGCCTGCTCTAATAAAAGCCGGTAGCGTTCCATCTCTTCGTCGTTCAGAATTGGCGGAATATGAATAGGTTCACCATACAACATTAATGCGCGAGAAAACGGTTTGGGGATACGGAACTTATCCCAACTGGGAAGTGTCCAATAACTGGATAATCCGACCACCGTTGGAATGATGGGTAATTGGGTTTTTTTGCTAAGATAGATGCTTCCAGGCTGAACAACGAACCGGGGACCTCTGGGTCCGTCAGGGGTAATTGCCACAGGATACCCCTCTCTAATCTTATCAACCAGAGCCTTGATTGCCCTCATACCACCTCTTGTTGTTGATCCTCGTATGACACCAAAACCAAGCCTCTTAATAACACGGGCAATGTATTCACCATCCGAATGCTGGCTGATGAGCACTTGTATCCTGCTGTTGCGGCCGACGTAGGCGGGAATGAGCATCATGCAATGCCAGAAGGCGTAGATAGCATGATAGGTTTTCGTCTTTTCGTTAAACCCTTTCGGTTCGTCATCGATACGAATAGTAAAGGCTAGTAATTTTATCAACCAGGCGCCCAGAATTCCCACAATGATGAATTTTAAATTTTTCATTTTTAATGCAACCACAGATTTCACTGATTACACAGATGAATAAAAATCTGAGAAATCTGTTTATAATCTCTTAGTCTTTAACCATAGCCAGATACAAGGCGCATTTGTTGCAACTCAAATTGTCATTCTCACAAAAGTCCTTGTAGATTTGATATAACCCCTGCTGCCGCCTGACGGAATTTACAATCTTCTTCGACGCCTTTTCCTGCCCAAAAATACGATTACCCATGAATTTCGTCACACTCGTGGCAGTCAGAGGGTAATGGTTTCTATAAACGAGGTGGAGTATTTTTTCCAGTTTCATGTCATTATGGCTTCTTGCATAGACAAGAAAAATAGGAATAATGACGTTAATGAAGATCGTGGACGTCCTCTCATTCCCAAGCAATTTTAACGGTTTTTTGAGCCTTTTCCCGCTCAGCGTGTAATGATACGACCAGTAAGCGTCTTGCACATTTAGGAATATTGATTGTATATCCTCAATTAACGACTTGATGATCTTTTGTTCTTCTTTGTAACCTTCTCCTTCTTGTTCATCGGCAGGGACAAGTTTTTCTAGTACACATAAAATGTGTCGAAAAATGCCGTAAGATGAACACTCCGTAAGGATATTAGCTATAGACGCAATTCTCCTTTCCGGAAAATTTGCAGGTCTGATTCCTGCATAGTTCCAGTCATTTCTTGTCATAAGGGTTTTGCTTATTTTAGTTTTGATTACGGTCCACGCACGTTCGATAGCGCTTACATATTCCGCCGTTTCATCGTCATATATTATTTTAAAATCCGCCTGTTGCGGCAATAATCCCGCCGCTCCTAACAAAAGGGCTTGCATATCTATCTTTTTCTCTTGAGCTGGAACATCCTCTGGAATCAAGCAACGGATGTCTTCCAGTGGCATAAGAGAAGCTAACCTAAGAAACGGTTCCTTGTTATTCTTATATCCCAGCGATTCCATAATTCCTTCATAGAGCGTTTGTTCGAAAGGGCTTCTTTCTACCCATTTTTCATACCTTTTAGCCTTTTGAAGGATACGTTCGTCACCGGCATAATCAAGGAAATAACCTACCCAAAATTCATCCACCTTCTGATTTTCCATTTCTGTCTGACAATGTCCAGGATTTACCTTTCCCCCTTTTAGATATGATTCAATATCAATCATATCAATCAGGTCATCCAATTCAGCATCTAAATACTTCGATAGAGTCAATTGAGGAATGGGTTGTCCCATAAGATTCTTGACACATGAACCTTCACGATCATTCCACATCACAACGTGTAAGCACACCGTGTTATACGTTTCCTGCTTATTATGCTGATGTTTCATCCAGTCTGAAGCAAACACATGAATCTCGATATCGCCCTTTATAAGCCCCTTGCCCTCTAAGAGAATTTCTGCATGTCTAAAATCAGGCCCACCCTCAGAATTCCACCATCCGGGCGATAGCACTTCAAGTCGTGAGCCATCATCGGTAAAAAGGTTGCCTTTTTTGATATGCTGCCCAAACCAGATACATCGAACCAATTCTTCCTTAATCAGCTTCTCCGTACCTTCAAGGACAAATAAGGGCGAACGGCCGTTTGCCCCTGCATCTTTTGCATGGTTATAAAAGGAGGTTACAATCTGCTGATAGGTGTGTGCAAAATAATTTGTGGGATAGTTGCTGAGGTTAATCATAGATACTAAATATGAAATTCATATTACGCATTAGACATATTTTGTTAAAGACCCGGTTCCAGTGGAATACGCCTTCGACGAATCCGCCTTTTTTCAATGACAACGATAGAACTTGGTAACTCTTCGTTTGGAATCGTTTCGAGGGCCACTCTTAAGCGGTCTAAAGCTTCTTGCTCACTGTAATTTCCGCCTCGGAAGAGTATGAGGCCATGCCCATCAGACTGCGCCAGAGCCAAAAGCCGGGGATAGTCTAAATCAGCCGTAACTATTACCCGTTGTTCATGTCGAGCTCTTTCAGAAATCACTTCATCCAAAGAGCGATCCAACCCCACTTCAAGAGCGTGAACGGCATCATGGCCTTGCCGTACAAGCCACTTTGCCAATTCGGGTGATAGTGGCATGTCAACGAGAAACCTCATCGCGAAAATTCCACCGTTTCCTCTTCTGCCAGATAGGCAGCGTAGCGCAAAGCTTCTTCAATATCCTGGGCTTCTATGTAAGGATAGGCATTAAGAATCGATTCCTTGGTCTCCCCAGAGGCCAAGAGTCCAAGCAGGCGTGAAACCGGAAAACGGAGTCCACGGATGCAGGGTTTACCCAGGCAAACATTAGGATCTACTGTAATACGTTCAAACTTCATGCGTTATTCCCCCCCCAATTTCCCCACGGATGGTTATCGTATATTTTTTTCAATTAAAAAAAATTAGTGACCTTATGGCTAGTTTGAAATTCCTGGACGTTAAATCCTTGTTGACAGAATAGCCTATTTTATTATACATTTACAACATAAATTTCATGTTGTAAACAAAACGCTGTGTTTCACCTGCGTAGAGAAACACCCGGATAAGACATTTATTGAGAGAGTAGCTTGGGGGGATTTGACTTCCTGGGCTATTTCCTTAAACCAGGTCTAGTCGCAGCCTCACATGAAACAATGAAGAGGTTTGCAAAACGTATCACCCGGCTTTATGAGCAGCATGCTGACCATGTCCACATGGGGAAATACGTTATGCATTGGGTAAAATGGTTCTATACGGGAGTCTTTCAATTTCATTCAGATGTTGAACATCTTTGCTTGACGCAATTGTTTTCTACTCTCTTAAACCCGATCCGCAGCTTTATTAGCATACTTTAAAAGAAAGTTCGCTGTCTGTCGGGTGATTCGCGATTCCTGTGTCGGGATCATAGGTGTGTTGGGTTTTTAAGAGAGAGCTTCTTTTGATTATGTATTCCGTTGTAACTATCTTTTCTTTTCCTTCCTCGTGAATCAAGCAGCTGATAAATGTCACTTCCACTGTTAATTCATAAACCCCTCGCGGCACACCCTTCATTGATATCCGTTTATTGTCCGCGGGCTGTTTCCCACTTACCCCAGGAAAAGTTGAGAAGAGTGCATAATCTATAATATGCTCCCCAGGAGAGAGTATTATAATTTCCGGAGATTCACCGCGCCCCCCACCTGGAACTTTCTTGATATATCTTTCCCATCTACCTTTGTGAATGTTATATCGAGGAGCGGTCCTCTCTCGCAATCTTCTACAGGGGTTTTTGAGGGGGGATAAGTTGGGACAATGCGACCGTATAAAACTACATCTCCGTTTCCTCCTCCCTTGTATTTTGTGTCTCCTCGTTCCTGTACCCCTTCGCATATCCCAGAAATTGAAGTTAGGGACAATAAAATAATGGTTAATATCGAATAGATTGATAACTCTCTCTTTCTGCCACCTCGGTTGTTAATCATATGATTACCCCCTTTCCTCCGCGATAAATGAGATAAAATAATGATCTTACACTCCCCCTTTCGTTTCTCCTTTGCCCTTGCATTTTTTCTTATTGTTTATTGATTAGATGAACGGTTTGGATTGAGATGTTGGAACAGTTTTAGTTGAATCATAAGGAGCGATTACCCAAAATCTCGACATAATATCCACTTTCTTCTAATAAATTAGACATATTCGGAGGAATTTCACTTTTGCTATTTATATCCCAGCTTATACATTTTCTTTTTATCCTTCCGCCATTTTTCCATAACCTTGACCCAGAGTTCCAAATATACCTTCCTGCCTGTTTGCTTCTCTATTTCTTCTCTGGCGATGACACCGACCCGCTTGATAGCCTTGCCATTTTCACCAATAATGATGCCCTTTTGCGAGTCACGTTCTACAAAGATAATGGCCTTGATGAAATCCTTGCCTGCCTCCCGTTCCTTAAACTCTTCAATTTCGACTGTTGTGGAATAAGGGATTTCTTCTCCGTAAAATTCGAAAACCTTTTCCCGAATGATTTCAGATGCAAGAAACCTTTCGTTGTAATCGGTCATGTAATCATCAGGATAGAAAGGCTCTCCTTCCGGTAAATATTTTACAACAAGATTGAGCATTAAATCGAGATTGGTTCCCTTTAAGGCAGAAATTGGCACAATCTCGGCAAAATTGAACCGATGGTTATACGCAGAAAGAATCGGTATCAGGCTGTCTTTTTCTACCAAATCTACCTTATTAATCGCCAAAATCACCGGGATATTAAGGTGAGATAACTTTTCAAAAAAATCCTTGTCTTTTTCGGCAGGAGGCTCAAAGGGTTCTGCCATCATCAAGATTACATCCGCATCTTCTATGGCTTCATAGGCTTCTTTCACCATGTATTTTTGTAATTCATATTTTGGTTCCATAATACCCGGCGTATCATAAAAGACGATTTGATAATCCTCTTTGGTCAATACACCCATGATTTTTTTCCGTGTCGTCTGGGGTTTAGGGGTAACGATGGATAATTTGCATCCCAAAAAATCATTGATCAGGGTTGATTTACCCACGTTCGGCTTACCTACGATAGCTACAAAGCCTGACTTAAAGGTTTTTTTGTCCGATTCCATAAAATGTCTACGCCAAAATTGCTTGCATACGAAGGTTAATTTCGATTATCATAATAATTTAATGGTTGGATGGTTATTGCAATACTGTACCGCATTCTAAACTTTACCTTGTGTTGAATCAAGTATTTTAGTGATAATTCCGCCCCATAGCAACCTATAAGCAAAGAAAAATTAAAGACCCTTCAAATGAATGTAGAAAAACTTAGAGATTTTTGGTTAGAAGAAGCTGCCGAAGCATTGCNGGTAGCATGGCATTTGTTCGAGAAAGAAGATTACTCCTATGCCCTTTTCTTCGGACACCTTTCGGTTGAAAAACTGTTAAAGGCCATCTATGTGGTCAGAAAGGCTGACCAAGCACCCTATATCCATAATCTAATCAGATTAGCTGAAATAGCAAATATCCCGTTAAACGAAGTTCAGAGAGACCGGCTTATTAAAATTACAGCCTTTAACCTGGAATCGAGATACCCTGATGAGAGAAGAAGTTTCAGGAACAAATGCACTGAAGATTTTACTAGAATGGAGCTAAAACAAGTAGAGGAGATTTTTAAGTGGTTAAAGTCAATGCTTCAATAATAGAGACAGTTCGAAGATTTCTTACCAAATTAAACGAACAAGGTATTCGTATAGAATCTGCATATCTCTTTGGCTCTTATGTGAAAGGGACAGAGAATACATGGAGCGACATTGACGTTGCAGTTATTTCGCCGGATATTACATACGATCGCTTTGACGAACGAATTCGTTTAACAAAACTATTCTATGAAATTGACTCCCGTATAGAACCCGTTCCATTCAGGCCCGATACCTTTATAGACGAAGACCCGCTTGTGTGGGAGATAAAAAAAGAGGGTATATTTATAGAAAATGTCCCTCACAGCATAATATAGCCACAACCACATCTAACTGCTTTAATCCCTTGTCTATATTTTAGGAAGATGGATTTTATGAGTGAATTCATTAGCAGGGTGAAGGTAGATTTGTAAAGCGTATAGAAAAAATAATAATAGAATGTTTTAAGAGTCTGACCACATAAAACTGAGAAAGAAGTTTATACTACTAAAGTAAATTAGGGAGGTTTGTTACTTGGAAGAGGTAAAACAACGTAATTCAGCACCAGTACCCGTTCGGGATATACCTATTGAAAATCAACAACCAAAAACCAAAAAGATAGTCAAAAATAAAGGAACATGGTTTAATTCCCAAAAAGTGCGATGGTCTGTACAAATTGCATTCTTTATTGTCGTGCTCGTCATCGGCTGGCAATTTTATACCTTTGTGAAATACTGCGAGGCGGGCGGAAAGGGGTTTTACATGCCGAGACCGCCCGGAGTGGAATCCTTCCTGCCGATTAGCGCGCTCATGGGCACAAAATACTTTTTTGGAGCAGGCAAGATTAATCCTATACACCCCGCAGGTTTCGTTATCTTCGGAACGCTGCTCCTGACAGCCCTATTTTTCAGGAGGGGTTTTTGCGGCTGGATTTGCCCAATTGGTACTATTTCTGAGTGGGAATGGAAATTGGGAGACTGGTTTTTGAACAAACTTCCGCAAAGGGTTTCCTACTTATTGCGAAACGTCCCTACGCGAATTACTGCGGGCTTGAGTCTTGTTTTCACACCTATTATCGCCCTGCTGATCATAGAGGTATTAACCATGGAATCCTTTAAATCTCCCATTTTTATGTACCTGACACCAGCCTATACCCTGGCGATGGTACTGCCATTTGTTGTGCCCGGGAAAATCTGGTCGGACAGGGCTAATGATACGATTGCCCGCTCCTGGAAATATGCAATCCTGGCATTCTTTATTCAGGTCATTATCATCAAGATGCCCATCGCACAGTTGGAAATCCTGTACACTCGTGCGCCTTTTATCCGCGTTGCGGATATAAAGATGCTGAAATTTTTCATGAATATGTCTGGTATGGCGCTGTCGGTAATCCTTTCCATCCTGATTATTTCGCTCGTTAATAAAAACTTTTGGTGCCGTTTCTTCTGCCCGTATGGCGCATTGCTTGGTATCATTGCTTATGCAAGCCCCATGAGGATTGTGCGAGATACCGGGAAATGTATCGATTGCGGGAAATGCACCAGGGCATGTGCAATGCATATCCTCGTTGAAAAGAAGAAACATGTCCTGACCCACGAATGCGTGGCCTGCTACGACTGCGTCAATGCCTGCCCTGTTAACGGAGCGTTGGATATGAAACTGGTTGGAGACCGCAAGAAAATCCATTACGGTCTTTACGCCCTTATGCTCGTTGGTCTTTATGTTGCCGTAACAAACACGGCACGTGCTACCGGACACTGGTACACGAAAATTAATGATGCCGAATATATCCTGAGAATATCAGAACTCAACCAGCCAAAATATCTCCACAAGGCAGGCCAGTTTGAGACGGAATAAATATAAAAACAATCGAAACCACAGATTTCACTGATTTCACAGATGATACGATTAATATGACAACTATTCTTGCTATAGGTCCTCACCCCGATGATGTCGAAGGCGGCATGGGTGGGAGTATTCTGAAATTGGTCGCCCTGGGATATGATGTCCACATTCTCGACCTGACGAATGGCGAACCCACTCCCCACGGCAGTCCGGAAATCCGAAGGAAGGAATGGGAACAAACAACCGTATTGCTAGGCGTAAAGAGCCGGACGGTGCTTGACCTCCCAAATCGTTACCTCATGGATGGAATAGAAGCACGCAAGAAGGTCGCAGTGGTAATTCGAAAGATACGTCCTCAGATTATTTTCCTTCCTTACTGGATCGATGCCCACCCCGACCACATTCAAACCACACAAATCGGTGAGGCTGCCCGATTCTATGCTAAACTGACGAAATCGGATATTCCCGGAGAGCCATGCTATCCTTCACACATCTTTTATTATCTCTGTTCACACTTCCGTGTGCACGTTACACCCTCATTTATCCTGGATATCAGCAAGGAGTTCGAAAAGAAACTCCGGATCGCAAAGGTTTATCAATCCCAGTTTGCTTATGACGATGACCGCTGGAAGTATATCAGCAGTTCACTCATAGCAAAGAATCAGTATTATGGCAATCTGATACGGGTTGATTATGGCGAGCCTTTCATGAGCCGGGAACAGGTGGGTTTAAAGGATATACGGGATGTTGTTTAAATTAGGTTGGGTTTTAAAAGACAAAAACCCAACAACTTTTTATTGAATGCATTTTTTAGACGTAGCGCCGATCCCTTGTGGTCGGCCAATTGCGGGGGATAAACCCCCGTGCTACGATTTCACATTGAAATTCCTATACATTGAATTAGGCTGCCTTTGGCAGCGACTTTTAAGCTCCCTCTCTGGAAAGAGGGGCTGGGGGTGTGTTTCGGAAAACTTACACACCCCTTATCCCCTCTTTTTAGAGGGGAATCAAAAAAGATTGGAATTCCTGTACGTTTAACTTATGAACTACTTTCCGGTAGGAAAACTTGATTATCGGCTACTCGAGAAACTCCTGAACTTAAATCCCATCAAAGACCCCAGGATTATTGTAGGTCCAAGGATTGGCGAGGATGCGGCCGTTATTGACTTTGGGAAAAAGTATCTTGTAGCCAAGACAGACCCCATTACCTTTACCACACACCGCATCGGCTGGTATGCCGTCAATATAAATGCCAATGACATTGCCACGATGGGAGCGATTCCAAAGTGGTTCCTGGCAACGTTACTGCTGCCTGAAGGGAAGACGAATGCAAAACTGGCAACGCAAATTTTTCGGGATATTATTAAATCAACCCAAAAACTCAATATCACCCTGTGCGGCGGTCATACTGAAATTTCTTATAAAATCGATCGACCCATTGTCATTGGACACATGCTGGGTGAGGTAGAAAAGGGTAAGCTCGTGGTAAACGCACGTGCGAAACCGGGCGATGACCTTTTACTTACAAAGGGTATTGCCATAGAAGGAACGGCCATTATTGCACGGGAAAAGGCGGCAGTAATAAGAAAGAAATTTGACAAAAAATTCCTCAAAAGGGCACAGGCATTCATAGATAAGCCAGGATTAAGTGTCGTCGCAGACGCCTTGTTAGCCAATAAAACAGCCCAAATCCATGCCATGCACGATCCAACGGAGGGCGGACTAGCTACGGGCATTCTGGAGCTTGCAAAGGCGTCGGGAACTGGAGTTATCATTGATGCAGAAAAAATTCCGTGTTATGAAGAAACCGAACAGATTTGCGAATTCTTCAATATCCAGCCGCTTGGTCTCATTGCATCGGGGGCACTGCTGATTGCACTTGACCCGAAAGACACAAAAGAAGTTATTACCATCCTCTCAAAAAACGGTATCACGTGCACATTGATTGGCAAGATTACAAAAAAGAGTGAGGGACTAAGACTTATCAGAAACGGCAAAATAATCAAAATGCCCCTATTCAAAGCAGATGAAATCACAAAATTTTTATAATCAAAGTATAGCACAAGCCCCAATCAGATATCCCCATTTTTTCTCTCTTTTGAAATGAGAGAATGTCAAAGATACATGTACAGGAATAAAATAAGTCAAAATATTTTAATATATTTTATTTGACAAATCATAGTCTGAATTGTTAAATACTCCACTCCACGATTTTGTATTACTGAATTATTCAATAGCGACAAAGGCAAACCGCAAGTGATTGTGGGGCGCAAAGCAAAGGGTCTTTGTAGAGACGCAAAATATTGCGTCTCTACATTTTGTCCAAAAGATAGCCTTGCTGCCGAAAGTGTTTGGGAAATAAACATTTTTGCAGTAAGGCTTTTTTGTTTGTTATTCGGAAAGCCACCACCTAAACCGCCCCCTTGTCTGCGTGCAACGCACAGACAGGCATCAAGGGGGGAGGAATACAAGGGAACAATGAGTATTCCCCGCCCCTGATGGGTGGGGTTAGAGGCTGCCCCGTACCTGATACTGGGGGAGGGGGGGAAACTATTACAAAATTTGGAAGGGACGAATTATGAACAGATCGGGTAAAATAAATCGGCGCAGCCGCAGCCAAATCCCCCTTAACAAATTTGTCCCGTACTCCGATACGGGAGAGGGTGAGGGGGTTGTAAAAAACTTGCACAAAACTTGTCCTCATGGAAAAATGGGGAAAAGAAGTTTTTACAGAGTAATACTACATAGTTTTTTCGAGTATAACAAACTTTTCTTCTTTCTCATCTGTTTGATTATCTTTGCATTCCACATGAGAGATGCGCATGCCAAGGGCATTACCATTAACCGCATCTGGACAAGCGATGCCAATGGAAGTGAAAAAGACCGGTTCACGCCTGGTGATAAGATTACTATAAATGCAAAAATATCTCCAAATGGGAACAAATCAGTCTCCGCAAGTGGAGAAATTATTGGCGTAAAAAAGTCAACGAACGGAAAACGCGGGAAAAAATGGTTAGTAAAATTGAAAAAACAGGATTTAGGAGGCAATGAACAAACGACCATAAACTGGACTGAGACAATCCCTAAAAATGCAAAATTAAATTCAAAGGCTCTGATAAGGGTGAAGGCAAAGGCAGGAAATAAGTCAAAGAAGAGTAAGAAAACAACCATCTCCATTGACAGCGAAGCTGTCAGCACCCCAACCCCGGCAATAACACCTTTACCCACATCTGAGCCTTCACCCATACCATTGCCCTCACCATCATT
>C687J35021_10003174_pt1 | contig 11373 bp, 12 predicted proteins | sample RifCSPhighO2_12_FD_35021 | JGI IMG/M metagenome (IMG submission 35021)
GTTTTGAGTGAATACTTGCAGAAGATCACGAAACAGGATATTGCTGACCGTGATTCGTGGGGGTTCATTGATAAGCAGACATACAACGAGAAATCGTATTACGGGATCAAAGACGAATTCTTTTCTAACTGGCCTTGGCCAAGAGCTTCAAACTTCATTGAACCTATAACCCCAACTCTAGTTGATGTTGGAATTACGCAGATGCAGTCAGCTTTGTTCCGTAACCCTATGAATACTGTGAATGTTGAAGGGGTAAGCAAAGAAGATAAGCTCTATGCTCCGCTTGTCCAGCACGTAATGAATTACACTAACGGCGTTGAGACTGAGATCCATGACGTGCAGGGGACGAACCTATTTCGCATCCTTTTAAGAGGCACAGGATTCATGAAGTCGTGGTTAGACATTGGGGACGAATTCAAGTTGCGCCATGCTTCTATTCCGATGCAATTAGTTTACAAACCAATCAGAGGGAATGGATGTCAAAGAGATAAGTGCGATCATATATCGCAGTTTATTCCTTTGACAGAGAATGATTGGATGTTTAGGCGAGGGATAAAAATTAAAGGGAAAGATGTTTATGAGAATCTGGATTTGATTGCGCCTGGGTTTGAACCCGCATCAGATTCTCTTGGAGGTGAGGAGTTACAGCTTTTAAAAAACCAGATTACAGGGATGGATATTCAGACTGCGGATGCTAGAGATTTACGCTGGATGGTGGAAACGCAATTGACTTATTATCCACCGGAAAAGTTTAAAGCCGTAGAACTTATTGTGTGGTGGTCTCTGCGGGCAGGGATCATACACCGTGTGGTCGAAGTTGATCCGAGCATTAAAAGAAGTTTAGCGGATTACTGGGTTTATCCGTCTGACGGGTACTCTTACCAGCGGTCACTCCCAGAAATTATACGGGATATACAGGAAAAAGCTAATTATACTGATAAGCAGGTGACAGACGCTTCTGACGGGGCCATCATGCCGCCAGGGTTTATTGAAGAAGGAAGCGGGTTCGACCCGATGGAGCATGTTCTTGTCCCAAACGGGATGTATGAGGTTAAACGAGGTACAAACATCCAATGGAAACAGGTAAATATCACTCCTATTATTGAGCGGTCAAGAGAGATCGACAAGTTATGGGATAAAGCTAAAACACGGACAGGATTCACAGACATTTTTATGGGTCTTGAACCTGACAGACAAAACACTCTAGGCGGCGATAGACTGAGACTAGCGAAGGCAAATAACCGTTTTAAAGGTCTGCTTGACACGTTCAACATTGGGTACAGACGCTCCTGCGAGATTCAGTACGATTTGATTGATAGAAATATTCCGCGCAAGAAACTGGTAATGATTTTAGGGTCGATGGATTATTCTAATGCTAATCAGTTATTCCCTAACGTGCAGGATGGCGGACAGGAGTTTGGTCTGGGGATAGATGCGAAACTTAATTTTTCTATTTCCGGTAAATCGCAGGAAGAAGTAGATATTAAAAATCAGGATATTCTTACAATGACACAAGAGATTTTAGCTACTCCATTTGGGCAGGACAAAGGTGTGGCGTGGCGTTGTTTAAAGGCAAGGNCAGAAGTTAGAGGTTACAAAGAGTATGAGACAGTTGTGCCTAGACCTCCCGAAGCTGATATCCAATCAATAGATGAGGTTTTGCAAAGGATTGAGAGTGGTGAAACACAGATTGAACCTTCTCCTATTATGGAGAATGTACAAATAGAGTTTTATCTTTTCAGGATTGGGGCATTCACAAAAACTGAGCGGTTCCGATTCTATAATGAAAAGCAAAAAGCGGCTTTAAAACTTTACGCGAATCGTTTGAACCAGATCAGGGAAGGCCAAGAGATAGCCAAATGGCAGAAACGGGCAGAGTCAGATCCTCTTGTTGCGGAAGCTATGGGGGAGTTTATGCAAGAAGTTGGCAGAGGTGATATGTCGGGGGGGAGAACAGAAATTCCAACAGGGGGGATGAATGGCAGATCGACTCCTATCGTCTGAAGAACGGGAACGGCGTTTAAGAATCATTGAAACTTTAGTAAAAACTGAAGGATGGAAGATTGCGGTAGAGTCTATAGGTTACGGGAACTTTATTTCTATGCAGGAAGTTATAGATTTGCATTGGCAAGGTAAACACGAGGAAGCGAAAGTCTTAGCGTTGCGAGTGAAAGCGAAGCAGGAAGTGATTAAAGAACCAACCACGATTATTCGAACGAACAAACCATTGTTTGATGAATGGGATTTTAAGACAAAGACATGGATTCGGAAAGTGAAACAGATTTTTAAAAGTAAGGAGGGGACAAAAAATGCCATATGATATGGCGATGCCCATGATGGGGAAAACGAAAGAGCATGGTAAAGACATGAAAATTAAGAATATGGATATTGAGATGCTGGACGACGGCACTTATACGATTATGGTACACATGATGGGCAAGGACAGTCACAGTATGAAAAAGTATTCCTATCCTGACAAATCCTCTCTTGCTAGCGCGATAAAAACAGATTTTTTGAAGTCGCCTATGGCGGCATCGAAGAAGAAAGATTCTTACGTTGCGGCTAGACCCGTAAGTAAGAATCATAAATCTTAAATAGGAGGAACAAAATGCCAGAACCTGAAATCGGCGTGAATAACGCGGCCGCGCCAGCCGCGAAGGAAGGCGTGAAAGATGGGGTTACGCCTGACCCTGAGGCATTACGCGAAGCAAATAAAATCGCTGAAAAGTACAGGAAAGAAGCGGAATCGGCAAAAGAGGCTTTAGAAGAGAAAGAAGCCGAACTTGCCGAACTTCAGGAAAAGTCTAAATTGACCGAATCTGATAAAAGACGCAGAGCGTTACTTGAAGCTGGGATTGAAGACGACGAAGCGTTAGTAGAGCAGTTAGAAGCGCAGGCTCGCGGCGGGGATAAAGTGGCGAAAGCATATCTTGCCGCAATGGAACGTCGAGCGCAAAAGGTTGCTGAGAAGGTAGTTGATTCTCATTTTACTAAACGTGAGTATGAGAAAGACTTGGAGAGCCGGGAAGACTGGCTGGAAACTACAGCAAAGGAACACGGACTAAGTTCAGACGATTTTTTTAAAGGAATTTCTGAACATGCGGACGCGTCCTTAAAAAACTTCCCGTCTAAACANGCGCGGCTAGCGTATAAGGGATGGCTTAGAGAGCAAAACTTAAAAAAGCGCGAAACTGAANTTGAGGAATTCAAGAAAGCGAACGAGAATTTCCGAGATGGAGGTACTTTACAAGTTGAAGACAAATCCAGCCAGAAATCANGTAAAGTCGATTGGACAAAGNCGGGATCATGGAAAGGNGCTAAAACTCCTGAAGAAAAGGCCGCCGCTGCCGTAGCGAATATTTGATAACGCTGTTCCCCCTACTATCATAAAGGGGTCGAAATAAAATGGATACAAAATTGGTAGATTGCCTTAAAGGATTTGCTGTTCTTTTAACGGCTTTAATCGCCAAACATTACGGTTTTTTTGACGATCAGTCTGCCGTTATGTTGGTGATGGGTGCTACAGCATATATTAACCAAGAGCGATTTGGCGTTCAGTTTGAAGATAGGATCAACGCTCTCATTAACATTGATCCTGACGAAACGCCATTTATGACCATGCTCAAAAAGAGCGAAGGTTATAACCAAAGAACGGATTGGCAAAATCATACTCTGGATACTTCAAACGCAAGCAATTCTGGTGTAGACGGAGCTGACGTGACAAACGCGGCGGCTGACTATACAGCGCCAACAGGGCTATTCAACTACATGCAAATGCCGCAAAGACCGTTTGGCGCGTCTTTCAGCTATGACGCGATCAAGAAGCCAGGTACGGGTTCGGGTTCAATGTCCGGATTCAATGTGGAAAAACTGCGGAAAATGAAAGTATTGAAACTTGACATGGAAGCGAGCTTACTATCGAACAATCAGAGAGTACAGCCGCTCCCCGAATCAACACAGGCAGGCATTTTGCGTGGTGCGCAGAGATGGATTACAACAAACTTAGTGACTGCGACAGACGCGAAGTGGGGTGGCGCAACCTTATCCTCAAAGATGTTTTTTGAGTTGGCGAGGTTGTGTGTGCGGAAAACGAGTGGCGGAAAACCAGAAACGGTTTTTGCCAACACGTTTAACCGTTTACAAATTAACGACTTCGTTGGGCCTCCTACAAGAGATATTGATTCGTTAGGGCGCAAAATCATGCACATGGTGGACATTATTTTCTCCATTGCTGGCCCTCAGCAGATCGTACTTTCTTTGGAGTTGTCAGACGACGTTGTATTGATGATGGAAATGAAGTATTGGGAGCAGAGATGGCTTAGAGCTCCACAAACGTACATGAAGGGATTGTCAGGTTCAAGGACAGACGGCTGGGTCGAAGCTGAACATACACTTGTTTGTTGGGCAGAAAAGTCTAGCGGCAAAATAACCGCTACGGCGACTGCTTAAATCTAGGAGGCAACTAAAATGAAGAAAATGTTTTGTTCGTTTCTGTTACTTCTTGGATTGTGTGTGTTTTCAACTTCAAAGTCTGAAGCTACGAAATTCTATACTAGCAACTCAACAGGCGTTGTTGTAATTACAAGCGCTACCGATACGTCTGGCGCTGGTGGTACGACAGACATAACCGAAGTATGGCTATCCACAGGTTACAACGATGGGACATACTTCGTCTGTGCGTCGAGCGATATACCAGGTTCTTTTGCTGTTGGTAACTCAACGACAAATCTGGTGTTTTCTAAGTTTACGCCTGACCAATACGTATTCCCGCCTATACCGTTTGCTACTTCCACAGGAACGGTTAACGGCACAGGAAACATCATAACGAATAGCGCAATGAAAATAGACTTGCGCGATTCGATTGGTGATGGGTTTACTCTTGACCAAGATGGTCTTGTGTGTTTCATTCAAGGCCCTGGAGCAGGAAGAGATCGCTACATCTGGACTTTGCGATTAGATCAACCAAGACTGCGAAGGCGATAATAGATCAATGAAATCTTCGATCTTACGGCTTGGGCAATTTAAGAGATACTTTGAAGCGTTAGAACCGCATTTTTTAAGGGCATCAAAAGAAAGTGTGAAAGCAGCTTTTGACGCGAAAGAGTCTCTTGAAGTTGCTCAAGCCAAGAGGTCGAATGGATGGAAATGGTCTAAGGATAAGCAGATCATGGGCCAATGCGTAATTCCAAACGCGTGGTTTTATCATCCAAGAATGAAGATGGGTTTGGAAACCATGACAGAGGAAGAACGTAACGATTTCATTGCGGCTTATAGCAGCGTTTACAAAAAGTTGTCTTACTAAAAGGAGAATCTATGTGAAAAAACTTTTATTGTCTTTTGTAATAAGTTTGATTGTTCCAGTATCAGCGTTTGCTGATATGCGTAGAGGCAGTACGTCAGATTATCCAGAAAAGTTGTGGCGTATAACGGAATCTACAGGAGCGTGGGATGCTGGACTTGTATTTGCTTCCGCTCCCATAGTAATACATTCAGTTGTTGTTGCTTCTCCGACAGTAAATATTAGTCCCAGTTACATTGCTATCATGCCTTCAACTTCTGTGACTTATGGGCAAAGTGTTATGTTGTCTACACCAATATTTGCCAACACGAACGTGATTGCTGTAACTCCTTCACCAATAGATATTACTCAAAAAACGTATAATTTTGAATCGTCTTCATGGACATACATCCAAAAAACAGGTAACGCAAGAGTGCAAATTTTATGGGATTATATAAATCCTTCTGATACATCAATACCTAAGTTAAAAATACCATAATTAGAGAATTTGATGAAATTTTCTGAAGCGGTATTAGAGCTTGCTAGACGATTTGACAAAATCACTAGCGGCAACATTGAACAGAAATTTAAAGATTTAGCTAAACCTGAAATCAATTTAGCGTATTTAGATGTAGGCAAATCGTGGCGATGGCCTCATCTTGAGACTTATGGATCAATTCTCGCCGTTCCGATAGATTCGGGTACAGTCACAATCACAAAAGATGCGCAAACGGTAACTATTGCAAGCGCGCAAAGCGTTTGGCAAGGAAGATATTTTCGTAAAAAAGGCGGAGAAAACGATTATAGGATATTGAATGTTGACAGCAACGTTCTTACGCTTGAACAGCCAATTGTAGAGGATTCAGGCAGTATAGATTATGAGATTGAGAAGCGGTTTTACACTTTGCCTACAGAAGTTCGTGAAATCGCTCCTTATGACGCAAGGCAAAGCAATATTTTAAATTCAGATAATCGCGGGTTAAGATCGACATCTCCTAACTATTCCACGAATATTATTGATATTCCGTTTCATATTCATGGTGTGGATAAGTTTACAGACGATTATACTACTGGATTTGCGTCTTCAACAAAGGATAGCGTTGTAGTAATAGGGTCAGGAGGGACAGCATGGCTTTCAAACGCTCTGGCTGGCGACATCTTTATTTTTGGCGGGACAGAATATAGAATCAGGAGAGTTGAGACAGACACGCGTATAATTCTTTACAATTTGGTTGGTTCGGCAATTTCCAGTCAATCCTACACTATTAAACGCGGCGAAGCGATGATGGTAAGATTAAGAGGAGAGTTCTTAAAGAAAAAAGTTATACCGTTTAATTATATTCGGTCAGTTTACGATTTAGTGCATGATAATGACAGATTCGATTTAAGCAGAGAAGCGATTGTAGCAGTATTAGCTTTTTCTGAAGCGCATTTAGCAAAACCGTTAGGGAAAGATGATTGGGCTAATAGATTGATTGAAGCGCAAGGCCGATTATCAGTGGCGCATGCGTTGGCAAGACCTGTCAATCGCGCCTACTCGCAATTATCTCCATTAGTTCCTAGAGGAATGGGAAGAAACTAAAATGCCGACTCCTGAAGAATACAAAAAACTTATAACCGATTTAGAAGATGAGGCGAATCTTACTGATGAGGAACTTCAACAGAAAATAACGGCATATCAAGGACTACAGCAAACAGGCGAACCGCTTGATAAATCCGCAATCGAAAAACAAATTCCAGAACTTCTTGCAAGTTCTGGAGTTGATAAATTATTTCTTATGCGCGATTTTCAGGGGGATCTTGGGAGAAATAGAGAAAAAGATTATTCCGCGACTGCGAAATTACTGCCTATAGTTCAAAATGTTTTGACCAATTTTGTCACAAATAATCGCAGACTGCCTGACATAGGAGAATTGCGTGATGCGGTAACGGGAGCGGACAAAAATTACTCTGCTAAATTAAATCCGCAAGAAGCACAGGATTTAATTAGCAATGAGAATCTTGTAAATTTTCTCAACAATCAAGACGTAAAAAATAGAATTCTTTCACCTCTTGGTCAGCGCGATTATTCTCTTGATGTTAAACGTATTCAGGACATTCTTGGCGCACGCGGAGTTCAAGTTAGAAAAGAGGAGGGAGCGCAGAAGTTCCTTACAGAAGTTCCAGAAGAACTACGAAAGTCGCGTGAGGAATTTCTCGCAGGCAAAGAAGCGTCTGCGCGAGACGTTCTCGCAAATCGTATCGCTCCCCGTGTTTTAAGCGAACTAAATGTCGCCGGTCTTGCGGAGGGTCCGGACGTAGGTTCTGTTTTAGCTCGTGAAGCAGGATTGTTACAGTCAACAGTTGAATCTAGTGTAAGACAAATCGAACAGCAGGATGCGGCATTTTTTACAGAATCGGCTTTTAGGATTAAAGCGGCGAAACTGGATTCTTCTGAAGAGTCTTACAGGTTGCAGATAGCTTCCGAGCGTGAACGGGCACGTCAGGATCAAGAGAACAGGTTTAGGACAACAGAGTTAAAGTTAGGGAGTGATTTTGAGTTGGATCAGTTGCGGCGCGAGCAGGAACGTAACTTAAGATTAAAACAGGAAGGAATAAATTTTGATACTTCTATGTCAAGAAGTTCGCAAACTGCTTCTGATATTGGACAAGTAGGTTCAAGCATAGGTCAAATTGTAGGAACGACTCTAACACAACCTAGAAAATCCACAACTGTTGGAGATACTTCACAACCCGCTCCAACATTAAAAGAAGGATTCAGGGCAGGCGGATAAAATGCCAATAAATAGATTAGCAGGAAAAACACAAGCTGAACAGGAATTGGAAGCGGTTATTGCAGCACGACCAGCAAGAACTGAGGAAGAAATTGCTAAGACAGCCAATGTTACCGGCGCATCAAGAAACCGGTTTGGAGATTATACGGAAGGAATTATAAGCTCTCTTTCTGGTAGGTTTGGAGCTGACGTTGCTGCTAGACCGTCACTTGACAGAATCAAAGAGGATTTGATTAGAACAGATCAAGAAGATTTACAGCTAAGGAAATTACGGGAACGTAGGGAATCGTCAAACCAGTCTTTTAACTTTCTGTTAAATCGCCTTCAAGCGGCTGGGATTGACAGAGCGAAAGCCGAGGAAGTTGCTATTCAGTACGTTCAAGACGAGGATAGGCGTAAAGCGGTATCTGGTGAAAATGAAGCGGCAAGAAATGTAGTTCAAAAAAAACAGGATTTGCTCGATATGTTTGCTAACGAACAGATTAAGATAGAACAAAGAGCGGCTAGAGATAGAGAAAAAGACATGATAAAGTCGCAACTTTACAGGACATTTTTTGGGTTAGCTGGTGTAGGGGTAGGCGTAGCTATTGCTGGCCCCGTAGGGGGTGCCGCTGGTAGTATTGTTGGTAATCAGCTTGGAAGTATTGTAGGAAGTGGTTCTTCATTACGAGAACGAAGCGGATTTGTTCCTAGAACAGCATAAAGGTGGTGAAAAAAAGTGGCAGATGATAACTTATTAGCGGCAGGAGCAAGCGGATTTTTCCAGGGTCTTTCTAGCACAGTAGTCCCTCTTTTACGGGATAGATACAATCAGGAACGTGAATTAAGAAATACTCAATTGCTCCGTAAACAAGCGCGGGAAGATAGAATGGTTATTCCTCCGCCTAATTTGGCTGGACAGCTAGGATTTGAAGAGGGTCAGCCAGTTGATCCTGAATCTATTAGAGCTGCTGCTACTTTAGCAAAACCTACTTTAACTAAGAAAAATGAAATGCTTGTCCCCCAAAGTGATTACATCAAACTTTACAGATCAGGGAAACTTGATCCCGACGTAAATTACAAAGTTTTTAATGATATAGAAAAACCTACAGAGGAAGATAAAGTCAAATCTAAACTGGATGCAAAATTAAAAGGAGAATTTCCAAAAGCAAGAGGAGCGGCAAACAATACTGTGCAGGAATTCGATAATATGATAAACGAAGCTAAATCTATTCAGAATGATCCATCATTATCTGAATCTACTGGGTTAATTGGCGGAAGAGCAAAAATCACTTCTGGTCAAAGAAGAGTTAGTGCGCGCTTAGAAACTTTAAAAGCTAAAACACTTTTGAACGTCTTGGAATCTTTAAAAGAGTTAAGCAAGTCTGGCGCAAGTGGATTTGGGCAATTATCCAATATCGAAGGGGAAAATATAAGAAATAGTATATCTACTCTTGATCCAACTATTTCGACAAAAGATTTTAGTTCCAGTTTGGATCGTTTCATTTCCAACATGGAAAATAAAAAATCTAATGTTGAAAGGACTTTTTTAGATACTTATGGTAAACCAATACGAGAAAATAAAAGTAATGCCATTGGAACCCCTTCTCTTAAAACGCAAGAGTCAGGCGGATCGGCAGATGATATTTTACGAGAATTTAAGTTGATTAAATAAAATGCCGGCACAAAATCAGGAAGAAATTATCAGAAATGCAAAGTCTTTAGAATCAGCAGGAGCCTCTACTGATAAAATTAGACAATATGTTTCTATGGCTACGAAGGAATTGGGAACTGTAAGACCTTCTTCTGCTGTAGGGAGAGGAGGATTAAGCGGAATACCATTTGGTGAAGCGGCTAGTAAAATTAATCCTGAAAATTTATTACCCACTTTAGGTGGTGTGGTAGGTGGCATAATTGGTGGAGCAGCCACTTTGCCTAGTGGGGCTGGTGTACCATTTGGAGCTACTTTAGGAGCAACAATAGGAGGTGGAGCGGGAGAGAGTTTGAGAAATACTGTACGTCTCGCTAAAGGTGAATCCGTGCCTTCAACTATAGGAGAATCTCTGGTTCAGACAGGGATTGAAGCGGGGAAACAAGGAGCAGCAAGTTTAGCCGGGGCAGGAGTAATAAAAGTATTGGAAAAGGTTTTTGTTGGATTGCCAAGNGTTTTAATGAATAAGATTATGAACGTTTCAAAAAAGAGATTGCAAGCAGAAGTTTTAGATAAAGCAGAAGAAATTGGNAGTAAAGCAGCAAATGAATGGAGTAATTTTGGGAAAAGCAGTTCAGAAATATTAGATAGGATTAAAAAAGATATGCCACAAATTGCTAAGCAAGTGAAAAGCAAAGTAGCTGAGTATACGAGTAAAACAGATGCTTCTGTAAATACGGCAAAATTTTTTGATGATGCCGTTAATCCTGTAGTAGAAAAGTTAAAACCTAACCCTGTGAATCAGGAAGTAATTGATAAACTAGCAGAGTTGAAAACTAGATATCTGAAACAATATGGAAAAAAAATATCATTGGAAAATTTAGATACTTTGAAAAAATCTCTTTATGATGATATAGCTGATTCCTCGTGGTGGAAAGCAAACGATCAAAGACCGGATGCAATTAAATCTACCATCGCTCTTGCTAGAAAAGCTAGACGNATTATAAGTGATTCTGTCCCCGGCGTGGCAGATTTGAACGCTCAATATGGGACATACGCTTCCATGAAGGCCTTTTTGGCAGGGACAGAAGCTGGTGGCGGTAAATCAATAACAAAATTATTCCTTGAACCGGGTTTTGAAAAGGTTTTAAGTGGAACTGCAATAGGATTGCAAAAAATAGGTTCTCCCGCTTTCAAAGCGGTAGCGCCAGCAATTCAACCAGCAGCGCAGATTGGCGTTGGCATTGCCCCTCCCTTTCTTAACGATCAATGAAAAAATGGTTGCTTCCAATTCTCTTTTTAACATCGCCTCTGTTAGCTATCGAACCGCTTACGCCGATTTCTTTTTTTGGCGGAGTAGACTATTCCCGTATTTGTTCTGAAGTGGACGATCAACGAGCTTGTGATTCGTCTAATATGATAGGGGACAGAGAGGGTGGCTCGCAAAGCCGTAACGGATCGCATCGGTTGAACGAGACAGCAGTTTCAACAAATCCGTTCACGGCGCTTTTCTGGACAACAATAGCTACTGGAACAAAACAGTTTAACGTGATGATCGGAGTTTCAGGAGATACAATTTATGGTTCTACGACAGACGTGTTTCAGCAATGGAGAATATTGCATCGCGGTCTTAATACTCCAAACCAAAAGTTCACGTTCGCTCAAGCGAACAACGTTATTTTTATGACAGG
>C687J35021_10003197_pt1 | contig 11339 bp, 13 predicted proteins | sample RifCSPhighO2_12_FD_35021 | JGI IMG/M metagenome (IMG submission 35021)
GTGGCGATTAGTTTGGAGGAAGTTGTCCAACTTGTCCTGAATCAGATTCAGGGGCGACAGAAAGTTGAAGCTGAGTTAATGACAGCACAAAAGCGGATAGAAGAACTGGAAAAACAAATTGCTCTACTCCCAAAGACATAGGAGAATTACATGGCTACAGACGCGGAAAAGAGTTTTAGGCTTGTGCATGGACTTGTGGCGACCTGTAAGGAGCTACTTGAACTGGAAGGCGTGCTACGCTCTCTTGCCAATCAGGATGCGGAAATATCTAAAATGGCGAACGCAAGGGCCGAACATCAAGCTGCGCTCGAAGCCATAGGGGGCGAAAAGGTAAAAGCCCGCGCTGACACCGATAAGGCTAAAAGCGACTTGGATAAAGAACTTCAAGCCTATCGTGGGCAGATAGAAGGCGAGAAGAAAAAGATTGCGGCCACGATAGGGCCGGATCAAACTAAACTCTCGCAGCTTGAAGCCAAGATAGAGACGGCACAGACCGACTTGACTAATACTTTGGCAGAGCGGCGGCAGCAACTTGGGGCGATAAACGACGATATAGACAAAGCCAGGAAAGTCTTGACGGGACTGAATGAGGCCCGCGAAGCGGCCAGGAGATCGTTGGGGGCGTAAGTGGCTACAGGAACCACAGCTAATTTCGATCTTACTCGAAACGAGCTTATAGAAACCGCTCTTAGAAAGATCGGTGCGTTACGGCTAGGTCAAGTTGTTCCAGCCGATAAGCTCGCCCAGGGTATCCGTGCGCTCAACATGATTATCCGCGAGGAGGACGCCAAGGGAACGCAGCAAGCTAAAAATCTATGGGCGCTGGATGAGAAAACGCTTAAACTGCAAGCTGACGGGTTTGTCTATGACGTGGAGAACGACGGCCTTTCGGGTTCGATCCTGGACATGGTTTCTTGCTTCTACAGAACGACATCGGGGGATGATACGAAGGTTAAAATCGTCGTGGCTGAACAGTACGACGCGATCACGGCCAAAGACGACACGGGTGATGTGGAGCGGGTTTATTTGAAGCGCGACCGCGATTTGTCCTGCCAACTGCTTTATGTGAATCCGGCCCCCGGCTCAGTCGGGACTACAAGCGAAGTCATAGGCTCGGATGGCGTCAATTACCGCTGTACACTAGGCCATACCTCGGCGGCAATCAATAAGCCGATTAGCGGAACAAGCTGGCGGATCTATTGGTCAGCGGGGGGAACAAGCGGGTCGGCCTGGGTAACGGCCACGGCTTATACCAATGGGGAATTACTCCGTTACGTCATCAAAAGGCCGCTCTACGACTTCGACAATGCCGGCGACAACCCCGACATGCCGCAAGGGTGGGGGCGCTACCTGGTTTTCCGGCTGGCGCACGACATTTCGCCGGAATATTCAATTACCCTGGAGGAACGCGCATGGCTTAAAAACGAATATATGCAGGCACGAGCGGAGATTTTTCCCAACACGCAGCAAATTAGCAACGAAATCTATAACAAGGGGCTTTTTTTCTAAAAGGAGGATACCATGTTGAGACTCTATTCGAGTTCCGGGAATCAGAACGCGGCAGCGGCGGTGACTATTTTAGGCGTCACCTCGGCGACTACAATCAAGCCATCGGTCTATACGATTATCTGCGGATCTGCGGCTACACCGGCAGACCAGGCGGTAAACCTAAAGGCCAGCCGGTTTACAGCGGCGGGAACGGCTACGGCCTTTACGCCTCTACCGCTTGATCCCAATACCCCGGCTGCGTTGGCTGCGGCGGGTTACAACCATACGGTTGAGCCTACCTATACGGCGGGCGGCGACTTGATAAGCGCGTCGTTCAATCAGCAAAACACTTTCAAGTGGGAGACATTGCCGGAATATGGCCTGGTCTGCCCTGGAACGGCGGCGAATGGGGTTGGGATACAGTTTGCCGTGTCAACGGGAACGGCGCTTTTTGAAGCGACTTGTTTTCATCAAGAGTAGGTCGATGCGCCTTACGCCGGATCATGCGGGCCGAATAACAGTAACCGGCCCTGGAAAAGGAACGCACGAATCGGATGCGTGTAGATGTATCCATTGCGGTAAGATTTGGGTTGTTCGTTCAAGCAATCCTAGCGTTAAGGCTGATCTGGGTGGATGGTGTCGGAACTGTATGGCGATGATTTGTTCTTTTTGCGCGGGAAAGCCCTGTATGCACTTGTATAAAAAACTTGAGCTTTACGAATCGCGGCAACGGCTTTTTCGGGACATAGGACTAGGGTAAATGGCGCTACAGGAAAGCAACGGCTACCGACTAGATATTGTTCCGCTACTACACAGGCGAGTTAATCGCAAGCGGGCATATATGGCGGGGCGTCAATCGAGCTTTTTCTTTCCTCAAAAGGATGTGCGGGATACCTGGTGGTTTCAGACAAACGAATCTACCGCTTGGCTCGGATGGCGAAAGAAGCAAAAAACGTTCTTTGGGCAGACGCGGCCCGCAACCGTGTCTTTCCCGACTCCTAAACTCGGCGCGAAAACGAGGCCCTGCTAATGGCTACCACGGCTAGATTTTGGGCTGCTCAGTTCGTAGACGGCAACGGCAATCCGTATTCCGGGGTGAAGGTTTATCACTACACTTCGGGCACAACTTCCGACCTGGACGTTTACCGAGATAAAGGAAAAACCACTACTGATACTCAGCCAGTTCAAGGCGATTCCCAGGGAGTTGTCTGGTTCTATGGTGATGGCAATTACCGGCTTAGGATTGTCAGTAAGGATGATATTCTTCTCTACGATTGGGAGGATGTACAGCTTACCGGCACTCGCAGCGGAACCCCGAAAGCGATTGTCTTCTACGGTTCCGACAATGAACAGACTGAGGATACCAGCTTTCTTTATGACAGCGCCAATAAGCGGATGGCGGTTGGTACACCGACCAATCTCACAGAACGGATCGTTATGCCGTCCAATAGCTTTCTTGGCGCAGAAAGGTCCACAGCGGGACCGAATGAAGGAGCGCGAAAACTCATCGGGCTGAACTCAAGCGATCAGGTCAGTATTAATCCGGACGGTCTCGATGTTCTACTAGCTACTCTTAACGCCAACGGGTTGTTACATCTTAACGCAAGTAATCTTTTAGCTTCTCTCGTATCCAGTGTCAACGGCGCAGTTCCAATAGGTTCAGCGAGCGGTGTTCCGGTATGGGCGTTGCCCACGGCGGGAGCCGGCATAGGAATCACAGGAACGGCCGGCGGATTGACTATTACTAATTTATCATCGTTTAAGTTTGCGCGGGCTACTTCGGATGTCTCTTATACCAGCTCAACGGCTCTAGCCAGTCACACAGAGCTAAAATGGGCGGTGGCTGCAAACGAGACTTGGATATTTGTGATGGGGGTGCGATACGAGGGAGGTACGGCAGGAGATTATAAAGTCGCATTCGATATTCCTTCTGGTACAACGGGATTTTTTGGCGTTATCGGTCCCGGAATCGGAGTAACTGGCGCTGTCGGAGCGGCAGATAAAATTACATTCGACAATACGACTACGCTTACCACCGCAGTTAGTTTAGGGGGCGCGGGCGCTGCCGACGAAATACTTGCTTTGTTGATAGGTTGGTGCATAACGAGCGGCACGGCGGGCAACATGACGTTTCAAGCGGCGCAAGATACTTCTAGTGCGACCGCTAGTAAAACGCTCACAGGTTCTTTTCTGATAGCTAACAAGATTTTAACATGATAAAAGGCGAAACGAAAAATATCGCTATAAGTATCGGAGCGAATAAGAATAGCGATCCGATAGATTCTCTTGTGCCGTCCGAGATTGACCGTCGCAATGGGCAGATGACAGAAGCGGGAAACTGGAAGCGCCGGCCTGGATACGCCGAACAATGGGATTTAGAAAACACTAAGCCAGTCCATCTTTTAATCCCCGAGGCGAACGGGTTTGCCGTGACGACCGATGGCAAAGTTTATCAGATAGAATCAAGCGTGGCGCGGGTCGGAACTTTAAGTCTGGCAGGCTCGGCTCGGCCCACCTATACGCTTTACCAGGCCACTTCTACTAGCGCCAAAAGCATTATTATGGCCGACGGCGGAACCGTAATGCAGCTTGGGCTTGCCCCTACATCGCTCGCGGTGCTAGGTGGTAGCCCGCCTGCCTTTAGGTTTATAGATGTGGTGGATACACGAGTGGTCGGATGCGGGCATAACGATATAGGCTTCCGGTGGTCGGAATTGGAAAACCCGGCGAGTTGGCCGGTGGCAAACAATAATAGTGTCTTGGGCGACGGCGAAATAATTTTGAACTTCAAAGTGCTCCGGCGAAACCTGTATTTTTTCAAGACGAAATCAGCGGAAATCTGGTCTAACATTGGCGGCACAAATGTTTTTTCTCGTCAAGCATACATCGAAAAAGGCATAGGGGCCGGTTATTCGCTGGTTCAGGCAAACGATACCTTTTATTGGCTGAATAACGATTGGGAATTTACCTTTCTTGAGGGCATATCCCCTAAAGTTATTTCTACCCGGTACGCCAAGGAGATTCGGGCTTGCTCAGATAAGGGCGATATTTACGGCTTTGACTTCACGGCTGAACGACTTATCCGTTGGTTTGCCCCAGCGTCTAATAAATGTTTTGTTTTCGACTATGTGACCAGCATTTTTTCCGAGGATAACGCCTGGAATGGAACCTGGCTTCGGATGCCTATCAATTCCTATATGGAGCGGCACGGGGAAGCCTATATCGGAGACCTGGAACCTTCGGGCAAGGTCTATCGGTGGTCGAGAGATTACCTTGACGACAATGGTCAGGACATTCGGCTCTATCGGAAGTTCGCGGCCCCACTTGGCGAAAATGGGGCTGAATACAGGGCAAACAGGGTCCGGTTTCGGGTGAAGCGCGGGGAGGCGACTAACACCGAGCCTAGTCCAAAAGCGATTGTGGCATGGCGAATAGATCGAGGAGATAGATTGACTGAAGACATCGACTTAGGGGCGGTCGGTGAGCACGACCCCTATGTAGATATCAATAACCTGGGTATCGGAAGAGAAATCGAGATGGAGATAATCGAGACAGACGCCGTAGACTACCTGATGACACATGCATATCTGACGGCAGAGAGGCTAGGGGCCTAAATGCCGGGGCCAACGCTAGGACAGGGGCAAACATACCCATTGCCACCGGATTCGCTCAAAACGGTCAATCCTGAGCTTTATGAGTACCTGTACATGGTTCATATCCGAATGTTTGGAGCGCCGGGTGGCACGGGCGATTTGGATTCCGACAACATCTCGACGGGTGACGCCGCGTTCAATGTGCATGGAAGCTCATCGGGCCATACATCTCTTGTGCAAGGAACGGCGGTAAGCGATTCGGGGATTACGACATCCACTGTGTTGGTTGAAAGTGATGACACTGCGCCGATTGGCGAAGGAGCGGAGGATACCTTATTGGCGGAATTGAAACTCGACTTAAATACACTGGTTACAGATACCAACACGGCGCTTTCAGCTTTAGAAACCACGGTCAATGCGCTTTTGGCCGCGTTGAGAACGGCGAAAATTATAGCGACGTAAAGGAGATTGTTATGGCTGAAGCAGGAGGAGGAGCAACAGCGGCAAGCGGCGGATTTGATTGGGGTGCGTTGCTTGGTAGCGTTTTTAGCGGGGGTAGTAGTTTGCTTGGTGGGCTTTTTGGTGGTGACGCCCAAAGTGATTCTTTAGACGCTGCTATTGACGAGATGCGCCGTCAGCGAAGATTTCAGCGGCGCGTCTATGAAGAGACGGTAGGCCGTGAAGCGCCATTTAATGCTTTAGCTTTGGAGCGTAGTCAATTTGGAAACCGTCAACTCCCGACGATCCAAAATAGGCTGGATAATCCAACTCTCAGTCCGGGATTTGATCTAGCCATGAAAGAGGGGCTTGATGCCTTACGCTCCAATTTTTCCGCCAGCGGTAGCCCGTCATCGGGACCGGCTCAAATAGCCGGGGGTAGATTCGCCGAAGGCTTGGCTAACGATGAGTTGGGCCGGTTTAACGAAAACCTTTATCGCGCTGCCGGCTTCCAAGGTCAGCTACAGCCAAGCCAGGGACCGGCTATCGTCAATCAGATTGGCGATACGACTAAAGGCATTGCCGATTTAACAGCTTCCCAGGGCGCGGTTAAAGGNGGACTGTATAGTTCGACGGGAAATACCATTGGACAACTCCCGTTCTTATGGGAATTGATGANGATGAATCGGCCCAACCCAACAACGGCAACGCCGGGATTTGGCAATCAATATGCCGATGTAAGTTGGTCAGGTTACGGCGGCTCTCCGGTTTACGGTGGTCCAGGGCAGGATTATTAAATGGCACAGTTATTCATTCCCCAAGCCCCCGATCTCCTGGGTCCGGCGTTTAATCTGCAAAGGCTAAGGCAGAGCCAGCAGCAGATTGAGCAACAGGGAGAACAACACAAGGCTTTACAGCAATACCGCCAGGATTTGATAGATGAGCGGGATCTGAACGCTGTCGCAAAGTTTGTTAACGAAGGCCAAATAGACGCGGCCAAGCAGCTTTTCCTGAGCAATCCAAATTTGGCTAGGCGTGTGCCGGACCCGAATTTTTCGGCAAGCACGAAGCCGATGACGACAGATCAGCTTAAAGCCAAATTGGCGATTGATTTAGCTGGTGGAAAAAATCGCACCCCAACAACTACGCTTGAAGCTCTGCGACAAGTAGCTGATAAATCAGAACAAGCGACGAACCGAGAGGATAGACTGGCTCACGGAGAAGGTTATTCGTCTTTTGAAAAAGCTCCGTTGGATATTAAGCGGAAGATCAATGCGCAAGTTCAAACAGACAGAGTAGCTATTTCCGCCGCACAGGGCGCAGCCGGAGTTACCTCAAAAGCAAAAGCGGAATCAAATCTCCCGCTTAACGAAAAGTCTATTTATTGGTTGAATAAAGACACTGGATTACCAGCTGATCCACGACAGACAGAACGTGAAGTGCGCGATAGCGGCAAATATCAACCTGTCGATCCGAAGCAACTTAGTAGTGCGCAAACGGCTCGGTCAGCCTTGGCTCAACTTAACCAATATGAAAAACTTATTCCAAAGCTTTTCCCGAAAAGCAGCGGAAATTTTTCAGTTGACCAAGTTAAAATTCGCGCCAATCAGTTACGCATGAATACCGTGGCGGGTGATCCGGCTATTAATCAACTTCGCACAATGCAATCGTTCATTGTGACAATGGCGAAAGCGGCTGGCGACACGGGTAATGTCGCCTTGGCGGAAAGACTCTTACAAATTCAAGGATTAATAAGCGATGCCAATACTCAAGAAAGCGCAAATGCCAGTATCGTTCAAGTTAGAACCTTGCTTAACGACATTATTAAGTCAAAGGGAATTCCCGTTCCGGGTACAACTAAAGACAAACCTCCCCCTGATCCGACCGAAGGCGGACTGCCTCCCGGTTGGTCACGCGCAAGATAACAATGGCGCTAGAACTCATTAAGAACGATCAGACCGGCGAATATGGTCTATGGGACGGCCAAAGCGTAACACCGATCATTAAGAACGACCGGACGGGCGAGTTTGCTACTTGGGATGGACAGAACGCTCAACCACTTGCGCCGGAGTTTGCTAAGCAACTTACTCCTTCTCGGCCAGTGCAACCTAAAGCACCGCAGGATCGGTTGCATACTCCGGGTTATAAATTTCTTTTACCACAATCTCTCCGAGAGGGAACATCTAAACTGTTAAGCGATTTTTGGGAAAGTCCGCATATCAAAAACGCTAGAGAAGAGATTTCACAAGGGGCACTAGGCGAATTTACTAGCGGGCTGCTAAAAGCCTCGGAATATCTCATCAACAAACCGATTGACTATGCCTTAGGTCGGCCAGCAGGCAAGGCAGTCGAAGCTCTCTATCCCAAAGTTGCGCCATATACTCTGCCAAGGTTGATCGGGTTGAGTAAGACAACGCCGGAGCAGGATATTGTCACAGGCAAGGAATATGGGGAAGGCGTGCGAGAAATAGTCAATACATTAACCCCATTCGGTATTCCAGCGGCGGCAAGAGCGGCAGGCTTACATAGACTGGTTCCTCAATTCGGGGCCGCTCGAACGGCTGCTGAAGAAGCGGCAACGGCGACATTAAAACGCGCCGAGGGCGAATTGAGTCAAACAAGGGGGCTATCTTTGACGCGAGGCCAAGAAGCGGATGACGCTGCTAGACTGGCAAAGGCAGCGGAAGAAAAAGCAGCTTCGGCAAAGGCAGCGGCAGAATCAACGCCTGTTCCTGAATCTGACCCGATAGTCAGGCAACTTCAACAAGAAGCTAATAATGCGACGGCGCTCGCGGAGTCCGCAAGACTACGATTGGAAAAAGCTCAACAAGCGGTAACAGATATTCCCGGAGAAACTCAAGCGGCCTTACAAGCGCGAACACAGGGAGCACTAGAACCCACCGAAACGGGGCCAGCTTTTAAGCAGGCGTTCACTGCGGGAGAATCGGCAACGCGGCAGGAAGTTGGCGGCGCTTACAAGTTAATTACCGATACCGAGCTTGGAGCCAGAGTAGTAGATACAACGCCGGTATATGAAGCTGCGGATAAGGTGTTATCTCAGTATGGGCTTACAAGAAAGGCCTTGCCAAGTCGAGCCGAAAATACCGCAATAAAATTAAAAGGGAGAGGACCGGAAGGAAAATCAGCCGATATGCTTTTAGCGGAAGATGCCTTAATAGCAGAAGCGGAACCGATCATGGCGGCACGGCAAGCGGCATTTCAGTCCGGTAGTAAGCCTCCCGCCGTTCCCGTAGAGCTTTATAATCAATTCCTTGGCGGGCAAATTGGACAAGTTACTGTTAATCAAACGATTGCAGATAGACAAGTAGTTCGCGCCTTTGCTCGGGCAGCGGATAAAAGCGGGGATAAGGCTTTAGCTAGGGATTTTTGGCAAATAGAAGCTGGTTTTACGAAGGCGCTTGAAAGCGCCGGTGATGCGGTAAAGCCGTTAATCACAAAGGCCGATAAAATTTACAAAGAAAGCTATCTGCCATACTACGGGTTCAAGGCTACCGGAACGAAAATTGCGGAAGCGACCGCTGGTGTGACAAAAGAAATTCCTGCCGCTGTAGATGTGACCGAAAAAGTATTTCAGAAAAGCGCAACAAGGGGAATAGATAGCAGCGTAGAGACGGCCCGCAGGGTAACGCGATCAATCGGGCCTCAAGCGACGGCAGATCTTGGAAAAACATTCTTAGCAAAGCGGGTGGATGAGTCATTAGTAGATGGCGTTCTTAATCTCGATAAACTTCAAAAGGCGTTTTCGACTTATAACCCATTAACTCTTGATATTGCGCTTGGTGGAACTAAGGCACGGCATGAAATCGAACATATATTTGAGAGATTTAGTAAGGCAAAGAAGGAAGCATTGACTGCCGAGGAAGTTTTTGAAGTAGCGAAGGCCGAAGCGAAAGCATCGGGAATATCGCTCGCCGGTAAAGAAAAAAAGGTTAGCGATTTAATCAAAGTGAAGATGGGGGCAAGGGCCGATATAGCTGCAACTGAAGCAAAAACGGCGCAAGAGCAAGCGGGATTAACTCGTCGATTCGCAGATCAGGCAACCACCGAGCTTACCAACGCCGAAAAGTCGTTAGAGCAAGTCAGGGGAGAAACGGCAGCCGGCTTAAAACAGCCTATTGGTGCCATCGAAAAAATAGTGGATACGGCTTCTAGGCCACATCCGGTTTGGGGTAGCATTATGCTTGTTCATGGAGCTACTCGCTTGAGTATGTGGGAAACCGGCATCGGTGCCTTACTTATTTCGGGTAATGGATTAAGTACCTTGCTTCTCAGTCCGAAAGGGCGATATTTGCTAACCGCATTATCAGGAGCACCACGGCATAGCGCACGGGCGCTTACTCTTGGGGCACAAGCAAATGCGTTGATCGAAGAAAGTCAGAAAAAAGAACCATGATCGACTGGACCACGATAATCCACTTCGAGAAAGACGAGGACCGATGAGACTTATTTCTGACACGGCCTTAGCGGTTATTACGATCTGGCAAGAGGCGCGCGGCGAATCCTATGAAGGTCGCGTCGCCGTGGCCGAGGTGATCCGCAACCGGATGAAAGAGCATTATTCTAGTGATGGTACAGTGGCGGGAACGGTCTGTCGAAAGTGGCAATTTTCAGGCTGGAACACCGAAGACCCTAACCGAGTTCCAAGCCTCAAAGTTGACGATGACGACCCCATAGTAAAGGATTGCTTGAAGGCTTGGCAGGAAGCAAATACCGATGGAACGAACGTGGCAAAGGGAGCAACGCTGTACCTAAATCGCGCAATCGTTCCCGTGCTGCCGAGTTGGGTGAGTAGATCGGATGAAGTGGCGAAAATAGGAGCGCACACATTTTATATACCGAGGATTTGAGGTTGCAACAGGAGAGGACAACATGGCGACAAAGGAAGAATTGGTGAACGGTAAAATAGTTCGGACAATAGTATATTTGATCGAGAAGTTGGGGGTAACTACCGTAATAATTTTGATTCTTCTCGGCATGATAACAGGATACATCCCAAGTCCGGTCACTGAGACGCGGGCAATTATACAGGCTCACTCGGATCAAACTCTAAGCTATCAGTCCACGCAACTCGACGTACTGAGAGAACTAGTGAAGTTTCAGCGGATAAGTTGTGTGGCTCAGGCTCGAACTGAGGCGGAGAAAAGGATATGTGTGGAGTGATGAAAACCGTCTGGATACCCGAAGCGCCGAATCATCTGGGAGTATATGCGAACGCCAGCGATTATTCGGCCTCCGGGGAATGGGCAAATTCCAGGATGTACCCTACTACGACGATCGCATCGAAGGCATGGCAATTTCCCACACAGGGAGCCTGTCAAACTTGGTGTGAAACGTACCCGCATCCGGTTTTTGTTCCCAAAGAGCACTGCTTCGCTGATTAACATGAGGTGCTAAATTGTATCCTTTTTATCTGATCGGCTTTCTGATCTTGTTCGGCCCTGGGGCTATTCAAAGCAGATCGGACACGTTCCAAGGGATTGCCAGCGTAGCCTTGTGGGGGCTGGTTCTTTGGTCGATCTTTAACCTGTGGAGGTTCTGAACATGAAAGTTCTCAAATGGGCCGTTCTGTTAGCCTGCGGGCTGGTTTTGAGCGCATGCAGCGTGGCTGAAAGGGCCAATTACATGTACACCCCGTCCCTCGGCCAACGCGCCTTGCAGGATAATATCTACATGATGGGCGATACCGGCAAACCAAAGAAGGCGGGTATTCCACTGGCCGATGCCGACGTCTACGCCTTTCTCCAAGACATGAAAGACGCCTGGCGCTACCGGATGCAGGTGGATAGAGGGATTGCAGTA
>C687J35021_10003200_pt1 | contig 11337 bp, 17 predicted proteins | sample RifCSPhighO2_12_FD_35021 | JGI IMG/M metagenome (IMG submission 35021)
GGTATCTTGTGCGGCGGCATACGAGAAAGAGGACTTAGAGTTCGCCACAGTCTGCTATGAATGGGCGAATAAACAAGAACCAGATGCGTGGAGTATGCCCGCCATTCGTGGCGAGATACTTTTGAAACAGGGCAAGAGGGCAGATGCACTGGCGGCATTCAGGGAGAGTCTGTCTAAGTCGGCTGGCGAGAAGTGGCCGCTAGAACGAGCGAAAGAATTGTCGGAATGATGCCTAAACTCCGACTCTGGCATGGCGACTGCCTAAGATGACATACCGAATTCTGCATGGTGATGTTCTGTCGTTTGCGAGGCACTATCATGGTGAACTTTTCCACGCCTTGATTGCGGACAGCCCATATAATTTGGAGAGCATATCCAAACGGTTCAAGAATCCAAGCCATAAGGATTATGAGGTGGCGAGAAGTAATCCTCATCGGCGCACAAGTGGCGGTTTTATGAATGCCAAATGGGACTCGGATATAGCATTTCATCCAGAAACATGGGAAGCGTTCAGTAATCTTCTCTATCCTGGTGCATTTATAATGGTGTTCGGCGGAAGTAGAACATCTCACAGATTGGCTTGTGCTATTGAGGATGCTGGATTTATTCTCCACCCCACTGTGCACCTTTGGGCATTCGGCAGCGGATTCCCGAAAGCAACTCGAATTGATACACAAATTGACAGAAAATATGGAACACTAGAGAATGATACATTTCAAGAAGTTCGGGCATGGATACGTGAAAAGGTAAAGGCACAAGGGCTGAAATATAAAGACATTGACCGCGCACTTGGCAATGAAAATAGTCATAAGGCTTCTCATTATCTTGACAATAGCCAGCCACAACTTCCGACTCCGGAAGATTGGGCCATACTTAAATCATTAATCGGTTTAGATGACGATATTGATAGACCACCGAGATTCTTGAAATATGAAACCGATGTTAGGCAAAGGGTTGGTGAACAAACAAAAGCGCGTAAGTCGGATCAGGGTATACCTTTACCGGGTGGAGGAGAGACGGAATATCAAACATGGGATGTAACAGAACCAACAACAGATATTGCAAAAGCGTGGATGTCATATCGTTATGGTCTACAAGCCCTCAAGCCAGCAGTAGAACCAATCATCGTTGCCCAGAAGCCGTATATTGGAAGACCCATTGACTCTATCACTACAACTGGGGCGGGTGCATTAAATATTGATGCGGGGAGAATTGTGGGCGTGCCGAGAAATCCCGGATTTGTAAATCCCAATGACGATAGTCGGCCAATGATGGCAACTGGAAATGATAAAATAGTAGGATATAAATCCCCACTTGGCCGTTGGCCTTCCAACTTAATTTTGCAACATTCAAATCGTTGTAGGCGCGTTGGCGAAAAACAAATTGATGGCTATGCTATCAATCGTTTCACGGATGGGGCAAAGCCATTTGGCGGTGGTGCGGGGCATGAATACACCACAGAACAAATGCCAACCGAGACTATTGCCGAGTGGGAATGTGTGCCAGAGTGTGCTGTAAGGAAACTTGGAGAACAATCAGGTACAAGCAGTAGTAATGGGCATAGAGATGGGGGAGATAGACCATATACACAAGAGGGGTATCGTCGTCCTAATGCCACAATGTATCAGAATAAAACAGATTGGGATGGTGCAGGGGATTCTGGCACAGCCTCTCGTTTCTTCTACAACTCCTCATGGGAATACGAGCAACAAGAACCAGAATGGAACATTGAGGTTGAGGAAAGACTGTTAGAGTCTGATCCAGTGAGATATGAGGCAAAAAGCAGTTCTAACGAGAGGTCAATGGGATTAGAGGGAGTTGTAAAACTCCGTTCCGATTTATCGGAGGTACAAAAGATTCTGGTATTGGGGGAACTTGAGAGGGCAGGAGTCCGCTCACTCGGATAATCCTATCGCGAAGGATGCTATAGGAATGTTTAAGTTCAGATTCAAGAACTCTGACAACCTTGACGCCAACTTTAGTAGCATAAGCATTGAAGCGATTATCACGATCAATATGTTCTGCCTTATTGTGCCAATAGTCACCATCAAACAGTACAACCATTCCAATGGATGCAATGTAGGCATCGGGAATGAATCCCCCAAGTTTATATTGCTTGATATAATTGAATCCCATTGTGTCAAGCAACGCGTAGCCAAGAGTCTCAAGGTTATTTTCTCCAGAATATTTAATGGCACATTCCAAAGAACAACACTTTGCTTTTTGGGCATAAGATGGCTTTACTTTTTTCTTTATTCCGCAAAAAGCGCAGGTTATAGTAATGCGCTTACTTTTTTTGTACTCGCCAAGACACTGCTGAGAACAAAAATTATGCTTGCGAATAGCAGAATGGACTCTATAAATTACTGTCCCGCAAAAGTAACATGGGACATCTTGGCCTGTCTTTCTCTTTTCACTGCGCGCCTTTGCTGTATTTCTAGAAGCACATACACGGGAACAATAGTTCCCCTTGCCATCTCTAATAAGATAATTTTGTTGATAAAATTCCTTGTTGCAATAATCACAATTAACCATGACACTATTAAATCTTGGGTTTCCACTACCCATTCTTCCTGCTCGCCAGCAATTACGCGAACAGAACATAAGCGGTGCAGAGCGTTTGCATCTACGCTTAAACTCAATGCCACAATTTTTGCAAATGAATGTTTTTATAACTTGATTCCTTGTACTCAATCCCTCATATTGGCACTTGCGAGAACAATATATGGATTCTCTGTTTGTGTCTCTTGTAAATTCAGTGAGACAATTTTGGCAAACAAAAGTTTTAATCATGCAGATAGTATAACACGCGGAAGGACTTTTTGCAATGCCTAGCATTTGGCACATAGATGACATCCCTGAACATCTTAGAGAATTCTTTGAGCCGATTGGAGGCGGCAATGGGGTGGGGATTCACAACCCCCACCCCACCTGAGCCGTAAAGCCCATATCTTTAACACGGCATTTGGCCTCATTACTTTTGCCTCCAAGCAGATATTCTCCCCGCAGACTCCTAGTGCCCTTTTCTGGCGTATCGTCAGAAATGATTGGGGCGCTACTCGCGGGATGGGATGAGATTATCGGTGTGGAAGGCGAATCCGACTATGCTAAAATAGGCAGGACTAGATTGGCGTGGTGGGAACAGCGAATGAAAGAAACCGGACTGACAGAACCAAAAGCCATTCTGAAAGCAAAGAATAAATCCACCACACGGAAGAATGGCAAGAAGAAAGACGACAATCCGAGTCTATTCTGAGTGTTGGAGCGTACAGGCGTATATGGAGATAAAACAAGATAATATCTTGGTGTAGCGGTGTGGCGTGATACACATGGCGAGACGGCTACCATTCTGTCCGTGAAACGGATGGCGCGCGGTGGTGCAAAATAGCAGTTGGTTAGACTCCAGCCTACACTCATCTCTTATTATTCCCCAGACCCAACACTAATGTTTGGCAAGAGAACTGGCGGAGATTGAAGAATGAAAAGAATAACCACATATTCAAAAGTTGAACGCATTATCTATACATTGTCAGAATCGGACATCCGAGACATCATCCTGAAACACCTCGAACTTGTCCAGTGTCTTCCAGAACGAATGGTTGACGTTGAATTTGTTGAGGTGGACGGTGGCGGCATGGGAAGTTCTACAGAGGCTATCGTGACCGTTTCTTTTGAAAAAGATGATGAGAAAAAGACTTGACAAACGGAAAGTATGCAAAATCCATTATGAAGTTTAATAAATGAACATAGTACACATATTTTCGGACTCTCATAGCGAGTGGAATAGCTCCCACTGGCGGGGAAAAGTCCCATCTGCCGCGTTTGCTAAAGTCGGTCACAATGTCTACATGCCTCTTGTAGATTCGTGGTTCAAGCATACAGATGAGTTGAAAGCGTGGTGTGCTAGGGCAGATATTATTATCATTCAGAGAGTCTTAGTGGAGGAGAGTCGGGAGAGATGCCAGTTTTGGAAAGAGAAGGGGAAACCCATTATTTCTGATCTGGACGACAGTTACCAACTTTTGAGGCCAGAGGATGGCAACCAGGCAAGCAAGTTTTGGCATGATGGAATTGTTGATATTAGATTCCCCGGCGGTATATCATATCCAAAGAAACTAGACATTCACCCACTCAAGCAAGTAGAACTGGCCGCTGAGTACATCAGCGGGTTCTCTATGCCCTCAAGGATACTTGCCGAGGATTGGCAGTGGTTAGCGCCCTGCTACTACATTCCGAACTTCATAGACTCGTCACGGTATCTGGAGGCGAAGAAAAGTAAGGTCTGGAAAAATACTGGCGATGAACTGGTTATCGGATGGGGCGGGAGTCTCAGCCACTTGAATAGTTTTAAGTTTTCTGGTATCCTTGATGGACTTTCAAGAGTCTTCAAGCGGCGCAAGAAGGTCAAGTTTCTATTGGCGGGCGATGATAGAATCAAGCCGCTCTTGAAACTTCCAGCAGATAGAGTTGTCTTTCAGCCTTACGTCATGTGGAATGACTGGCCGAGAGTGATGACGAAAATGGACATTGTGGTTGCGCCACTTCATTCTCGTTACGATCATTCTCGTAGTGGGATAAAATTGATGGAGAGTGCAATAATGGGCTTGCCCGTGGTGGCAACTGGGTGTCCCACATATCAAGATTGGATGGATAACGGGGTTGGCCTATATGTCAACGATGGGCCAAAAGAAGAAATGAAAGACCGCGCCACACTCTGGGAACAGAAGTTGCTGGACGTGATTGACCATTACTCTGAATACAAAGACGAGATGGCAAGCCATTTTGAATATGCAGAATCGTGGGATGTAGACAGAAATGTTGGGTACATTGAGAATGTGTACAAAGAGATTATTGACCGCAATGGCTGACGACACCAAGACTCCGCTGAAATGGCTAGATTTTCCAGTCAAGAATCCAAAATTGGTTGCATCCTGCAAATGCGGTAGTCCGACCATATTGAGATTTATCTATACATCCACAAATAGAGATTCATATTATCTTGCACAGGTCTGTAGTGCAAGGCATCGGGCATGTTATGACATTTGTATTGAAAGAGAATGGGCAATAATGTCTGGCATTGACCGTCAAGTTGTGGATAAATATGGACTACCGTGTTGGCATTGAGAAGATATAGAAATGCCCGATGACACCAAGACACCACCGAATGAATTGCCCCCCAGTGACCAAGCATGGGGGATTGACATGACTACAATTCGAGAATTTTTGTCAAATACCGCGCAGATTGTATTTGAATACTATAATAGTCTGTGCGAATCTGGCATGAGTAGAACAGAGGCTATTGTATTGGCACAACTTTTCCAAACTCAATATTTAGCAGTGGTGTTGAACATTATACATGGCGGAAAGCCGAGAAAGAATGACTGAATTGGTATCCATGCAAAATCTTTTCTGGCGAGGAACCTCCATCGCCATCACAGGTATTACTGGAAGCCTCGGAACTGCACTATCCAAAGAACTTCTGAAACCGGAATATAATATCTCTCGCCTTGTCGGGATAAGCCGAAAGTGGCAAGACCAAGACAGACTCCGAGAGGAGCTGGGTGATGATAGACTCCGACTCTTTGTAGGAGATGTCAGAGACATTGACAGGCTGAGACTGGCGCTAGAAGGCGTGGAATATGTATTCCATGCGGCAGCCCTAAAATCAGTCCCCATAGCGTTCTACAACCCCACAGAGGCTATCAGCATCAATATCACGGGAACTATCAATGTCCTGCAAGCCTCACGGGATGTTGGCGTTAGGCGTGTTGTGGTGGTCTCCAGCGACAAGGCAGTACAACCGGCCTCGGAAAACCTGTACGGTGTCACTAAGGCGGCGGCAGAGTGCCTAGCAGTGGCGTACAACAGTTATAGCGCGGGAAAGCCAACGCGGTACTGTGCTGCGCGATGGGGGAACGTTCTAGGCTCTTCTGGTAGCGTTGTGCCACTGTTTATGAAACAGCGCGAGAATGGCAAGTTGACAATAACGCACGATAAGATGACTCGATTCTGGGTCACAATGCCTGAGATCGTACATTTCATTTTGAAAGTCATGGAGTCAATGATCGGTGGTGAAATCTTTGTTCCACATCTTCCATCCTCACGTGTGACCACACTGGCGAGTGTTATTGCGCCACAGGCAGAGCTTGAGACTGTTGGAATGAGACCGGGCGAGAAGATGCACGAAATTCTTTTGTCACCAGAGGAATCTCCGCGGACTAAGGACTTGGGATGGGCATATAGAGTCGAGCCGACTAGCAGGCCGTGGGGGGGCGTTCCATATTCCGGTGGTAGTCCAGTACCGAATGATTGGATTTACAGCAGTGCCAGCGCAGAACGATTGGGGGAGAATGAACTTCGGATTCTATTGAGAGGATAAAGACAATGCGATGGACAGAAAATAAACCGAAAGAGGGGAATATGAGAACAATCAGGCGGTTTCTTGTGTGGCCTGTATGCAATGGGGATAACTGGAAATGGCTAGAAACAGTTTTTGTTAGGCAGATATATAGGTACTTGGGCGATGGGGAATATGGATGGTGGGATAAAGAACCGTGGATTGAAGAGATGTGAGAATTGCGTAATATGCTGTTCAAGTTTGACTAATCCAATGCAAAAGATAGGAGAGGGATGAGGTAACTATGCCATATTATGTTGCTATCCCAGAAGGGGACAAATTCATAATCGCATCTAGGGAGGCATTCCAGATTCGTTCAAATGCCCTTGCATATGCCAAGCGAATGGGATGGGAGAAGATATGTTTTATCGCCACGAGTGAGCAAAGGGCTATGATAGAAGCAGGCACATATGGAGAGGCAAGTGCAAATTCATATGTGGAGATTGTCAATGTTGAAAACGTTGAAGTAATTAACCCGCCAGAGCCAGACGCGAAATGGATAAAAGAGGAGGGCATTCCGTGGGACAAGAAACTTCGCAAGCCAAAGAAAAAGTAGATGTCTTTCATTGAATTCTTGTTCAACCTCTTCGCCAACATAGCGGGCGAGATAGTCTTTGCGATACTCGCCGTGATAGCGGGCATTGTGGCGTTCCATTATCGCGGATTAGCCTCTCAATTGTGGTCTGGCAGAAAGACAACCTCGCCAGACGGCAAAAGCACAGCGCATGAGGCCAATGGCGAAATCTACATTACTGAGAAGAACAAGGCAGTCAGAAATTTGACACACGATCCCGCGCTTGACATTCATCCAGTTTGGTCTCCAGACAAAAGATGGTTGGCTTTTCAAAGCAATCGCGGGGGCGGAGATTGGAATGTGTGGGTGGCGGATGTCGGCTCCGGGAAGTTGGCACAAATTACCAGAATTGTCGGGAATGAGCGAGTGATTGGATGGGATACAGTCGGGAATTTATATATTGATCTCGGTGGAAGTCAACTTGTGGTGAAGTCTACAGAGTTAGAGGCAAAGTTGAAATGAAAGTAGATTGGAAAGACATAACAAACGAGGAGTATAAAGAATGGTGCAAGAGTCTTGGCATTGCAAATCCATTCGGGAATGCCATATTCAGAAGTGGTGGAACTTCTGGGGGAAGTAACACCACCAATAACAACACTTGGACATGGACTATTCCGGGATATGGCAGTAATACGGGCAATGCGCCAGCAACACCGCAGGTAACACAGACTCTCTATCGGCGTAGCACCCACGATGAAAACGGGAACGCCAAGCAATTCACAAAAGAGCAAGAACAAATGTGGCGCGATCTCTCCGCAATAGCAACAATGACAAGTCCATACATCTGGAAAACTGCGGAGGAAATTTATCGGGACGCAGAGGACTACCAGAAAAGGACTAGGGCGGGTAGCATGTATATTTCTAAAGATTCTGTAGAGACCAGCTTGGCAACTCTTGTTATGAATGGGATGGTGGAGGAGAAAAATGACTGATTGTGTAGCCGTCATCCCAGTGCGCGGGAATTCCAAGGGCATACCAAGAAAGAACTTGGTTGACTTCGGTGGCAAGCCGCTATTCATGTGGACAGTTGAGGCGGCAATAGAGTCTGGTGTATTTGACAAGGTTGTGGTGAGCACCGAGGATGACGACATTATAGAGGTCGCATATAGAAAGACAAGCATCATTCCACGCCCAAGATACCTTTCTCAAGATCATGTGCAATTAAGCGAAGTTGTATTACATGCCTATCGTATTATGGAACAAGAATGGGGATGGAATCCTACAACGTTGTGCTTGCTACAAGCGACATCACCGCTGAGAACAGCAGGCCACATTGTCAATGCCATGCGACAATATAGGGGGCGCGGGACTCTATTCTCGGCATACATTGACAAGCGGTATCATTGGGCAGTAGAGGATAGAGTCGAACCGATACAGCACAATCCCGCGAGGCGGCTTGGTCGGCAGTGGGAGCCTAGCCAGATTTACACCGAGAACGGGGCTATTTATTTCTTTCCCGCCAGGCGATTCAGCTTGGAATGCACAGTCAGACTTGCACCATTTGATGTTTATATCATGCCAGAAGAGGATGGATGGGAAATAGATACACAATGGGAACTTGATGTGGCGAGATTGAGACTTGAAAAATATGGGCTACATAGTCCAAGCGCAGAACCGATTGTGGGATGATAAATGAGTGTTATCCGAGGACATGGATATGGAGATAGCCATAATTGGGTAGAGCCATATGAACTCAATCCCCTGTATCCGATTGGCGAGAATGGTAGAATGATGAGACCGGTTGGTGGGCCAACGGGGTATCGTTGCCTTGAGTGTGGCGCAGTATTTAGACATTTTTATCACGACATTGTTGACATATTTGAGGCAATAAAGTCTTCCGGAATTGTAGATAAGTGTCCAAATGTTAAGCCTTAAAACGTCGAAAATCGCAGACACGGAGACAATCTGGCATCTCAGGAATGATGTCGCCACGCGGCGAGAATTGGGGCTGAAATTAATCTCCTATTCCGAGTGCCTAGACTGGGTTGCCAATATTGTTGAGGGCAAGTCTAAAGAAACTCTTTTGATTGCCAAAGACGACAAGTTGGGCATTGTCGGATTTGTTACACTTCAATATGACAATGATGTGGCACATATTGGGGTATCCATTGGTAGTGCATTTCGGGGTCGGGGATATGGACAACACACCATCAAACTCGCCACAGAATACGAAATGGGACTGACAAGGCCAATGAATAGGCGACTACTTGCCCATATTCGTTCCGAGAACTACAAAGCCCTCTTTGCATTTGAGTCTGCCGGATACAAAGAAATTGGTATGGACAAGCAGGAACAGCACGAATATTTTATATATGAGTACAAGTGATGCCAAAGTTCACAGACCTAAAACAGACCAAGAACAAGATACAGCCCCATCGCCACACAGAACTGATTGCGGAGTGCGGTAGTAATGGGAATGGGGATTTTGAACGCGTCAAGAGTCTTGCCCATACCGCTTGCAGTTGTGGCGCGGACACGGTAAAATTTCAACTGTTCGAGGCGGACAAACTGTGGCGCAAAGACCATCCTCGCCATGTAGAAACGCCGAGAGTTGAGACTAAGCCAGAGTGGATTCCAGAACTGAAAAGTATTGTGGAGAGCCACAAGAAGGAATTTCTATGTACCCCATTCTCGCTTTCCGCAGTTGAGACTTTGGAGAAAGCTGGAGTCAAGAGATACAAAATCGCCTCTGGTGATGTGACCTATCGGCCATTGCTAGAAGAGGTCGCAAAGACTGGCAAGCCAGTTTTACTCTCTGTAGGTTTTTCAACACTTGCTGAAATAGAGAAAGCCATTGAAAGACTACGGCCCACTGGCAGGTGTGACGACTTGACCTTGCTGTGGTGTGTGGGTGACTATCCAACACTTCCAGAACGTGCCAATTATCCGGCCATTCTTGACCTCATCCAAGAATTCACAATGAAGTATAATACAGGCATTGGACTCTCTAGCCACTTGAAAGACTGGTGGTTAGACCTAATACCAATCGGATATAATATCTCTGTTATTGAGAAACATTTTGACTTATCAGATGGTGCTGGTGTAGAGTTTGGGCATTCACTTATGCCACACGACTTTGCTGTATTCGTACAGGCAGTACGCAATGCAGAAAAGGCATTGACGCGATATGATTGGCCCGCACCAGAGGATGATGAGATACGGATGCTTTGTCGGCGTGATCCGAGAGATTGGTTGAGGCCGGAAAGAGAATATAAATGAGAAGGCTTTGGGACATATTCACATTTTTTCTAATCACGATAGGGATGCTTGGCGTTCTCTATTTATTGTTAATGGGAGGATTACTCATACATGATACTGTGGGCTGGTTGATAACCGGCCACCTTTCAGACTTGTTTCGTGATACCATACTTAGTATTGAGTCCCCCGTGTGGATAGGGCGATGGGGAATTGTTGCGGGGTGCGGAGTTATCTATTGTATAATTCCAAAAAAGCATCAAGGACTCGGATAATCCGGGAAGGGAATATAAGTGACAAATTATCCGGGGACAACCAGCGGGGGGTATTTTTGTAGCAAGTGTCAATCGTGGGCCTCGTGCGATTCAATTCACATCTGCCCAATGCCTAGACCTGCATCTGCATCCCATTCCTCACCAGTTGAATATTATGGGTGGGATACACATATATGCCAATCTCTTGAGCGCATCGCCATTGCGCTGGAAAAGATTGCCGAAATTTTGCAAAATAGAGAAAGTTCTATTGGATGACATCTCTCTGCCTTATCCGCCACGGCCAAACAGCGTGGAATGCCGAGGGGAGAATTCAGGGGCAGGAGGATATACCGCTTGACGAGTTTGGTGTAGGTCAAGTGAAAGACCTTGTTGCCTATGTACTCAAGTTTAAACAGCTAGATACCATTTATAGCAGTCCGCTTCTACGGGCACTGGACACCTCCCATATAATCCAGAAAAAGAGTGGCACGAGTGTTGTTGACATTATTCAGGATGATCGTCTACAAGAGCGCCACTACGGACTCTGGCAGGGCATGTTAGATTCGGAAGTCAAAGAGAAGTATCCCATAACATGGAATCGTAATTGGAGAATGTGTGGGCCTCCGGGTGGCGAGAGTCAGTCTCAACTTGTTATCCGTGCGGCCTCATTCATTGAGGAAGTTCTACACGAGCGCACAGGCCAACAGATAGCCATTGTCAGCCATGAATGCCTGCTTGGGGCTATGCTTGGCTATATACTGAAAATGCCACTGGAAATGCACCGGACTCTACGGTGGAGTAACTGTGGCCATGTTTGGGTTGAATATGTCAATGGACATCCAAGATTGGTGTTTCAGTGAAAATCCCAGACTTGTATCTCAATGTAGATACCAAATACGGCCTTGGCCACAAGATGC
>C687J35021_10003201_pt1 | contig 11335 bp, 12 predicted proteins | sample RifCSPhighO2_12_FD_35021 | JGI IMG/M metagenome (IMG submission 35021)
CAAAGGTGTATGACAGGGAAGTTATAGATCAAATGTTTTCTTTTGTGGTAAAGAAGGGAAAACCACAGGCGGAATCTGGGAAAAAGGATGATTTGGTTATGGCAACTGCGGGGGCATGGCAACTCTACCTTACGGTACCGCTTCAGTATGCGGATGAAGAAAATCAGGAGTGGAAAACCGACAAAGACAAATGGAGGTTTAAATGAGTAATACAAGTAATACAGTTCAGGAATTTAATGAATTTACTCAACGGAGTATTTCTTCTGAATATGAAAAAGAGAAGAAAAATAATGAACGGGTTTTTTCCGAAATGGTTCAGCGGATGAGACCGGACATTTTTGTACTTATGGATCTACTCGATCAGACCGGGGTAAATCCGTTCATTCTTTATAAAGTTATTCGACAACTAAATAATATCGCAATTGGATCGGGGTGGGGAGAAGTGACGGTTCTCGTTAATAATCGAAAGGCGGTTCGGGTTGCAGGACAGGATACGGAAAAAATGGATGATGATGTGATTTTAAGGAAGAGTTCTTGACAATATTGAGATAGAATGATATATAATTCGAAAAGGTACTAAGCAGTAAACTGCGAAAGACCAACAATATTTCGTTTTGACGAATTTTTTGTTGGTCTTTTTTTGTGGAATATGACCAAATTTACACCATCTACAAAACAGACAGAAGAAGACGAACTTTTTCCTCAACTAAACCGACATTACGAGCTGGCAACAAACGAAACCGATAAGAGGAGAATAGGAAGCGGAAGATCTGGTTCTATTTCGTTTGATGAAGCAGATGAACTATTCCGTTCTTGGATAAACGAAAATAAGTGGCCATATGATGCGCTTCTTTTTGATCCCCGTGTTTTTACTTTTATTTTTGAGAAAAATTCCCGTTTGTTTGCTAATAAATTACGGGGCAGGTTGTTGCCAAGGGAGGGCGGAGATGTCCTTGCGGCACACATCAACAACGAATTGTTGAATTTTCAGTGGGATCAGGCAGATCATAACGGAACCATGCTTGAAAAGTGGCAGATGATGGATTTAAATACAAGGAAATATGGAGCAGCATTCTCTCTTTGCAAGTGGCGATATGAAGTTGATCCGAAGGGAAAAGTAGTTTTTGACGGACCGGAGATGAGACTATTGGCGAATCGTGACTGTCTACCCGATCCGTCGGCGACAAGCATCGAATCATGCAATTGGTTTCAGGCTCGTGAGTATATTACACTTCAGGAGTTAGAACAGGTGAACGATCAGGCACGTACAAAACCCGTCTACAAAAATCTCGATAGGCTTCGTGAAATGTTGAGTAGTAAATCAACAAAAGGCGGAGATACACGATCAATCAATTGGTTGTCCAGAAATAGAACAATATCTGGATTAACCGAAGATCCTCACGGGCAAGATGAAGTTTTTAAAACTGTTGAGATCGTTACAGAATATCGTAGAGATAAGTGGTACACCTTTTCACCGAAACATGGCGTAGTTTTAAGGGAGATTGATAATCCATACGGTAATTATGAAATCCCTATAGTATTGCTTCGATATTTCCGCATAGATGACGATCTCTATGGTCTTTCAGAAATTGAACCCGTCAAATCACTCCAGAAGGCAATTAATGCACTACTTTGTCAGTATGTGGATGAAATAAATCAGAAGCTTTATTCTCCCATCGCTATCGGTCCCGGTGTAAAACAATATACGCTTGAATGGGGTAAAGGAGCAAGGTGGCAGATGAACAACCCAATGACTGATTTCCGGTTAGTGGAATCTCAATCAAACGCTGCACAATTTTTTAGCACAACATATTCCATGCTTGTTGCTTCTCTTATGAACGCAATCGGAGAAACATCACTTGGAGTTTCTAATATCGGACCGTTTCAAAGGGATAAAACAGCAACGGAAGTAAAGCAGTTAACTCAACAAAGGAACGCCCGCGATGCATCAAATCAAAATTCACTTGCCGAAGCAATTGAACGGCAGATGATGCTTTGGCATCAGATGAATCAGAAAATGCTCTTCACTGATCCTAAAAAACGGTCTTATGTCATTCGAATTGTCGGAAAAGATGCGATTCAATATTTTAGAGAACGGGGATTGGATAAATATGGTTTAACCGATGAGGCATCCGTGTTTTTGCAGGAAAATCCTTCTCAGAATGCATCTGATTTTGAAACGCCGCTTTTCCCTATAAACAAAGGAACAGAAAAAGAGGCAGACATCGTGCCGAAGTTTTCCTATGAAAAACTGGGTCAGATGGGAAAGCTTGTTGTCGAACCTGAAGACCTTGAGGGGGATTTTGATTTCATAGCGGATGTAGAAAGCATGGCATTAAATTCTGGAAAAGATGAACAGGCGGGACGGGATCAGGCAATGAAAACCATCCTCACATCAGCCAATACGCTACAACTTCTTCAGCAGGAAGATGTAAAACCAAAATTTAAACAACTATTTATTGCGTGGTTAATTGATAATGGATTTAAAGACGCGGAACAATATTTTGAATCTTTGAAACAGAGCGATTCCTTTTCAAAGGATCAGGAGTTATCACAGGAGGCTATGGCATCGCCACCCCAAAAACCCCCGGCAACAGCAATTAACTATAAGGATTTGCCACCCGAACAGGCGGATCAGCTGGCACAGCAAGCGGGATTACAACCTGGTAGGGCGGGAACGGCTAGTCAAGCTCTACAACCCTCCGGTGCCGCTACAACTTCAACAACGGGTTTGGGAATAAGCGGTTTACCACAAGGAGGTCAATATGGACAATAATCAGGAATTTAAAGGAAGGGATTTGACCCCGGAGGAACGAAAAGAGCTACGGGAAGGACAGGCCCTTCTCGAAACGACGAAAACATCAGGGTGGGAAGTTATAAAACGGATGCTGGAAAACAGGGCATATCATAGTTGGGTTGATCCGAGAGAGACAAATTCTGAAAAGGAATGGATGTGGAGAGAACTTAATCTTTACCATAATTCTCAAGTAGCAGTGCAACTTTTAGAAGACATTCAAAAGTCAATTGATAAGGCAGAATATATTAGTAAAGTTGCCAGCGGTGAATTAGATCAGCGCCATATGAAAATATAAGGAGAAATCATGGACGGAATAACAACGCATAACGACCCCGTGAGACGAGAGGATATTGTAAGCAAGAAGCCAAAAGTTTTTGATAAGAAAACATATTGGAATACTAAACGGGCTGGAAAGAATAGAGCAAAGAAAAGAAAAAAATAAACATGGATAAAGTTTTACCGCCATTGCCGCCATGCGACGAAGAATCATTAGCGAAAAATGTATTTAATGCACAATTCCAGACGAGGGCGGGGGATTTTTGGAAAGATAATAAATTAGAGCGTATATCACTAGATGAACCGAAGAAGTGTGAACATGTTTTTATGGCAACTACCGATGGGATTAAATGTGGGAAATGCAATGCCGGATGGATCGGAAAAGAATTAGAAGTAAGAAGTGGAAAATTGTACATTCACAATCAGTTAATAAATTTTTGATTTCTACCAATACATCCTTATTGGCGGAAATTTCCATATTTTCAAGCGGCTATGCCTCCGCACCCAACGGCATGAAAGGAGGTGAAATATGGACAATAAAGTAGTACCAGTGCAAGCTGATGCGCAAGCGTCAGTAGCACAACCTGAGGGAAGTCCCGTAGTAGCATCTGTTGTTCCTACCGGAGCAATGGCGTCAGGGCAGACTATCCCAGAACCTACCCCAGTGGTAAGTGATAGGACGACAGAACAATTTGAAAAATTAAAGGATAGCAACAAGAAGCTTTTTGAAGCGAATCAGTTGCTTCAGGAGGAATTGTCACGGAGAGCAGTATCGGAACAAACATTTGCTCCTATTCAGCAAACTCCGCAACTAAATGTTCCTGCTCCTGAAATTGAACAATTTGTAAATGTTGATCCTATATCAGGAGAAAAGTATGTGGACGAGGTAAAGCTTTCTGCTGCATTAGCAGAATCAAATAAGAAAGCAACAAGAGCGGAAGTAGCAGTTCAAAATTACATTAAACAGCAAAACATACTTGAGGAAGAACGTCAAACGAGTGAAGCATATACGGCGCACCCGGAGATTAATCCATCAAGTAAGGAGTTTGATGCCAATTTGAGTCGTTTTACATCTGCACTTCTTCTGCATTCCATGATGAATCCACAGGAATATGGTGGAAAAACGTTAACATTTAAAGAGGCAGTGGATGAGGCAAAGAAAACTTCTCCTCAACAGGCGCAAGCCCAAACCGCAGTCTTAGAAAAAGAAACGAAACAAGTCATGGAGAATAAACAACAGGCGATAGCGGGAGCGATAGGTGTATCTGGGGCGGTAGCACAGCAAATACAGGGACCGCCACAGAATGAACTTGAAACTCTTCGTTTTCAAACACGTTTTGGTAGAGGAGATGATCAGACATGGGCAATCGCCCAACGACTGGCAAAGGTTTCCCATGTGGGAACGCCGACATCCAATACCACAACCTAACTGAGTACACACGCCTACTCATGTTAGAAAAAATCTGGCGTGAGTAGGGGGGTGAAATAAATTATGGCAGTAGGTTTAATTACATTAATGTCTTTCCTACTTAATAAAAAAGACGAAAGTGTCCATGGAAAGTAATTTTCATGGAAAATCTCTCTGAATTCGGTGGAACTCTGACTTGACATAGGTCATCTATTGATATATAATCTTAGTAGTATGACTAAAAATGTTAAAAAGACAACACCGAGCGAAGGTATAAAATTAGCATGGTTGGCGGGGATTATAGATGGGGAAGGTAGTATAGGAATTTACAATCGAGATAACCCGCAGAAAAATAGAATTGTGAATCTTGCCATCGTCAATAATGATGAAAAGATATTGGCGAGAGTGGAAGATATATATAAATATTTCGAGATATATGCTTCTCGGTATCTTCACAATAATAAAAATTCAAAAGGGTTTTTATTAAAAGTACCATGTTATGTTATGACGGTAAGAAGACGGGACGATTTCGAAAAAATATTAAAACTTCTTGAACCATACTTGGTTGGAAGGAAAAGAGGGTTGGCACAAGAAGTATTAGAATATTTAAAAAATCATCCCAAAATAGAAAAAGTATTTCCTCAATGTAGATATTGTCGAAAGACAGTAAAAGGAAGACAAAAACAGTTTTGTAATCTACATTGTTGGCATGAATTTGCCAAAGGAAATAAAAATCCTAATTACCGCCACGGAAAATATACCACGCGTAACGACTGAGCGAGAGACTCCTGTAAACATAGGATGATGCTACAGTCTGTACTCATAGGAAACTATGAGAGTTGGGCAGAAATGACCCAACCACTATATAAAAGTGTAACAATATAGATCAAGACACATTACGAAGAGAGGATCTTTTGGATGTTTTGGGAGATGTGAGTTCTGATGAAACGCCTCTTTTGACTTTGTTCGCAACGAGTACAGCAAAAGGAACGTTACACGAATGGGCAAAACACAATATCACCAGACCAACATCAGTTAGTGCTGATGTTGAAGGTGCAGACACGACATTTGGTGATTTAACCCAACCAACAAGAGGAAATAACGTAACTCAGATCATCAAACAGGCAGTTATGGTTTCACGTACAGAACGAAGAGTGAACGTAGCCACAATGGGTGATCCGTATGCATTTCAGAAAGCAGATAATCTCCGAATTCTTAAAATGAAGATGGAGTATGCACTTTTGAACGCCGCAAAAGCGTCAGGAGCTTCTGGTGTCGCTCGTCAGATGGATGGCATCGATGCATTCATAACAACGAACGTAACCGCTAGAAATTCTGGAACGTCTTTCTCTGAAACTGAGTTGAACGATATGGTTGCAGATCTTTGGACGACAGTGAACCCAGATAAAATCTTTGACATGTTGCTCTGTACGTTTAAGATCAAACAGGCAATTGCAGGATTTGCTGCGAACTCAACTCGTTACATTGATGCAACAGATCGTAGACTCGTAAAAGATATATTGGTATATGACTCAACAGGTGGTTCTCACAGAATTTTCGCACATAAAGATGTACGAAATTCAGCTGGATCAACAACCGTGTATGCTTTAAGAGAAGATTTGCATAGAGTTGCTTATTTGGATAAACCGATGTTCGAGGAATTGGCAAAGACAGGTGATAGTGATAAGGGCCACTGGGTGACTGAGTTTACACTTGAGTCACTTCAGGAAAGAGCAAATGCGAAACGTAAGAAATTGCGTCATCTATTGGAAACAATAGATAGAAAAGTCCGAGAATTCGGTGGAAAACTCTTTGAGTTAATACCGAGCGGAGCTTGTGTAGAAGCAAGAACGTGTATCGACTATGTACGGACTGCCCTGATAATGGGCAAAGATATAGTCAGGACTGCATGGCGACATGCAGAGTCAGGCGGAAACGACCTGGCCCCAGTATATTGCTGGTGTAACAGATTCGACAGGATATAACCAGAACGGATAACGTCATTGGTTAACTAACGCATTCAGATATGGTATTCTTCTTGCTGGTGACTGCCTTTATGGTAAGACCAGCAAGAAGATACTATGAAAAAATGTAAGGATTGCGATAAAGAAGCAAAAAAACGTGGGTATTGTTCTGGACACTATAAAACTCGTTAGGATTTAAGGCGAGAAAAATTACTAACTTATGGTCAAGACTTTACCGAAGAATTAAAAGAAAAAATTAGGGGAAAACATGGTCACAATTGTGCAGATTGCGGGACGAGGCAAACGACAGAAAAAAGAAGATTAGACGTTCATCACATCAATGGGAATAAACACGATAATCAAGAAGAAAATCTTATTCCATTATGTACAACTTGTCATAATAAAAGAGAATTGTCGTTAAAACAGAAATATAAATAGCTTTTGAGGCGAAATACGCTAGAAGGCAACCATAAGACTCTTTCAATAGGGATTTTTTTGGTTGTCCTTTTTTTATGGATTTACAAACAATAAGTAACGGAAAACTTCGGCAGGCGGGGGACGTGGAGCTTGCCGATAAAGCGCTTGAGATGAAAAAGAATAAGGGGCTTTGGGATACCCTAGGGTTACTTGTGAATGCGTGGATGAAAAAGACTCCTGAGGATTTTGAGGGGTTTAAATTACAAATTGATGCATATCGGGATGGACTTTTTGATTCGAAGTACGGTCAAACAGCGGGAGGGAAGGATATGGAGCGACGATTTACGATAGTTTTTCCAGAGAAGTTGTTTTTTATGATCAGGAGTCTCTATAAGTCAACGGAACTTACAATGGATAGAAAATTTTATACGGAATTCGCAACACGATTTCCGATATTTAAAATTCCAGAAAAATTATAACCTATGGCAATCGCTAGCGGTACATCATTATCAATTCTTGAGAGGCAATGGTTGTCTACGCATGTTACGGGAACAACATCCTTAACGCCTATAAATGATTTAAAGAGACGGTATTATATGTCTCAAATCGGTGGTGTTTCAGCTGATGTGAAATCATTAGTCAATCTGGAGCAACAGTGGTTAAGAAAAGACATCACGGACAATAGTGGTACACCAAATGGGAGCGAGGTGTCGGATCTGTGGAAGCAGGCACTTACTGCGAGAGGATTACGGGTGAGTCAGTTTATAAATGAAAATCGACAGACATATTATCGTAACGTGGCATAAGGAGGTGATTTTATTATGAAGGGATCTAAAAAACCAATAGTTAAAAAATCAAAGAAAGGTGGATTTGGTGCGTTTCTTGCGGGGTTAAAAGGAAAGAAAAAGTAATTATTATAGGAAGTCCGATAATGCCCATAGGACAGGCAAAACGGGATACTAAGGAGGTCCAAAGGATAACACTATGGAAAAAAGTTATATAGAAAAAATCGCATTGGCTTGTATTGTGAAGCATGATGAAGATCCTCAAATGCTTAGTAGAATGATAGATTCGCTTGGGAACAATATAGATGGAATATTTGTGACTATTACGAGAGATTCTGTTGAAGATGATTGTCAAAAACTTGTTGAGTGTTTGAAAAAATATGAAAATTGCAATATTTCCTTTTATTTGTGGAATAAAAATTTTTCCGATGCAAGAAATTTCAATTGGAGCCAAGTTACTAGGAATCAATATGGATGGGTAATTTGGGCAGACGTTGATGATGTTTGGCAAAACCCCGAACAACTTCGAGGTCTCGTTCGTGATGCCTATTTAAACAATCAAAGCGCAGTTTTCATGGACTATCTCTACATGGTTGACCTTGATGAACATGGTCAAATCCGTGAAATAGTCATCGAACACAAGCGAGAGCGCATCATTAAAAATGATGGAACGTTTAAGTGGATTGGGAAGCTTCACGAAACCCTTATCGAGCAGCATAGCGATAACGTAATTAAAGTGTATCGCCCTGAAGTCAAAGTTGTTCACCTGACCAACATGGAACGGGCAGATGCAAACATTGAACGGAATGTAGAGATATTGGAGCAAACAGTAAAAGACGAAAATCGGAAAGATCCCCGGACAATCATGTATCTTGCGAAAGCCTATTACGATAAAGGAAAAATGCCTAAAAAACCAGGAGACCAAAAAATATTTTTTGAGCTTGCGATTATGCTTTTTCAGGAATATCTCGTTGGTTCTGGAACTCCTGGTACGCCAGGATATCAGGAAGGATCAGGATGGAGAGAGGAACGATCAAGCGCGTGGGAATATCTTGCGGAAATATACCGTATATTTGGACAATATAACACGGCAACTAAGGCCATTATGAACGCGCTTATTGAGGACAACAGATTTCCGAATTATTACATAAATGCAGCAATGACGTGTGCGATGAAAAAAGATTGGGATCAGGCAGATACGTGGTTAAAAATTGGAGCAAATCTTCCCATCCCCAAAACAACGCTTATTCTTACCCCCCGGGATTTGAAGGCCCGGGCCCTTGAGGTTGATTTTCAAATCGCTATGGCAAAACAGGATTTAGATAGGGCAGAGCGTTCATCTGTAAAGATCGCGGAGATTTTTCCGATGATGAAAGAAGCGCAGGACAGGTTAAAAACAATTCAGGATTTGAAAGCGACAAATCAGGCGGCTCAGTCGGTAGCGTATCTTGGAAAATACCTGGATGCACAAAACGAAAAAAATAAGATACCGTCACTCATTCAGGCAATTCCGCAGTCTATCGTCAATGAGCAATTTGTTTCTCAAATGCGGCATCTTTATCTACCCAAGAGAGTTTGGGGAGATAAGGAAGTCGCCATCCTCTGCGGGCCGGGGTTTGAGAAATGGTCTCCTAAAAATGTAGCTCAGGGTATAGGCGGAAGCGAGGAGGCAATTATTTATTTGTCTAAAGAATTGCAGAAAAAAGGATATAAGGTAACGGTTTATGCCGATCCTCAAGATGACGCAGGAGAGTATGAGGGCGTAAAGTATGTGTCTTGGCATGAGCTAAACATAAAAGACGAATTTAACATATTGGTAGTTTGGAGGGCGGTTGGGTTTGTGGATAGCAGCTTTTCCGCAAAACAGACATATCTCTGGATGCATGATGTCCCTACAAATCCGTCTTTTACCGAAGAACGGATGAAGAAGATAGACAAGATATTTGTTCTTTCTCAATTTCACAAAAGCTTACTAAAGATGGTAAAAAATGGAAAATTAGTTGATGTTCCGGAGGAAAAGGTGGTAGTAACTACGAATGGGATATTACCAGTGGTGATTAATAAAAAATGGGAAAGAGATCCATATAAGATTATCCATAGTTCGTCGTATGATCGTGGCATTATGTGGCTTCTTCATATGTGGCCGGATATTAAAAAAGAAGTACCACGGGCACATCTTGAGATTTTTTATGGTTGGAATCTCTACGATGTCGTTCACGCCAATAACCCAGCTAGGGCAAAGTGGAAAGCACAAATGCAGGAACTTATGAAACAAGATGGCATAACGGAGCATGGAAGAATTGGTCATACGGAATTAAGCAAAGAGTTTGCAACGGCTGGAATCTGGGCGTATCCGTGTTCATTTGAAGAAATTTCTTGTATTTCCGCGATGAAAAGTCAAGCTTTCGGTAGTATCCCTGTCGTCACAAACTACGCCGCGCTTAAAGAAACCGTGCAATACGGAGTAAAAGTTTCCGTTGATATTACAACTCCAGAGGGTCAGGAAGAGTATAAAAAGGAGTTGATTGCTGTGTTGAAAGACCCCAGACGACAGGAATCAATTCGAAAGGAAATGATGCCGTGGGCACAAGAGCATTTTCTTTGGAGCGCTGTGGCGCAACAGTGGAAGGAATTATTTGATCAAGGAGATAAGATTAAAATTTTAGAATATCCAAGAATTTCAAAGTCTAATGAGACATTTGTAATGTAATAATATAGAAGGGAGCGTGAATAAATTATGGGTCAATTTACACAAAATCATCCAAAAGGTAAATGTAAGACGTGTGGAAAAGATATTATTGTCCGATCTACTCGTGGAAAAGATGCAGAGGGGTATTGTTCTCGACCTTGTGCATCAATGGTGCGGTATCAAAAAAGATATGTAGGGGCAAGATCGGGACAATTTGATAAACCAACTAATATAATGGACAAAACAAAAAAATTATGAAAGCATTAATAGTGGGGATTGGATCAGATAAAGGATTTAAACTATCAACCTTTCTTAACAACCGGGGGATTGAGGTATATGGGGCGGGGATTAAAATAAGTGACGCAATAGAGATGGGCCACATAAAGAGGTTGTTTACTCTTAACCCAAGACATAAGGATAGTATGTGGTTAATGCTGGAAATAGCAAAACCAGATGTAATTATATATTGTGCGACGTCTAAAAACGGAGCATTAGGGGATTATCTTCCTTTTTTAAATATCTTATTAACCGGAATTAAAGAGGGGATAACAAAATTTGTTTTGGTAATAAATGAAAACTTACCGATAGATACACCAATGACACTTCTGGGGGTGGAGGCGTTTGCCATGATATCAGCAGTTCGTGTTATGGCTACGGAACACAAGTTTGAATACATTGTAATAAATGAGAAAGATAATCTATTGAAAGAAGTAAAAAAGTTTTTGTTGAAAGAGCAAGAAGGAGAAATTTTATGAAGATATGCTTTCTGGTTGAATTACCCTACGGAAAAATTCAATGGGCGGATGGATTAGATGGGGCAATGCAGATACTCGAAAAGGATCATGAAGTCTGTTACCACCTTGATGGATTGCGTCATGGTCATAAGCCCGACCTCCTCATGTGTTGGGGTGGAACACTATCAAAAACATATCTTGAAGGAATGGACTATTCAGGAGAAAAGGCATTATTTTTTGCCGGTGGTTCAAGAAATAATCTGGA
>C687J35021_10003210_pt1 | contig 11302 bp, 7 predicted proteins | sample RifCSPhighO2_12_FD_35021 | JGI IMG/M metagenome (IMG submission 35021)
TAATGGCTCATATGATCAGCTTAGATTTAACTGTCACTTTTTTTATTACAACCTGTCTTTACACCTTTCTGCTTGGATACCAAGAATTATCGGCTGACAAACGCAACAACTATTTGTTCATCGCTGCCGCTTGTTCTGCACTCGCCGTATTAACCAAAGGCTTAATTGGCATTATTTTTCCGCTTATGGTGATCGGCCTCTCACTCACCTTCATCCGCAAATGGCGCGCGATAAAACAGTTGCCTCTTCTTTCTTGCATCGCGATTTTTCTCCTGATTACTATCCCCTGGCATGCACTCGTACAATGGTATAATCCAGAATTTTTTCATTTTTATTTTATTGAACAACATATTTTACGTTACATCACAACAACCGTCGGACATTATCAACCTGTTTGGTATTTTATTCCTATTTTAATCATCGGTTTTTTTCCTTGGGTAGTATTTCTGCCACAAACTATTACAACTTGTCTATCTTCATGGCGCATGCAGCATCATTCAACAGCAATATTTTTCTTAGTATGGGCAACCAGCATTTTTCTTTTTTTTTCTTTCTCTAAATCAAAATTAATTCCTTATATTTTGCCCCTCTTCCCACCTTTAGCTATTTTAGTAGCACGCTATCTTGTCCATCATCACACACATCGGCGGGGTATTAAAATCGGATATATTTTTTTAATTTTTTTCTCAATCGCTATTGCTTGTTTATTTTATTGGTATACAAAACACATTACCCTACCTTATCCAACAATGGCTGCTCTCTATCTTAATATTGCCGGAGCTTTATTAGTAATCGGCAGTGTTGTTTCTTATTTATGGATACAACACTCCCAAGTGACACTATCATTTATTACTATCCTTGTAACAATGTGGTTATTTTTATTAATCCTACTTGCTGCAACGCCTGCCATAGATACCCGCACGATTCAACCGCTCGCTTTTACTTTAAAACCATTATTACAGGCTCATGATGAAGTCATTACTTATAATCAATATTTCCAAGATTTACCGTTTTACCTTAAACAACGAGTAAGTATTTTAAATTGGCAAAATGAACTAAGTTTTGGTATGCGCTATCAACACACCAAACAGTGGATGATAAATGATGCCGACTTTTGGCAACGTTGGAATAGTAATCAACGTATTTTCGTTGTAATGAGTCTAGATGAGTATGCTCACTTTAAACAAAAACATCCTATTATCCAAGCTTACTTCATTGACAAAACAATTGCTAATATATTGATCAGTAACAAAAAAAGATCGTATAATGCTTGACTTACTTATGTATTGGGTTATAGTCAATAGGACGTTAACTTAATAGTTACGGAGGCTAACGCTAAACGGATATGTTAATCAAATCACAATTGATCAGTGAACTCGGCAAACATTTTCCTCACCTACCTGAAAAAGATATTGCTTTAGCTGTTAATCATATTATTGAACATATGAGCAACACCTTAAGTCAAGGTGGTCGCATCGAGATACGCGGATTTGGTAGCTTTAATTTGCATTTTCGTCCACCACGTCGTGCGCACAATCCTAAAACCGGGGAGAAGCTAGTCACCAATCCGAAATACGCTGTTCACTTTAAACCTGGCAAAGAATTGCGTGATAAGGTCAATGCGAATCGTCATATTCCTATCGAACCTATGACACAAGAAGAAATGGAAGACGAGACAGAATAAGCAAGCCCTCTTGCATTACTTTTCTTCAGCTACCTTCATAATCTCCGCGTAATATGCGGCGAATAATCTTGTTTATGCGGTGAATAAGGTTTATAATCTCCTTATAATAAGCGAAGATTATATGTATATCCATCAGCGCAAAGAGTGGCCAAACTTCATATGGGATCAGGCGATTATAGCGGATCTTCTTGCGGAGATACGTTACCTACAAGGGCGATTGCTAGGACAAATGAGTACGCTTGGATTTCAATTACGCGAAGAAGCCACACTACAAACATTAACACAAGACGTACTGAAAACAAGCGAAATTGAAGGCGAAATGCTCAATACCGAGCAAGTACGTTCTTCTATTGCTAAACGGCTAGGCCTTGATATTGGCGCCATCACACAAACTGATCGTCGTGTAGAAGGCGTTGTAGAAATCATGCTTGATGCCACCCGTCATTTTGATGCACCAATAACAAAAGATCGCCTATTTAGATGGCATACAGCTTTGTTTCCTGCTGGTAAAAGTGGTATCCAACGTATTGCTGTTGGTAGATGGCGCACGAAAGAGAGCAGCATCATGCAAGTGGTATCTGGACCCATCGGACGAGAGAAAATACATTTTGAAGCTCCAACCTATGATAGGCTAAAAAAAGAAATGGCTGCATTCATTAAGTGGTTTAATACTCCATCTAAAATAGATCTAGTCATTCAATCAGCTTTAGCACATTTTTGGTTTGTTACGATTCACCCATTCGATGATGGTAATGGACGCATTGCTCGTGCAATTTCCGATATGCTATTGGCACGCTCAGAACAAAGCAAACAACGTTTTTATAGCATGTCATCGCAAATACAACGTGAACGCAATGCTTATTATCATGTGCTTGAACACTGCCAAAAGGGATCGGTAGATATCACAGCCTGGATCGAGTGGTTTCTGAATTGTTTAAAACATGCGATATCTACATCTGATAAGATGCTTCAAAACATACTCATCAAGGCACGGTTTTGGACAATTCATACTGGGGAATCATTCAATGAACGACAACGCTCCATCCTCAATCGCTTGTTAGATGGATTTTATGGAAAACTTACTTCATCTAAATGGGCAAAACTAACAAAGTGTTCGCAAGACACTGCTTTAAGAGATATTAATGACTTATTAGAACGTCATATTTTGATAAAAGATGAGGCTCGCGGCAGAAGTACCAGCTACAAACTTAAGTAATNGGTAANGTTACACCTGTTTGCCCCTGATATTTCCCTTTGCGATCTTTATAAGAAGTTTCACATTCTTCATCAGACTCAAGAAAAAGCAGCTGCGCTACACCTTCATGAGCATAAATTTTTGCAGGGAGCGGTGTGGTATTAGAAAATTCTAGGGTGATATGACCTTCCCATTCTGGNTCAAGTGGTGTCACATTCACAATGATACCGCAACGCGCATAAGTAGATTTNCCTAAACAAATAACGATCACACTTCGAGGAATACGAAAATATTCCACGCTGCGTGCTAANGCAAATGAATTGGGAGGAATAATACAAACATCTGATTTCACATCGACAAAACTTTGTGGAGCAAAATTTTTAGGATCTACAATAGCAGAATTAATGTTAGTAAAAATTTTAAATTCATCCGAACAACGCACATCATAACCATAACTCGACGTACCATGCGACACGATTTTATCTACACCATTATGACGCACTTGATTGTATTCAAATGGCACGATCATGTGATAAGTTTGCGCCATTTTACGAATCCATTTATCAGATTTAATACTCATTCCTCTACCCCCTCACCACTATTTTCGGGAATTTTGCCGAGTAATCTTTTGGTTGCAAAGCAAGTGTTGCAGCTGCTTTTCGCGCTATCTGATCAAACAATTTTGCATATTGGTGATCAGGTTCTGTTACAACTGGTGGTCGACCTTGATCGGTTGTTTCTCGTATTGAACTCGCTAAAGGAATAGACCCCAAAAAAGACAATGCATATTCTTGCGCTAATTTTCTACCTCCTCCTGTACCAAAAATGGCTTCTTCATGTCCGCATTGTGAGCAATGATAACTACTCATATTTTCAATGACGCCTAATAATGGCACATGAAGCTTGTTAAACATTTCGCATGCACGCCGCACATCTAATAAAGCAAGGTCTTGAGGAGTGGTAACAATCACAGCACAACTAACAGGAATTTTTTGGCATAGGGTTAATTGAATATCGCCCGTGCCAGGCGGTAAATCAACAATTAAATAATCCAATGCCTCCCAGCGGGTATCTTGCAATAATTGCTGTAATGCTTTACCAAGCATGGGTCCACGCCACACCATGGGGGTTTCCTGATCAATAAGATAACCGATAGACATCGATTGAATACCGTGTCGTTTAATCGGTAAGAGTGATTTCTCATGAAATACTGGTCGCTCAGCAACCACTCCTAACATGGCTGGTTGGCTTGGACCATAAATATCAGCATCTAATAAACCAACTTCTGCACCTTCCTTTGCAAGCGTAAGAGCAAGATTGACAGCTACCAAAGATTTACCCACACCACCTTTACCAGAACCTACTGCAATGATATTTTTTACATTAGCAAGGCGAGACATGCCTAACTTGCCCACATGCGCATCGATCTGTAATGATAGTTTAATATCTATTGTTCTACCTTGCGCTATTGGTTTTAGTAAAGCCGTTAAAGCAGCAAGCATATCCTCTTTTATACTAGCAAAAGGATAGCCTAATTTTATGTCAATCGTGATTTTATCTACTGTAACTTCAATATGCTGAATAGCGCGCGCAGTAAGCAAATCCATATCCAAATAAGGATCGTGATACTGTAAAAGTTTTGCTTCTATCTCTTGACGCACGTTATACTCTCTAAAACTAAGGAAAATTTGCTATACTGTAGCACTTTTTATGAAAGGCTCATAGGCTATCTCTTATGACAACAAAACGAAAAATCTTAGTAACCAGTGCCCTGCCCTATGCAAATGGTCCACTGCATTTAGGACACATGGTAGGCTATATTCAAGCTGACATATGGGTTCGATTACAAAAAATGCTAGGGCATGATTGTCTGTATGTTGGTGGTAGCGATAGCCATGGCACACCAATTATGATTCAAGCTGAAAAAATGGGCATCACTCCAGAAGACCTCATCAGGCAAATTCATTCGGAACAGAAACAAGATTTTGAAGATTTTATGATTGAGTTTGACAACTACTACACAACACACTCTGAAGAAAATCGTGAAATTGTAGAAACCATATTTAAACGACATTTGGCTAAAGGAAATATTAGCAAACGCACCATTAAACAATTGTTTGATCCTGAAAAAAAAATATTTTTACCTGATCGTTATATAAAAGGCGAATGTCCACACTGCGNTGCAAAAGATCAATATGGTGATAATTGCGAAGCGTGCGGTGGAACTTACACGCCAACAGAATTAAAAAACTATTACTCCATTTTATCAGGTAGTAAACCTATAGAAAAAGAATCTGAACATTATTTTTTTAAATTACAACATTATGAAAGTTTTTTAAAATCGTGGACTCATCATGGCCATCTACAAGCAGAAGTAACTAATAAATTAGATGAATGGTTTACAATTGGCTTGCGGGAATGGGACATCTCACGTGATGCTCCTTATTTCGGATTTATTATTCCAGGAGAAAAAGACAAATATTTTTATGTTTGGCTAGATGCGCCTATTGGTTACATGGCGAGCTTCAAAAATCTATGCAACAAAAAAAATATTAACTTTGATGACTACTGGAATCCTAATAGCTCCATTGAACTTTATCATTTTATTGGTAAAGATATTATTTACTTTCACGCTCTTTTTTGGCCAGCGATTCTCCATGGCGCNGATTTTCGTACGCCCACTGCCATTTTTGCCAATGGTTTTTTNACTATTGATGGGCAAAAAATGTCAAAATCGCGCGGAACATTTATTAAAGCACGAACCTATCTCCATCATTTACATCCTGAATATTTGCGCTATTACTTTGCTGCTAGATTAAGTAACCGCATTGAGGATTTAGATATTCATTTTGATGATTTCATACAACGAATCAATGCGGATTTGGTTGGAAAATTTATTAATATTGCTAGCCGCTGCGCTAGCTTTATCAATAAAAATTTTAACAATCAATTATCGTCCTATTGTAGCGAGCCCGAACTTTATCAAACATTCGCAAAAGCTGGTGATGAAATTGCTATTCAATGGAATAAACTAGAATGTAGCCAGGCTGTACGCCTTGTGATGAATTTAGCAGATCAAGCTAACCGCTATATTGATGAAAAAAAACCTTGGTTACAAATAAAATATTCCACTAAACAACAGGAAGTTCAAGCTGTTTGTTCAATGGGAATCAATTTGTTTCGCGTATTAATGATTTACTTAAAACCTGTGTTGCCACACACTGCAAAACAAGTTGAAACTTTTTTAAAAATTGCACCACTACAATGGCACGATAAAGATAAACCATTGATCAACCATTCCATTTTAGCATTTCAACCATTCATTCAACGGATAGACCCTAAACAAATTGAGGAAATGAAAATGACAATCAAGCAAGAAAGTGAGGCGCCCTCTGTCACAACAAAACAAACTACCTCAATTGATTCAAGCAAACAACCCATTTCAATTGAAGATTTTGGAAAAATAGATTTACGTATTGCTAAAATTGTAGAAGCCGAAATGGTTGAAGGCGCAGATAAACTATTACGACTAACCGTTGATTTGGGCGATGAAACACGACAAGTTTTTGCTGGTATTAAATCTGCCTATCCCCCAAATGAATTAATTGGTCGCCACGTTGTCGTGGTAGCTAACTTAATACCACGCAAAATGCGTTTTGGTACCTCTGAAGGAATGGTTTTAGCCGCAGGCCCTGGCGGCAAAGATCTTTGGTTAATCAGCCCTGATCCTGGTGCAACTGCCGGAATGAAGGTGAAGTAACGTGCCAAACAACACCATCGCCATTATTCGAGAATCTGAATGTATTGGATGTACCAAGTGCATCGAGGTTTGTCCCATCGATGCTATTTTGGGAACGAACAAACATATGCATACTGTGATTGCATCAGAATGTATTGGTTGCGAGTTATGTATTCCACCTTGCCCTGTTGATTGCATTGATCTCATCACGCAACCTGCAACACAAACAAGGGAGGCAAGAAAGGCACTTGCTTTGAAACGTATTACCGCAAGAAAACAACGACTCACAAAAAAAGAACACGTGATAGCAGAAGAACAAATCAAACAATCTCTTGTGCAAAAACAAAATTATATTCATGCTGCTCTTGCACGCGTGCGCGCTAAAAAGTAGTTAAAACGATACTCTATTAATGCGAAGCATCAACAGAAGCCCATGATGGATTATCCCATGGCCCTTTTACTACATAATAATAGGTTGCTGCTTTTGAAACTGCTGGGCCAAGTACTGTGCTCACTGCCAATGCTGCAGCACCACCAATAGGTCCTCCAGTTAAAAATCCAGCATAACCTGCCGCAACTGGTATGCCTGATGAAACATAAGGAGTCACACTCAACGTAAAATCATAGTCTTTTTTCTCTAACCCAATGCGGCCATTGATGCTCACTCGAGCAATTGGCCCATCGAAGCGTAAATTGGTTGTATAAGCATTGCCTTGATGCAAATCAAAATCACCGCGAACATTATCAAAACTATACCCTTTTTGAAACAAATCGCTNAAATCTAGCATTAAACGCCTTGGAATAGATTGCAAACTAAATATGCTAAGCATNCGNCCTATACCCATTTTAGCTTCACTCGATTGCCCTATTTCAACGATACGGCCTTTCCCTAAATCTAAATTAGCGTGGCCCNTCATNGTTGCTAATGAAGGTGCATAAGGCGTACCACTCCAATTTAAATCAAACGTAAGCTTACCATTAGATGCAACAAAGTTTCTGGCATCTAAACCTAAACTATTAATCAATTCACTCACGTCTTTACTGGTTGCATCGCCTTGAAAATGAGTTTTATTAGAGTAAGACCATGAGCCCTTTGCTTGCAGTTTTAAACTGGGTGAGGTAATACGCAAGATTGGAATGGCAAAACCATGATGATCAGGTACAGCCTTTAATACCATCTCCCCAAATGGCATATCGTCATAACGAAAATCCTCTGCTACTAAAGAAAGCGCAGGCAAGGATTTCATATCCATCTTTGTGTTGTTTGGTGAACGGCCGCTATGTAAACTTAATCGTTTAAATTGTGCGTCTATCACGCCTTCTTGATTCCATTTCATGGGCACCAACATATCGCCAATCACTTCTAAACTTGTCATATTAATCTTCCAAGCTTGTTGTTCTGGTATCGCTTGCAAATGAGCTTGGGTAAGTTGCTGACCGAATAAGTCTAACTGTTTAGCGGTAACATCAATGCGACGCAATGATAACCCAGATAAATTTGCTTGATCTTTCTGACTAAAATATTGCTTTATTTTATCCCAGTCTAAACGAGTGAAATCACCGGTAATGTAAAGACCAGCTGACTCAGGCCAGGCAGGATCACCCCCTCCTAAACGAAAATTGGCACTCAATAATTTAAATTTTTCATTCTTGCGCTCAATGATTAAAGCCGTACTCAACAAGTTACTATAAAATAATTTTGTACGTAGCGGTTGATTGTCTGAAACACTGATTTCAGTAGTAAAATCCCTTGTTTCTTGCGCGGTCTTTTTATAAGGATCAGGTAATTGCAATGAAACACCTAAAAGATTAGAGCGTAATTTAACTTCAAGTGGCTTTTTGGAGGATAAATAAATGGTCGTGGTAATGGCTGTTGCGCCTTGCGCAACAGAAGAAAAAGGAATGTTTAACCAATTTTCTAAGTCCGATATATTAAGATGCGTAGCAAGTTCAGCCTGGATAGTCGTCGTATCGTCTACTTTAGGTAAAGTACTGATATTAATTGTTACTGGTTGATTCAATAATTGCCCTTGAATATTCTTTGCTAATANTGTGTTTTCAGTAAAACTTAAATTGCCACGCAGATGAGAAAGCACCAAACGCCAAAGCGGTAATTTAAGTTGCGCATCTGGAATCGTCACTTCCCCTTTCACTTGTGNTTTTTCAGGATGTTTAAGAGGAATAATGAATCCNAANTGCAAATCAATTAAACCACGCATTTCCATTTTAGAAAACANTTTACCCAATGTGTTCTCCAAAGGGCTAGCATGAATCAATTGAAAAACTTGAGCAANATCTNTTTGTATATTATCTAAAGCAATGTTAATGATTTGTGGCTGATCCTCTCCCAAATAAGGAATGTCACCACGCGCATTTTTTATAAGTATATTTTTCATTAATGCATGATCAATAGTCGCCAACATTTTCCGGCCGGAAAATGTGATTTGACCTGTCACATGATGTAGACGTGGCCAATTCGGTGCATAATGGAGATTGAGGTTGTTGACTTTTGCTGAAATCAAAAAAGTTCCCTTACCCTGATCAAATGGAAATTCATTTAACACACCCTGTAGTTCAACATTTCCTGAACTAATCTCTCCGCCTAAAAATGCTTGATTTAACCAAGCCTCCAATTCGGGATCAAACATGCGCATAGGCAAATAACGGATAATATGATCCGCTTTTTGCATAGCAAAATGGCCGGTTAAATCAATGGTTGGTGAAAAAGGCGCTTTGTTTGGAAGAGTTAAAGTAGCACGAATATTTGCTGTACCATCATTATTCAAAACATTCATCGTTGGAATAGTAATTAACCACTGGTTTTTTTCATCTTTCTGCCATTGTAGATTTCCTGTGAGTTGATCAATGGTAATTGGTTTTCTAAAAACAGTGCTATAATCCATTATTAATCGATTACTTTGNAATGATAAATCACCTTGCTTTCCATCCCATTCAATCGTACCCGACAAATGACGNATGCCTGGNAATTGTCGCCAAGGTAAAAAGCTAAGCTCTTTAAAATAGCTCGTTAAAGAAACTTGATTCCAATCGTTCCAAGGACCTGAAAAAACCAAAGCAGCATCTTGTAATTCTCCTNTTAACTTAAATTGAGTTAATATGTCATGTGTTTCTTTTGGTAACAAAGGTGGTGAAGAAAATAAAAAAGATTGTGTATCTTGTAAATCAAGATAGCTCATTTTCACAGAACGAGGCGTCAATCGTTTACTTTGATCAGGCGCAAGAGCAACATAGAAGCTAGTCACTGGCCAAAGATGTGAAGGCAAATCTATTAAAATATCTTCTCCAGCAACAATTTGATTATCGCCTTCACGTTTCCAGCCAATGTGCCCGCTTAAACGATTAACTTGGTGTATTGTTTTATCCGTTTGTGAATATAAATCTACACCATACGATTGAAAATTAACTTGTATACGTTCAACTATACCGCTATTCCACGTTGCCCAAACCTTAGCGCTTAAAATACCATCATTCACTTGCCAACCATTCCAAGAATAAGATTTTATCCACTGCGAAAGCAATACTCCTGATACATATAAATAAATACGTGCTTTTATTTTTGATAAATCAATGGGGCTACCTGCCCATTGAATAGCAACGGTCGCTTCAGTTGAAATATCTTGGTGGAGAATAGCTTGGCCAAGAATAGTATGCTGATCGCCATCATTCGTGAGGCTTAAATTATTTAAAGTTAAAAATTGTTTTTGATTGGTAAAATCGCTATAGCGAATATTAATATCGTGTAAAATAATACGTGCTGGGGCAGAAAGCCATGCGACCATTTCGGTTATCTTGGTTTCTTTAGCAAATGGTTGCTGATTATATCCGCCAAAAACTGGGAAACCTTGAATAGAAATCTCACCCGATGCAGCACGATGGATGGTTAAATGAGAACCGGAAATAACTACACCACTTGGTATCAGTTGTCGTTGCCATAATGATTGTATCATTGAAAATAACACACCTACATTACGAATTTGTAAAATAGGATCCTGACTATCTTTATTTAAAAAAGTCACGCCATTTAATTGAAGCTCTGGTTGATAGCGATGCCAGGATAATTGGATATCATGGATGGTAATAGGTACACCTAATACGCTGCTTGCCCATTGTTCTAAATCAGTTCGATGTTTATTAAGAAGAGGAGAAAATAACGGCGATAGACTCACCAACAAACCAATGATAATGATAACAATCGCAATAACATAGGCTATCTTTTTTGAAGTTGATGCTAAAAGCTTTTTCACGACCGTTCCTCATGAGATAGTTCACGATATTTTAAACCATCTTTGAAAATCACGCATTAATAGAAACAGCCAAGGCCAAAACACCACGCTAGTAATAGAAGATAACCAATATAAATGGCTATTCGGTAATTCCCCCAAAAACCCCTGGATACAATAGATAATGAATTGATAAAAGAGAATAAAGATTAAAATATTCATTCCTTGTTGAGGTAAAGAATACATGCGCAAACGCAAGGAAAGCCGAGAAATAAAGTAAATAACGAGCGTAAAAGCCAAAGCATGCTCACCTAATACAGTGCCCATAAGCAAATCGAAAACAAGACCAGCGAGCCAAGCCGTTCCCACTCCAACCAAATAAGGCATGGTAACAGTCCAGTAGATCAACACTAATAATACCCAAGCTGGGCGTAACCATTCCG
>C687J35021_10003211_pt1 | contig 11298 bp, 22 predicted proteins | sample RifCSPhighO2_12_FD_35021 | JGI IMG/M metagenome (IMG submission 35021)
GCAGATGTGGAAGAAGCCGTTTTAAATTGCAAAAAAGAAATCGCTGCTGAAAGAATAGCCAAACAAAAAAAAGAATCAATTAAAAACGATAACGAATTAGACCTATGAGAATTAGACCTATGAGTAAAGAAGCGATCACAAGATATGAATTTCAGAACAATAGAGGAAATTATTTTCAAGTTTTTTTCAGAAAAGATCAACCATTAATGGCCCTGACTTCAGATTCACCATTTATATTCACTTTAGTAAAAAAACAAAAAATAAAGGAAGAACAGGAAATAAAATTAAAAACGATAATGAACTAGACTTATGAATGTACAAGGTAAAATAATCAGCGCAACCCCCGGAAGGTCTGGGGTAAATCAAAACACAGGCAAAAAATGGCAGAAATTTGATGTTGTTATTGTCCATACAATGCAACCAAAAGGAGAAATGTTTGGAACTTTTGATGAACAATATTTAAGATTAGTAGGCCAAGAAGGAAATTTTGAATATACAGAAAACCAATTCGGAAAGACCCTAGACAGATTACCGAGACAACAACAATCAGATCGGGTAATGGAAGAATTAGGAAAATTAAGCAGAAAGTTAGATGAAGTTTTGGAATTGGTTAGTATAAGAACTCCGGTTAAAGAAGCTGTCTGCGGAAATGAAGATAGCAAAATCCCCTATTGAAATGTTAATGGATAGGATGGTATGAAGATAATAATTTTACCCAGCCAAACAAGAGAGGAATGGGAAAAAACTCATGCTAAAGATATGGAGCATGATAGATTCATCTTTGGTTATATCCGGGAAGGTTGGATGGGTGATATGAATGGGGACGGATTATACGGTTATGATATAGATGCAGGCGGATATATAACAAATGCCAGAAAGGAATTAGAAAAATAATAGAGAAATATATGCGAATCAAAATCCGTATAGCAGATAAAGAGTTTTCGTTGTTTATTCGCAACCGAGATAATTGGATTTGCCGGAGATGCCTAACAACATACCCAAAAGGCAGCCAGGGTTTGCACAATTCTCATTTTTGGGGGCGTGGTAGAGAGAATACTAGATTTGACCCCGAAAACTGCGATGCTCTATGTTTTGGTTGTCATCAATACTTCGGTTCTAACCCTGCTGAATATAACGAATGGAAGTTAAAACAATTAGGAGAAAAGAAATTCAATAACCTTAAAATTCGCGCTCATACCTTAACAAAAAAAGACGATAACAAGATATTACTATGGCTCAAACAATTAGAGAACTAATCGCCCAAGAATCCGCCGAGTTAAAGGATGTGAACGCTATCGGCCCGCATGGAGCGGCAGAAAAGCTAGTCATGCTTACATCCCTTTTATCGAGTCTAGGAGCAGAGATAGGTTTAAAACGAGCTAAGTACTACGAAGTCAGATTAAACGCCTTAAACGTCTCAAAAAGTGCCATAGAAGCGAAGATACGAAGTGAATCCTCCCTGGAGTTTAATGAATGGCAAGAAAGAGAGGAAATGAGAAGGGCCCTTTTAGAACTTATCCGGGCCATTAAATATTACTTAAGGATCAGCCAAGACGAAATGAAGCTATGAGAACCTCCAAATATTGGCAAGACGGAAAATTCAATATAAAACTTTACCACGAAGACTATTACAAAAAACATCCCGATTATAAAAAGATATTTATGCGTGCTTGGCGAAAAAAGAAGTTTTACGATAAAGGAATGACCGCCCATGGAACAAAAATTAAAAGAATGAAAAACTATTCTTAAAGGTGGGCAAACAGAGGGGGCAGAATTGATAATTGCGATAAGCACAATGAGGCGGTGGTTCGATTCCATCAACATCCGCAAGGGTGTTTGGGATAATGGCAGTCCGCCCCCCGTGTTTGCTCATCTTAAGAAAAATATTATTAGAAAAATTAAAACAATTAATAAAATGGAGGCATTTGAGTTTGCTAGAGAGAATAATGGCGTAATTTTCGGATATGTAACGCAGGGAGATAGAATACAAAACCAAACAGAGGAACAATTAAACTAAAATAATGAAAAATGAATGGTGCGAAAACCGGATTAAGACCGTAAAGCAATAAAAAAACTAACTATGAAGAAACAGAATACTAAAAAAATTACCCTCTTTTTTGAAAAAATTGAATGGATGTTCGAGTTAAATAACTTTGAAAGATACCTTGTAGCCATTGAAAAACAACCGCCAGAACATCCGAATTTAACGGCCGAAGTCATATTTGATATGACTTACAGAGAGATAACCATAAATCTATATCCAAATTTTTGGGATTTATCCTTAGCTTTACAACGTAAAGCGTTGTTGCATGAATTGGTTCATACGCTTATTCAAAAAACTAAGCTGATAGCCAGTGATTTTTTAGATGGTAATTTTCATTCACAGACTGAAATAAAAGAAGAAAACGAAATAGCGACAACTAAAATTACGTATCTTTTAGATTGTTTATTAACCAATAATTTAAGATACGCCAAGAAAGCGTATAAAGAATATCTAAAACATGAATCAAAACCAAAAATGGAGGGTAGAAAGAAAAAGAGCCGCACTTCAATCAATCCAAAGGACGCAAAAAGAACTAAGACATTACGACTACTTGCTTGAATTATTATCCGGCAAAAGAAAAGTTCAAGAATATCAATTAAAGGATTGTCCGAGGAAGTGTTGTAAAATATGAAAATAGGAATTATAAGTTTAATTTTAAATAAAGGAGGTTCTACGCGACAAGCGATTGAATTAGCTAAAAAACTGAAGCAACACGAAGTAATAATCTATACTTCTAAGGTTAAAGATCCGTACGATTTAACCGGCTTAAACATTAAAGTAATTAAAACCTATCCAAATAAAATATTAAGTTTATTATTTACTTTCCTTTTCCGATTAAAACAAGTACTTTTATTCAGATATAAAAAAACAAATAGAAGCACGTCTCTATTTCGTATATTTCAAGCCCGAGAATTTGCCAGTAAAATAGATTTGGATTTAGACGTCATAAACCCGCACGGTAAAGTCGCGCATTGGGTATCATATTTTTATAAAAAAAGGAAAAATATTCCTTCGGTTTGGCAAATGAATACTCCCAAAAAAGAGTTTATGTCTTTATTGCCCATAGACGCTCAAGATCAGATAGTTTGTTTAGATGAAAAATCACAAAAACAAGCATTTGAGTTTTATAAATGCTGGCCGAAGGTAATAAGAAGCGGAACGGATATAGATAAATTTAAATTTAAACAAAGAATATACCCGCATCAAAATAGAATTTTAATGGTTAATTCTTTCCAGCCCAGACGAAGATACGAAAACATCCTAAAAATAACGAATAAAAATAATTGGCCAACGACTATAGTCGGTTATCCTCAACATAAAGAATATTACGAATATATAAAATCAAGTTTTGTTTTCACGCATAAATTTGGTTTATCTGATGAAGAATTACTGCAAGAATATTATAATCATGATATTTTTGCTTTTCCAAACGATCAAACTTGGGGGTTGGTAGTATTTGAAGCTATGGCTACTGGGTTGCCTGTGATTATTTCTGACGATGCCGGAGCGGCAGAAATGATAGAAGACGGGAAGACCGGAATAAAAGGAATAAATGAACAAGGATTTAAGCGGTTAAATGAAAATTATGAAAATATCTCCAAGCAAGGCAGGGAGTTTATTGAAAAAAATATAACTTGGGATTTATACGCAAAAAAAATGGAGAAAGAAATTTATAAAGCCAATGTTTTTTATTAATGAATTACGGAAGCATTGAAAATTATAAATTAGGGTATGTTTTAATCCTGATAATAGGAGTGTTTTTAGGAACAATATTTTTGATTAGATGGATTTTTTGATTAAAAGAAAACTTAAGATATGCGAAGGTTGCGGAATTCAGTATAGCAAAGAACGAAATGAAGACTGCCCAGTTTGCGTGAAAAAAGAACGGATAAAAAACTTCCAAGAAAAAGGTAAAAGCATTACCAAGTTAGTCAGCGATTGTTGTTATAAAGGGATTAAGGATATTCAATATCCGGGTTATTCAGCTAAAAGAGTATGTAAATATTGCCATAAAGATTGTTTGGCCACGGCAATAATTATCCACAAGGAAGAAATAGGCATTTTGAAAAAGAATAAAAGTATGGTAAAATGAATTAAGGGAGTAAGCCAAAATTAACAAATCGTAATATATTTTAATATATCAGTAATTTTAGGACATACTCTCTAATTTAGCTTGCGGGGAAACAGGCGAGAACCAATAGTGAAACTAAGCTTGCTTAGCTAGCGAAAGTTTCAGACCCCAAACTCGGCAAGCTCCCGCTTAGGCGGGTAGATATGGAATATCAGATTTTAAGCAAAGAAATAATTTACGGATTTTGTTCTCCGATAGCCAAAGGATTGATTATTGGAGGAAGTATAGTTTTAAGCATTAAAATAGTCCTATCTTTTATTTTTAAATTTAGAAAAGTTAAGCACTGCGGCCATTGCCACGAAATGAATAATTGTTTTAAAGCATGAACGAAGAAGAAAATAAAAAACTAAACGATCAAATAGCTTTCTGTAATTCAATCAGCCAGCAGTTTTTCTCTTTTAGAGATGAGATTAAGCTAAATTTGGGTAGATTACAAGAAGAAATGGGTAGATTTGAGACTGGAAACAAAGAGCTAAAAACTTTAATAGACGCCAACAGGTCTTGGATTCAAATATGTGACGGGGCAATAAAAACACTCAAAGCTAGTAAGCCTGCGGCATTACCTCCTATCTGGAAATTTTGGAAATGAATATCTTTTTAACAATCTATGGAATAAGCTTAGTGCTTTACATGCCGGCATTAACAATAGTTTATATATTTAGTCAAGTTAGTTAATGAAAGGAGGTAAATCATATAACGATAGAATAAAATCAGCCGAAGTCAGAGATAAGGTTCTCGATACTATGCTATTGGTTTATAATGGAAAAGAAGACCGCCTAACGCAAAAACAGTGGGAATTAACTTTAAGAATGGCTACAACGATTCTTCCTAGATTAAATGAACACTCCGGCCCTGACGGAGAGCCGTTAGCTTTATTTGACTATGTTCGGTCTAACGACAGCCATAAACAAAATAAGGAACCAAAAGAAAAGAATTAGAATTATTCAGGGAGGAACAGCGGCTGGAAAAACGATTGGAATAATAGGATATCTAATCGACCAAGCCCAGAGAGATAAAAAACCCAGCTTAACATCAATAATTTCCGAGAGCTTTCCGCATCTAAAAAAGGGAGCTATAAGAGATTTTATTTATATTCTTGAAACCACAAACAGGTTTAATGATAACTCCTGGAACAAGACAGATTATGTCTATACCTTCGGAAATGGAAGCAAGATAGAATTCTTTAGCGCGGACCAGCCGGGGAAAGTAAGAGGGCCCAGGAGAGATAGACTATTTATAAACGAAGCCAATAATATTTCTTATGAAACCTACGAACAACTGGAAGTCAGAACTAAAGAGTATGTAATAATTGATTACAACCCTGTTTCAGAATTTTGGGCGCATACCGAGTTAATAAACAAACAAGATAATGTAGAATTTTTAGTCTTAACTTACAAAGACAACGAGGCTTTAGATAAAGGAATCGTAGAATCAATCGAATCAAGAAAGAATCGAGCCGGATGGTGGAAAGTCTATGGAGAAGGCCAGCTAGGCGAGGTGGAGGGTAAGATATACTCTAATTGGGTCATAACTGACGATATCCCGCACGAAGCTAGATTGGAGCGATACGGACTCGATTTTGGTTATACCAACGATCCTACGGCCATTATCGCGGTTTATTATTACAACGGAGGGTATATCTTGGATGAAAAAGTTTATCAATTTGGAATGAGTAATCGAGAAATAGCCGATGCTCTGAAAACCATGAAACCATTTTTAATTATCGCTGATTCGGCCGAACCCAAGAGTATAGATGAGATACGAGGATTTGGACTTAATATCACCGGAGCAGAAAAAGGTAAGGATTCGGTAAGAAATGGAATCCAAAGAATCCAAGACCAACAAATGAACGTAACCAAACGATCTGTGAATTTAATTAAGGAATATAGGAATTATTTATGGATGATAGATAAAAACGGAAAGGTATTGAATGAACCGGAAAAAGGAAATGATCATTGTTTGGATGCCGCCAGATATGCTTTAAGCACCCTAGCCAAAACAGTTCAACAGAAAACTTACTGGGAGAGATTATGGGACGATGAAAAGGTCGGAAATGAATTACCAAACTTAGCAAGATAATATGGACACACCAAACCAAAGAGAATGGATAAACGCCAGGGACATAAGAAATGAACCTTTGAAACCAAGAACCCCGCCGTCAATAGATATTAAAGTATCGGAAATCGTTGGGAGAGATATTTATGTAAACGATCCTCAGCTAATTAAATGGGCTGCGAATAAATCGAAGCAAAACAGGTCTGAAACCGAACCAACGAATATGTTAGATGATAAACTAAATCGTAGAGAGTTGGTCGAGTTATTTCATGGACGATCCATCCAATGAGACCTTTTGTAACTTCTCGTTCAATTAATGAACAAATAGATTGGTTAAATGATAGGGTAAGATGTTATCTTGCCCCGTCTAAGATTCATGGAGTAGGATTGTTTGCTTTAAAAGATTTAAAAAAAGAAGAAAGACTTTATTTAATACCCGAAAATCCTGAAAGAACTTGGTTTACTATGCCTTATTCAAGGTTCAAGGATTTAAACCCGGCTGTAAGAGAGATTGTTTTAGCCAGGTGGCCTTCGGTAATTAATGGTTCAGCTTTTCTGGCTCCGAACGATGATGTATGGATGGCTTCATTTATAAACCACTCGGATGATTTTAATTATATTCAAGATTTAGATGTAGTTATCGAGAACGTGAACAAAGGCGAGGAGATAACCGAAGATTACCGAGTTATGCACAACTACGAAAAGATTTATCCTTGGTTGAAATTAAACTAGATATCTGGTATAATGAAACTAATTAAATAAGTGTGCATGAGGGACGATCAGAGTCCCTTAAGTGCGCACACTCACTTGAGGACTCCGATTATCTCTTAATCGGAGATTTTATGTTTGAAGTCTTATTAAAGGCCAACGAAACTGAATATAAAAGCCAAGGTGATACAATCTTTCAAGCTCTGGAGAATATTCCGTTGAGATACAACGAACTTAAAACCAAAGGGACTTTGTGGATAACTCGTGGACAAGCGACAATAGAGCGGTTCTTTCCATTTCTTATTTTAAGGATTCTATTAGGCGGGAAGATAAGAAAACAGGGGTATGCTAAACAATTCGAGATGATGTTAAAAGATAAAGAAAAAGAAAATGTTGGCTAGAGACATTTATGATTTTACTCGTCAGGAAGAAACCGGATTTAATACTCCAGTGGAGATCGAAGACGGCTGGAGTTGGAACTTTCCGGATCATGTAAGGCGGTCAGTTCTTTATAAAAATAGTCAGTTTGAACGAGAGAACGAGAATAGAGATAAAAGACCTTTTAAGAACGTAATCAGGCCAATTCTTAATCTTCAATATCGGACAGAAGGATTTGATGTTAAAGATATAGAACTTTATGTGAACAGCTCGGAAGATTATTATAAGTCTTTCCTAGTCAAGAAGTTCCATGAAAAATGGGCTTTAGAAAATGAGTTAGATACTTTCATAGACGAAGTCGTAGAATCTTATGTAGATTTTGGAGGAGTATTGGTTAAGAACATTAAAGGCGTAAGACCTGAAGTCGTAGCTTTACAATCTCTAGCTTTTTGCGATCAGACCGACTTATTAAACGGTCCATTTGCTATTAAACATTATCTTTCACCTCATCAAGTATTAGAAATGTCTAAAAGCGGTTGGGGCGAGGAATCTAATGGAGCTACCATAGACCTTAAAACCTTAGTAACCTTGTCCGATTATCAAAAACGGCAACAAGAAAAGATTAACCAGACTCCTGGGAGATATATTGAGGTTTATGAGATTCATGGGCAGTTCCCAGGGTCTTGGCTTAACGGAGATTCAGACGATTACATTCCTCAAGTTCATGTGATTAGTTTTTATAAGGATCAGAACAATTTAGACCAAGGAGTAACCCTTTTCAAATCCAAAGAACCAAAAGAAAACTTTAAGTTTTTAAAACGTGATCCGGTATATGGACGGGCTTTAGGATTCGGGGGTATAGAGGAATTATTTGAGTCTCAAGTTTGGACTAATTTTTCAGAAATTCAGATGACCGAAATGCTTGAGTTGGCTGGAAAGGTTCTGTTTAAAACTACTGACCCGACATTTAAGAACCGGAATAAGATAACAAATCTTAAAACTGGGACCATTTTAGATTTACAGGAAGGACGGGAGATAGCACAACTGGATACTCAACCAAGGAACTTAGTTATGTTCCAAAATGCCGTATTAAGGTGGGAAGAACATGCTAAACAAATGGGAGCGGCTAGTGAGGCGATTTTAGGCGAATCTCCGTCTGCCGGCACGCCATTTAAGCTCCAAGAACTTATTGTTAATCAAGCCGAAGGAGTACATGAATATCGTAAAGGAAAACTGGCGGTATTTATGGATGAAATTTATCGTGATTGGATTTTACCTTATATAGAGCGCGAGATTAAATCTGACCAGAAGTTCCTGGCCACCCTGGATTTGGAAGAAATGCAGTATGTGGTGGATAGCGTAATGAAAAAAGAAGCAAACGATTTTATTAAAGAGAAAATATTAAACGGGGAACTTGTTGATATGGAAGAAGTTGAGTTAATTAAACAAACTGCCAGGGAAAATTTTATGAAAGATAACAGGAAATTTACCGAGATTTTTAAAAAAGATTTTAAAGACGTGCCTTTGGATGTTAAAACGAATATCGCGGGAAAACAGAAGAATCTATCAAAACTGACCGATAAGGTAGTTAATGTATTTAGGCAACTTATTGCCGCTCCGCAGATTTTAGACGATCCGCGAATGGCCAAGATATTTAATTCAATATTAGAAAGTTCCGGTTTGTCGCCGGTTGATTTTGGAGCTATAGGTCCGAGAGTTCCAACCGAACCGGCCGGAACCACCGAACCGCTTAAACAATTATTACCGGCATGAATCCCTTAGAAATAGATAAATTAGAGGCCTTGGCCGGAGACGAGGCAACTCTGAAAGCCCTGGATAAATTATTTACTGAAACTATTAAAGAAGCGGAACCAAAAGTAGAAGGAGAAGATGATACATTATTAGGCCAAAAGTTTAGAGGATATGAAAAAAGCAAGGAAATATTACAATCAGCGTTTATTAAGTTATTAAATTATAAAAGGTCGCAAACATTAAAAGAAAATTTAAACAAAGCAAGATGACAAATATACAAAAATGCTATCCATTAATCACCTTTGCCCTAGGAGCAATCTTGATTACCATGTTGGCTTTATTCTTAAGAGGAGCTAACACATTCGGAGATTCGCCGGGGAGCCTACCTGCTAATAATTCAAGCACAACTGATTTTAGCATCGGGGCTACGGCGGTTAGAATAACGGCTACCTCGACTCAAGGTTGTGCGGCTAGAATAATATCCACTAATTCAGAAAACGGCGGGATATTGCTTACTTTTAACGATACCGAGGGATTGTCTCCAACAGCTACGATTGGCCATAGTCATGGGACAAGTTCCACTGTGGTGTATGGAGCAGAGAATTTTGGATGTGGAACCGTTCGGGCAATTAGCGAGTCGGCTAAAAGTATTCCAGTTACAATTACTGAAACATTCTAATGCCTTACAAAAAAGTAAAAGGTAAATTCCGAAAGGTCGGGAGTTATACCAAGATTAAAAGAATTAAAATTAAGAAAAGAAAATGAGTTTAGAAAGATTCCAAAGAGAAACATTAAAAGATAAACACATTGAATTAGAGGATAAGGAACGAGCCGCAACTGAATTGAAAGCGGTAAAACCCGCCTTGAAAGAAAAAAAGGCGTTAAAGGTCGGAAAGATTAAAAAGGCCAAGAAAAAATGAATAAAGAACTAAAAATCGGTCTTGCGGCCCTCTTGGTTGCCGTGGTTGCCCTAGGAGTAGGATTTTTTAGGGGCGGCGAGACCGTAACGAATACGACAATAGAGAAAGTTATAAGAGAAACAGTGGGAGCTATGCCTGGTAACGAGTTGCAGGGGCCGGTATTTACTGTCGGAGGGATAAGCACATATTACAAACGAGTTAGTATGTCAGCTTCAAACACTCCCTGCTCGATTAGAAATACCGATTTCGGAACTTCCAGTATTGAAAGCGTTAGTTTCAAACAAACATCGGGAGCTTCAACAGCCATACGCTGGACTATATCAACTTCTACCACTCAAACAGCCACGGGAACTCCGTTACTCGCAGGATTTACTGTAGGGGCTACCGAGAAAGTGCGTGCTTCAGTCGGGGGTAGCTTGTCTAATGCAAGTTTTGCGGCAAATGTAGCCAGTACCACACAAGATGGGTTATTGTTCCGAAACGATTGGGTTAACGTAAATATCAGTGGAGTGGCTGGATTAACTACTTCACAAATTGAAGGAGAATGCAGTTTTATTTTGAGAGAATTGTAATTAAGTTACGCCTCTTGTAAAAAAGGCCGGGTTACGCCTCCCAAGAAAAAAGGCGTTGAGAGTTAAGCCTCTCGAAAAGGCTTTTAGGTTCTCAATTATCAGTAAATTGACCCATTATCATTTATGGCCAACGAAAATGAGACTGAACCGGAAGAGGATTTAGAACCCGCTGAAGGTGAAGTCAACTGGGAAGAAAGAGCGAGAAATCTTGAAGAAAAGGCTAAGGTAAGCCGTGAAAAACGTAAGGAATTAAAAGATTCCTACGAAAAACAGCTAGCCGATAAAGAAGCCGAATTAAAAGTCTTCAAGTCCCAATCGCAACCAACCGGCCCTGATTACGGAAAACTAGCCTTCCTTCAAACCAAAGGCATAGACCATCCTGACGACATCCAGGTAGTAGAAAACGAAGCCAACCGTCTTAAGTTAGCTTTAACCGACATCCTGGCTATGAAACATATCCAAGATAAGTTAAAGGAAAACAAAGATATTAGAATAGCCGAATTGGGAATTTCCATAGATGGCTCGAATCGTTCTAGTAATGCTACCAAGAATCAAGTTGACTATTGGGTGGCTAAGGGAGGACTTCCTGCTGACCAGGATTTAGCGGCTAAGGTGGTAAATGCCCGGATGACGAAGGATCAAGGCTCAAAATTCGCTGACGAGATGTTTAACGAATAGGGTCGCCTAATCAACCGTTTGGTTCAGATTAATTGAACTAAAATGGCAAATACAGTTACT
>C687J35021_10003221_pt1 | contig 11280 bp, 18 predicted proteins | sample RifCSPhighO2_12_FD_35021 | JGI IMG/M metagenome (IMG submission 35021)
TCATTCGCCCGGTACATTGCAGCGCAGACATCAGCCAGCGCATCGTTTTTCTTTCCCGTCTTGCTTACAAAGTTCACCGTTACGCGGTTGTTACGATACTCATTGATGATGCGAATTACCGCCAAATGCGTCTTGTTGAACTCATATCGAGGTTTATTCTCGAATTGTTCACCAAGTTTCCCTTCCCACATCGCACCAGGCACAGAGTAAAAGCGCCTGTCTTTCAGGCACTGCAACCGCTCATCACGGTATGCCGCCTGGATCTGATCGAATTCCCGCAGCGCATCGGCGTGGATGTCCTGCAATTTCTGTGAGTTTGATGCCATGATTTAGCCTATGTTTTGCGGATTATCTACCATCGGTGCGAAGTGGGCAATGGCATTGCAGATACAGGTTGAGCCTTAATAGCCCGTCTCGCACCTTCACATGCGTACCTGAGCGAATCGATTACATGATTGTCTTTGTCTGCCAGTATTGGTAAAACCTTCCNTGTCAGTGGATCAATCTTATAGCTATAGAGCGTCAGCTCGTCTATCAAATGGGTACAGCGCGGATGAACGATGATGTCGAATGACTTGAGGAATTCGACGCCTTCATCTAGACTCTTGGCCCCTTTGATGGCGCTCATGATCTTCGGGAAACCATTTTTCCGCATGTGGCTTATCGTCTCAGGTCGTGCGCTGTCTGCCACGATAGGCCATTTCTCAGCCTCTGGAATGCTCATAAACAATTCAGGCAGGCTCACAATCTCGCAGCCCACCATATAGGCCTCGTAATCCACGTACAGCCGGTTTCCTTCTATGTCGCAGCGCACCAGCACGGACGGATCAACACTAAAACCCCAGTCAGCCCCCAGCCGATGAATCGTTCCATCCGGGCGCGTAAACTCTTCAATCGTCCAGTTTTTGAATACACGAGCTTCGCTATTCCTTCGGTACTCACCAAGCCAGACATGCGCGTATTTGTCAGGATCGCGGCGCTTGTCGTACTCCATCTCATCCCGCAGCACTTGCGGAAGCATGGGATTGTCCATGTAATTCGCCTTGACCACAATTGCTCCAGGCGGCGGATTCTCTCCTCTCAATAATTGATCAATCGGGTCTGTGTCAAGGTCTGGATTCCAGCTAAACCATAACTGCGAATCTGGCTTCCGGATCGTAGGTCTGAGTAAAGTCAAGCTGCTGTCGCTGGCATTCTGCGCCTCTTCAAACCATGCCCGGTCAAAGCCCTCCAGTGATTTTATAGATTCTGCCGTGTGGTTTTGCATGCCCTCAAATATCGTCACGCCACCTAATTTTGACTTGATTCGCCTGTCTTGGACATCGAAGTAAGCACCTGCATTGTGTTGTTCAATCTTTGATTCAAGCAGTTTCTTTACAGAAAACTCAAGAGATTTCAGTGTTTCCCGCAAGCAAACAAAGTCGAGCTTTTCACTGATGCTTTCCTCCAGCCAAAGCCCTGCGAAAAAATGGCTCTTCGCTGATCCACGACCACCCCATGCACCTTTATACCGAGCTGGGTGCAGTAGTGGTTCAAATACTTCAGGAGTTGGAATCTGCAGGACGGACAAGAATACGCTCTATTTTGTGGATGAGTTCGCCGTCTACGTTTATTTTCAACGGCGCATTAAATCCGTGCATGAGGTTCAATTCCTTCACGGCAGCGACGATTTCATTCGCCTTGGCTTCGCTACTGTCAGCAATCGATGATAGCGCTAGGACGCTTTTCTCGCGTGTCCAAAGGCCTTTTGAAGCGATAGCTGACTTTAATTCAGCGATCCTTAGCGCCACCTTAGCGTCTGATGCTAATTTGCTTGCATTGACATTTACAGAATCCGGCTTCATCTTAGCAGCGTTGTAAGCACTTCGGTACGCGTCTGACCGCGTCATTCCATCAGCTATTGCTTGCGAAAATGCTTCCTGTTTTGCCGTAAGTGCCATGTTCCAATTGTACGAAATTAAATATCAATTACAAGCGGTGCGCCATCCACCGTAAACCATTACCGTGTTGCAGACTGTTTGCGGCTTAACGATTTGGTACATTTGCCGGGTCAAATTCTGCTGCTCTTGCCAGATTCTCATTTCACGCGCCATATTTTGCGAAAAGGCTTGGTTTTGTTCTGGTGATAAATTTGCGCATCCAGTCATCAAGAGTGATGCAATGATGATTAATGATTTCATATTTTACTTTCAGTGGTAATTTCTTCGTCAAACAACTCTTCCTGTCCGTTCTGTACAACAATCTTTTGCCGTGCTGATTTGCGCTTGGTTATCGGGCTGTTCCAAAGCGCTGGGTCGAGTCCTATTGTCAATCCCAACCTTTTCCCGCATGTCGGTCCGTAAGTCTTTCCGGCCTGCATGTAATAGGCCAGCTTGATTGACCGGCCACAGCATGCGCATTTCATGGCGGCTATTACTCAATCGAAAACAAAGGATGCTGCCCGGTCGCCAGCAGAAACAGCGCCCATGCTGCTGGGTGCAGCTTTGTCCTGCCACTCTCAGCATCCTGCCAACCGCGCCGGCTGTAACCGATCAGCTTTGCAGCTTGCACCTGAGTCAGCCCGGCATGGTGGCGCGCCCCACATATCTCATCGGGGCCATATTGGTCTGGGTCGAGTAGGTTGATCACAGTGCTGCCTTTTTTGCGATTTCCAGAGCTGCAGCAACGACCTTGATTTCAGCTTTGATTTCCTCGTAGCGTGGCTCCGCGTCCGAGGTTGCGTTCAGCAGATTTTCCAAACGGTATTTTTTGTCATCCAACACCGACCACAGTGGCTCGCCGCGTCCGGTGGTAATGGTCTTTTGATGTGGGTTGTAGCCTTCGCCGCCCTCGTTGTTGACTAAGTTGTATGCAGTCCAGAGGGGGTTGATTGATGTTGCCATTTTGTTTCTCCTTGTGCCGCCTGCCTGGGGCCTGGTGGACCTGCTTTATTGCCTGTCCATGTGCGTTATTCTACACGTTATACGTGCTTTGTCAAGCACTATTTTCATTTATTTTCACGCGGGCTGCCCACACGATATTCATCACGGCATCGCTTTCGGGCATCTGATCGTCATTGGTTTCGAGGGATGTCCGCCACACTTCCATCAGCTGCATGGCGTAGCTTATAAATTGGCTTGATGTTTCAGACTCCATGCCACGCTCGAACATGGTTGAAATCACGTCCAGCATGAAGATGACATCCTCTGTCTTGACCAATTCGCCTGATTCGAGCAGCGATTCAACGGTTTCGTTCTTCATGCAACCTCCCTTGCTGGTGATTTGTAAACCGGCTCAACTTCGCTCTGTGCAGCCATGGCGCACAAAAATTCCATCCATTCACTGAAGACTCGCTTACCCATCTTGCTTGTGCGCTGAGGCAGCATGATCACCTTGCCGTCGAATGCAGCCATGCGCATCTCGCCGTTCCAGCAGGCAGTCAAGGTGTCTTTCCAATCGTCAGCCGTGGCCCACACCATTTCACCGTTGATGCATAGTTGCTTTTGCTTGGCAAATGCTTCCAAGTACGGCCATTGGGCGGCGTTTTGATCAAGCGTTCTGGATGGCTCCTGGATCGTCACCTTGTAGCCCTCACCTGCCTCCCAGACGGCCTCTTGGCAGCGCCGTCGGACTTGCTCATTGACCAGCACGAAAACACGTTTCAAAGCAGATTCTCCTGTCGCTCTTTCGCCTCTTGCCATTCCTTGCGCTTAACCCTTTCCGCATCCATGGCCTCGCGCTTGATCACGTCAGTCCGCACCAGCGGCTGGCCTTCTGCTTTGTAGTCGATCTCATAGCGCCGGCCTTGGTAGGTCAAGCCGCCATAGTGCCGCGCCAGGCTGAGTTGCGTTGTCTGCCAGCCGTAAATGCGCTCTGGTGGCTCTGGTTTTGTTGGGGTGTCGTAGAGGTTCATGCAAACACCTCAATTTCAAGCCGTTCGGCAATATGGGCCTCCAACGTCGCGCCCTTGCTGTTTTCCCATCCCGGCAAAAGGTGGATCGCGTCACACGTCACCAGCGCGGCAATGTCAGACTTCATGCACTCCTTCCAGCTCATGGATGCGTCAGGGTTGATTTCGGCCGGGTTTATGGCGACATGGCCAGCCTCGCGAATCCTTGCGGCGGCGGCATGAAAGGCCGGGAAGTTCAGTTCAATATGGCCCGTCATTGGGCCAGCGATGTAGATTCGTTTCATTCGATTGCCCTCAGTTCTTTTTCCAGCGAACGGTAATAACCCTTGATTTCCTTCAGTTCGTCAATCGTGTACTTCTTTGGCTCATGCGGGCCTTCCAGAAATTCGACACTCGCCGTCCCAATCTTGTCGATCAGTGCCACCCGGTAAAGAACCGCATTCCCTGACAGGTAGTTATTGCAGGGTGAACATTGCTTATGCACATTTCTTTCGTCAAACCGAAGCTCTGGCCTTGCCCCGACGCTCAGGTAATGCCCGGCGTGATACTGGCCTGTGTGGTGCCTACCGCATGAGATACACGGCAAATCATCGTCACGGGCGCGAATGAAGGCATTGAAGGCTGCTTGTGCCTCACGCATCCAATCAGCGCGGGTTTTCAGCTTTTCCTTGTCGGCTCGACGCTCTTTGACTTTCGCCACCTTCTCAGCCTTGCCGCGCTCACTGATTGCCAGGGCCAGCGCACAGTCGCCGCAACACACTTTTTGCCCCATTTGGAAAGGCGTGAAGAGCTGCTTGCAACTTTTGCAGGTTTTTTGCTTCATTTGAAAAACCCCGCTATTGCCCATGATGTAGCTATCAAAAGCAGGCCACCAGTGATTGCAAACAATGCGTCAACATCGCCTCGATTTGTTGGCAGAAAGGAAAACGCCAAAGTTATCACCGTGATAAATGCAGGCACCCACCACCATGCGTATGTGAAAGTAAATGTCATTTCTTCCCCCGCGCTTCGTCCATTGCCTTTTGAAACACCTCGTTATACAAGTCCACCTCGGGCTGTGTGTGAAACGGATTCCCACGGTAAGGCCACCATGCAAGCACGGCCTGAGCGTCTTGTTTCGCCCTGCGTGTTACCTCGGTGATTTGGCTAGGTGTCATGCGGCTATCTCCATTTGTGCGGGTTCTGACCACTGTTCAGCCATTGCTTGTGCAATCCCGGCATACGTTGCGCTGCGTAATTTCCAGCGATCCGCGCTGGGTGGCATACGGTGAATGCGTGCCTCGCGGCCTTCGACAATGTTTGTCGGCTGCAATACCGGCAGGCACTTCAACCAAAGGGCCGTCGCCTTGGTTTCGCCATGCCCGAATTGCCACGGCTGGATCACCTGGTCCGGCTTTCTCCAGATTGATGACATGATGCAGATCGGGTTTTCAATCGCAATGCGTGGAATGTCGGCTTTTGCCAGCATCATGAAAAACGCAATGGCGCTTTGCTGTCTTCCATCCTTGCGCTTGGCCTCAAAGTGCCTTGCGCCGCTTACGCTCAAATGCGTGCATGGTGGGTGAGCCACCATCAGATCAAACGGGTAATCCAACAGGTCGCGCACATCCCCCTGGTAGTGCGGTCCCGGCGCGTCGGTGGGCAACAAATCGCAACTCATGGCCTCGTGGCCTAGCGCGATAAAGGCGTCACGGACAGCGCCGGAATATTCGCAAGCAATTAATACTCGCATTTTTCTCTTTCAATTTGAATGTCTTTTGGAGATTGCGCAAACTCACGCACAACACCTAACAGCGAACCTGATCTGTCTAATTCCTCGTCGCACAGAATGGCAATGGCGCTTGGAAATTTGCGATATGTTTTGACAAGGGCCAACAGAAACTTTGATTGCTCGTATGTTGGGAAAATTTGCGGTGTCATTGCTTCACCTCCCACACCACATCTTGCAAATTCCACTCTGGAAAATTCTTGTGTGCCAGCGCATAAGTTGCACGGGCTTGGTCTAGTTGGTTTAGTTCGCGCATTTTGTTGATTAGGGTGATTACTTGGTCGCGGGTCATGCTACGTAAAGCAGTTTCTTGGGTTCCGTGAACTCAAGCGCCTTTGACAGATCGAGCTCTTGAAAGCTGATGGCTGTTTTTCCGCCAGCGTTGCCGCCGCGATAAACAAGCCGGGCTTTTTCAATGTCGCCAACAATGGCTGGTTTCGGTAGTGGGATGCCTCGGGTTGAAAACTCATGATCCGGCGAACGATCCCCAATCAACCGGCGCTGATACTCAAAATTGCCGCGCCCGGTGTAGGCTTTGTGCGACTGGCAGAACCGGTGCTGCAAGTAGCTCAGTTCTTCGGTTTGGCTTCGGCAAATCTTCACCCAGCCGCCACAATCCTCAATCGCTGCATGGATGGCCGGGTCATCAAACACGACATCGCTGTAGGCGCCAACGCTGCCCATGGCCTCAAGCACCTTGCCCCAAGCCAGAGCCGCCCGGTCGGTCACGGTTCCCGACAGCACACGCACGATGTCGGCCACTTTTGGCGGGAAAACGCCACGCTCAGCATCCATGCAATGCGCTTGAAACGCTTTCTGGATTTGCTCAAGTTCAACGTTTTGGCAGGCATTCCAGAACAATTGGATCGTGAAATTTGACGCATCCTGGCGGTAGTACGCCATCACGTCGGTGATGAGTTTTGCAAACTCGCGCTTATCAGACAGATTCAATTTCAGCCTCCTGTTCATTCGCCCAGGCATCGGCAACGGCCCGGTTTCTGGCTTCTAGCGCCTCCTGCTTGTTGGCCGGCTTTCGTTGACCCATGGCGGTCTGGCAGGTGGCAACGAGGTACTGCGCGGCATCGGCAGGACGCTGCACCACAGCAGCCCGCACCGCGTCAATCACGATCATGTCGCCGTAGTCCTTCACCAGCTTGCCAACGAATGATCCGCACTGCGCTTTTGGCATTCCCTGTTCGGACAAGATTGATTTGCCGGCTGTCCATAATTCCGCTTTGGTCAATTCGTCTGTCGTTTTGCCATCAGCGATGGCCGTTACGTCAGTAACGGAATTTGGTTCTTGGTTTATGGTTCTTGGTTTATGGTTAGTGGTTAGGGTTTCGTGTGGGTTAATTTCAGAAACCGTCTGGGTTATTTCTGGGTTTCCATAATTAACCGTTTGGGTTTTCTTTTTTGGCCTTCCACCAAGCTTCCCAATAACCTTGTTGGTTGCTGCTTTTTCCTTGAACACTTCAATTTCAGAATCACAACGGTTTTGAATCCAGCCGTTTTCAGTCAGCACAAAGAAGTCGTTAAGCACCGTTTCAACGGCTGCGATTTCATCCTTGGTGCGTGCGCCTGTCTTGCGTGCCGTCGCCTTAACATCGACTGGCAGTGGCTGCTCTGTCGTGTAGTAAACATCCATCAGCAAGCGGTAAGCGCCATGCTCCAACATCGTCAGGTGCCTGGTGGCAGCTGCGTAGTCGCCAATGTTGAATTTGTAGTAGTTCAAACAGCCCCCCACAGCCTTTCATGCCGCCCTGTTGAAGTTATGCGGGTTTCATGGTGCGACTGCACCATCCCGGCTCGTTCAAGCTCTGGCAAGCGTTTACGAACCTGGTAAGCATCCAAACTTGTCATCGCTGCAATTTGTTCAGCGCCAGCCGTTCCCATGCGCTTTAATGCCATCAGGATCCGCGTGCAGTGGTCGGCTTTGAATTCGTGGACACGATCAGCCGCCATGAACGACGTGAGCGGGTCACTGGCGCGGCAAAGTGGGGGATTAATCATTATTTTTTCCAGTGCACCAGAAAATAGAATTGCCGGAAGACGCTGGTTTCGTCTTGTCGCTTTGCTCATGACTTCAAAGCTATCCGGGTTCTTGTTTTCATTCTAAACGAAATTTCAATGCAAATACTTCATGCAATTTCAGTATCTTCCGCAACCTCAAACAAGCCTTCCTGATGAAACACGCCTTCACCGTCAAACCGCTTTGCAGCCAGTTCTAGATTTATTTTTGCTTGCTTGAAATAGCTGTCCTTGAGTTCGATGCCAATGGCTTTGCGGCCCATGGAAACAGGGCTGTAGACCTCTGAGCCTACACCCATGAACGGAGTCAGCACCACTTCACCCTCGTTGCTGTAAAGCTCAACAAGGCGGTCGATTACATCCAGCTGCAGCGGGTGAACGTGCTTTTCATCATCCTCTTCGCGGCTGTCGCGGAACGGCAGCACGTTGTCGATGCGAATGTCATCCCAAACGCTGGAGGCGTAACGTTGCCAAATGTAATGTGATAGTTTGTTCGACTTCGGGTCTTCGTGGTCTTTGAAATTGGTTTTCAGATATTCCCACAGTTCATCTTCATTAAACTTGGTTTCGTTCGCGTTGTTGAATGCGCGAAGGATGTTTGGAAGGATTGGGGTATCACCAAAGTACCGTTTCAGTCCGTGCGGATGCGTGACCGGTACCGCATTGTCGCCTTTTTTGGTGAATATAAGCACATAGTCTGGCATGGCTGTAAAGCACTGTGTAGAGTCTTCCACGATCAATTTGTGCATCAGGCTCTTGACCATCGTCCGCATGCGCACCTTCAAAGGCTCTTTCCAAATCGTGATGCGGTTGCGGTATTGGAAACCATATTTTTCATGCAGGCGAATAATCTCGTGCGGGAAGTCCCACAGTCGGCATGAGTTGTCAAAAACGTCGGTGCAGTGCACAGCCGAAACCCGGCCAGGCTTTGTCACCCGAGAAATTTCAGATATCAAGAATTCATACTGATCAAGAAATTGTTCTTTGTTCTCGCAGTTGGAAAAATCGCGTTCACTGCTGGAATAGTTATACAAGCCTGCGAACGGAGGCGAATACACCGACATATCAACTGAGTTATCCGGCAGTGTCGGCATGACCTCCATGCAGTCGCTGCAGTAAATAGCGTAGTCTGGCGTGATGATTTGGTCTTTAGTTTTCATGATAAAAATCCCGGTAGTTGAACGGTTTGGTTAAATTCTTTTTTGGAGAAACTGAAGTCTCGATTAGCTGCTGCGACAAGGTTTCCGTAAAGCTCTATCGCCTTTTGCGTCTTTTGCTCCAGGGCTTCTAAAACCCTTTCCTGACCTTCTGAAATCACCATGTCGCAGATGACCTCTGACTTTTGGCCAAAGCGCCAGAATCTGCGGATGGCCTGGTAATACTGCTCATACGACCATGTTGGGAAAAATACCGTGTGCTTGCAATGCTGCCAATTCAACCCCATACTTGTCATCCGAGCCTTGGTGACCAGTCGCTTGATTTCACCGCGGGCGAATGCGACCAGAATCTCCTCTTTGCGGTCAATCGACATGCCGCCGATAATTTCAGTAGCATCAGGATCAAGCTCCGAAAGCAGAGAACTCTCTTCATTCAAATTGCACCAGTACACCGACGTCTTACCATCCGCCAGTTGAACGGCGCGTTCGCAGCGTTCTTTGACGGTAAGTTTTTGTTCTTCGCGAACCTCGGTCATGGTAGCGGCTGGCATGGCAAACAAGTTTTCCTGACCATCCATACACCACGTCTTGCTGTTGTTGACCATGTGCTTTTTGACGTGCAGGGCTGGCAGTTCATAACCCTTGTCATCAAATCCCAAATCAGAGGGCTTTTTGACCATGGCCGACCACTGATTGACCCATGCGAAAAAGTCACGTTCGGCGTGCGGCTTGAGGTAGAACTTTTCACCGATGTTGCGGTTGTTGCTGTCCGCCGTGTTTTGGTTGCTTTTGAAAAACTTGGTCAGCATGTCCATATAGCCCATGTAGCCCAAAGCCTCAGAGCTATTGCCCAACTCGATAAAGTCGTTCGGGCTGGGTGTTGCCGTGCTCAGGAATCGGTACGGCACACGTTTGATAAATGCCACAATCTGGTCGCGTGTCTTGCCGGCGAAGTTTTTCAGGATGCTTGATTCGTCCAGCATCACACAAACGTAATCGTCTGGATTCAGTAGGTGCAGACGTTCGTAATTGCAAACGACGATCTTCTTTGTGAAAGTGCCATCCTTGCTATGCTCGATATCAGAAACACCAATACGGGTGGCTTCGTCAATAAATTGAAAAGCTACAGCCAAAGGCGTCAAGATCAGCACGCGCTTGTTTGTCTGGCGAATCACGTTTTCAGCGATCACAATCTGCATCAAGGTTTTCCCAAGGCCGGTATCGGCAAACATACCAATACGACCTTTGCGGATTGCCTTAGTAATGATGTGCGCCTGGAAGTCGAAAGCAGAGTCAGGCATCCAAATTGGCTCAAAGCCAAAATCCCCGGTGCTGTGCTTCTTGCGCTGGATGAAATCGTTATATAGAATGTTGCCATCCATGATTGAAGTGCCTTTCATTTGTGGTTAAAGCCCCGGCCTGTTTGCGCAGTTCCGGGGTTTTGCTTTTGGTGCTATCCAAAATAAAAAGCCACCCACCGCCCAGCCAGCAAATCGCTGCACGCACGAATGCGAACATTTTCAGAGACGGGGAGGGACGTCCTGAACACGAGCTGGCCGGGTTGACGGTGGGCGGCGAAAATCATAATTTCTTATGCTCACGAACGATCCAGCGTTCGAGCCAGTCGCGGCCTTTTGCCCGCAGTACCGCACGAAACATGGGCCATAGATGCAATGGTAGCCGGATGCTGCCTGGTTGAGTCGGTAATTGTTTCATGGGCAGACTGTAACACTAAAACAACTCAATTGATACGCACAAAACTACGTATCGACGTAGGTATTTTTAACTTCAAACAGATTACACAAATGCCATTTTCCGTGTTACAGTAAACCCATCGCATCAAACAACGCGACGACCCAGCCCGACGCAACGAGGGCTTTTATCCGAACCGCATGGCGCTAGGGGGTTTAGGCACTAAGTGCCGATGTTGTTTAGCGATACGAGAGTGATGTGATGAAGTGGCTACATGACGGGATCTGGTGGGACCAACCCATCCATTAGCAGAGTAGCGCGGGATGCCTAAGCTGCTTGAAAGGTGAACGTAGCCTAGCCACTTCTTCACATCACTTTCACGGCCCATAGAACAAACAGGAGCGATCAGTGAACAAAAAATATGAATTTGTCGAAGGCGATGAAATCGTCATTGCGCCAGGCAGAACGGTGAAGCGGATTCGCGCACTTGTCGCAATCTCTTATTTTTGCTCTGCCGGTTCACTTGGCGGGTACATTGAAAGCGAGAAGTCGCTTGATCAGTCTGGCGATGCGTGGGTCTCTGGCAATGCGCAGGTCTATGGCAATGCGCGGGTCTATGGCGATGCGTGGGTCTCTGGCGATGCGCGGGTCTATGGCAATGCGCAGGTCTATGGCGATGCGTGGGTCTCTGGCAATGCGCAGGTCTATGGCAATGCGCGGGTCTATGGCAATGCGCGGGTCTATGG
>C687J35021_10003224_pt1 | contig 11279 bp, 13 predicted proteins | sample RifCSPhighO2_12_FD_35021 | JGI IMG/M metagenome (IMG submission 35021)
AAACATTCTGTATAGAATTTTTAGCTATACATCCTACTCCTTCCGAAATCTTCGTAACTAAAATTAACTCAGAACCGCCAACTAAACTAACTTTATAAATACTATTGGTAAGAAAAATAATTAAATTGTCATAGAGTATCCCAAAACCTTCTATTTGCTGCCCACCTTGAGTAGCTATATCAACATAATCTGCATTTGTCCAAGTCCCTATTGTCCCTACATTAGACCATCTAATACGGGTAGTGTAAGCAGTTCCGTTTTCTGTGGTATTACCAAATATGAGATAATTCTTCCACCAAACAATACATTTTGCCTTCTGGATGGGATTAGTAAGTCCTGTCCAAGATACTGTTGTCGCATTACCTGTGCCTGTCCACCTGATTGGAGCGTCTACTTCATTAGTTCCAATAGCATTATCCAATGCGGTAGTCCAAGTAAATTGATTATTTTGCCCTTCAGTTATAAGACTAGTCAAACCGCCTGTTATATCTGCCCAAATCCCAGAATTGTCATAAAAAATCTTGTTAGCACAAGTAGCAATTAAATAGTTAGTTCCACTTGAAAGTCGTAATTCATAAAGACCTGTTACGGGTTCAAAGGAATCTGATAAATCGTTAGTATCTAATGTTTCATTTTTAAGGGAATTACCGTATCTTTTATCAGCAGTGCCGTCTAGATTAAGAGTAATATTCTGAATATCAGCAGCACGGCCATCTTTAACCTGTAGAGGGTCTGAAGTATCATCTAAACCAAGATAGGGGATAGTCCCTTCCACAGGGAATTCTTTTGAGTCGGCATATATATTAGTCGCTAAAAAATAAATAGATAAAAATATCAGCGTTTTTTTCATTATTTTTTTCATTTAAAAAGTTATCCCAAACCCCTCTCCATAAAATCCGCTTCCTACGCTATCAGATAAGCTTAAATGACCCATGTAGAAGTCTTTATTATGGCTTACTAACATAGGTATATAATCAGGTAATTGCAAGTCTGACTTAACCATATTTCTTACCCCTGCGGCATACATAGCTTGCGTAGTGTTAAACAATGTTTCTTTCGGTTGATACTGATAGACCTTAGCCATCGTTCCCAAACGGACTATCCAAAGCCATTTTTCATCTATGTCAGGAACATCGTTATCACCTTCTAATCGCCGTATCCGAGTAAAATATTCTAACGAAATTGTAATAGCAGACCCAGGTATAGGATAAAAACCTATGATTTTAAACCTCGCCGTTCTCTCGGTAGGGGTTAATTGGACTAAAGTCGTATCGCCTGTGGCTTTGCGAACAGTGATAGTGCCTGTAGTATCAGCTGATTTAGATACTCTTAGAACATCGTCTGCATTCCAAGTGATAGTTCCTGTTACGGCAGTTGTTCCATTTAGGGAAATACTCTCAGTTTGAGGCAAACCATTGCTGTCTTTACCAACTAATCGTATTGTTTGAGTAGTATCTGCGGAAGATGATGATAAAATCTCTACGGTGTCATCAGCTGATAAACGAACCGCTACCCCTTCCTCTTCCCACAACCGATAATAAAGTGGATTACCTGTCCCTGTGGGATTTGGCAAATAACGATAGAAAATCTCATCAGGCAGATATCTAAGTTTAACAGGGCTTGCGGTCTGCCTGATTAAACTTATTTTGTCTAAATCTCTTGGTAGTTGATAGAATTCAGTATCAGCCACAGTTGAAATAGTAGTTTTGCGTCTATTGAAAGACCACAAATGATTAAATCCCCTTGCGCCTTTCTGCTCAAAAGCCCAGCCAGGGTCGTTGATTTCTTGCTGAACCAAATTGATAAAATCATTCATCATAACATCTGTAAGTTGCGTTTCTCTTGTATCAGTTTTTACCCTGTCTCTTATTTCTTTTAAAGTTCTCATAAATTTTTCCTTTACAATTTCCTTGACAGATAGGTTAATATTTGAAATTGTTTAATAATAGATCTGAACATGCTAAATTTCATTTAACTCCTCATTTTTAATCACGTATAAAAAACTATAGCTCATCATCCCCATAAAACTCATTAGCCATAAATGTCCACAAAAATTAAATAATCCCAATAAACAAAATCCAAAGAATATACTTGCAAGGCGAATAGTCAAATCATTGTAAGATATTCTGCTTTTAAGTTTAATAAAATCTTTAAAATATTCATATATACACCATAAAGCTAATCCAAGGCCTATAAATCCTGCTTCTATTGCAAGTTGGTAATATTCTTGATGCAAATGACGCCAATAACTCTTAAATTGTATTTTTAATAAACCAAAAGTTCCTAATCCGTGTCCAGTAATAGATTTTTGTTTAAAAGTTTCATAAACGCTTTGCCATACTTCCCATCTACCTTCAAAATTAAAAAACGATTCATAATTTTGAAAAATGAAAATTCCGCCTATGATTGCTAAAATTAAAAATACTAATAAAAGAAAATCATATCTTTTAAAAAATAAATAAAACCCTATTATACCCATTCCAACAATAACCGCTGATGCAGAATAACTTAAAATAATAAAAAGCCACAATAACGCAAGAGCCAAAATATTTAAAGCATTTTTCTTAAAAAAAAATGGCTGGCATAATGCTAAATAACCAGCTAAATGAGATACATTTCCGATTGTTCCTACTATTTGGTCAGGAGCATTTACCACTGAATAATGTTTAAAAAATTGGTCTAAATTAAATTTTTGAAGCGCACAATAAAAAAGTAACACTATAATACTATAAGAAAAATATTTAAATATCTTTTTTATATTCTTTATATCTAAAAATTCAATACTTAATTTATAAAATATAATAAAGCAAAGAAAGTTAAAAAAAGGAAAAAATAGCCTTATGGGCATTTGCCCTATCTGCGCAAAGAATTGATACCAGCCAAAACAAGTTAATATTCCTAACCATAATGTAAAAAAAGCGAGAGAGTTATTTTTTATTTTTATCTGATTTGATTTTTCAAGTATAGATAACGCAAAAAGAACGGATAATCCTGATTGAAAATACATCCCCGTTCCATTCCAACAGCTTACTCTTCTAAAGAAAAAATTACCAAATGGCATAAGCGCTATGAAAATTAAAAATATTATTTTATATATCATTTAAAATATTTATCTTTTTGTTTAGAATAACATTCATTGCACATTATCTTTTTAAGATTTACTAATTTATAAATATAAGTCCCTTTTGAACAATAATCACATTTAACGCCATTGAAGTAATATTTATATCTGATTTGATTACCTCTATCCGCGTAAGGAGAAGGATATATCTTTCCAGCGCAGCCTGATATAAAAAACAACAATATAATTAAAAAAATATATCTCATAAGCATAAAAAAAGGGGAAGGGACGAGCCTCCCCCGCAAAGATTTATCGTCTTAATTATTAGTCAGCCTGAACCGAAGGATTAACGAATACTACTACTAAATCCGTTCCGCCTTCTGGACTATCTGCTGCTGTATTGGCATCTACAGACCAACCAACCACCGCATCATCAGTAGATGTATTTGAGTATGGGCCTAAAACTCCAGCAGTCCCCGATGTAGATAATGCTAAACCTGCTGTTACTGTTCCAGTCGCTCTGGCTTTAACTGGGCCATATATACAAATTGCGCCAACTGATTGATTGGGTATAGATGGAGTAACTGTTATACCTGCCACAGCAATATTGTCAACCGTTGTAGTCGTGGTTACAAACATTTTGCGAAGATCTAAATCATACATATCGCTATCTGTGTAATCCCACACTACTATTGAACCTGACGTTAGAGCAGACCCAGAATCGTTAAAGACTTCCTGCGTCCATATTTCAGGCGTATTTGTAGGATCAGTTGCTAAAGGTATCCCTGACGAATAAGCATTTCTTGATAACCCCAATAACAAGGCTATCAAGGTAAAACTCAAAAGAAATTTCTTCATAAAATATCTCCTTGTATTAGCCCGTAATTGTTGTTATAACCCCGCTTGTTCTCCTTGAACCAGTGGTCAAGTTTCCAACTAAATACATCAATGCTGTCTTTGATAACTGATTGTGAGTTTGCTCAAAAGCTGTAACTTTCATATTGGCCTGCTTAAGAACCTGCAACCACAAACTATCAGTGTCTATCATGTAAAGATGTGAAGCTGGAGCATTATCATCAAACATAACAGGCATTGCCGCATACTGAAGATTCAAAAACCCTGCGTCAGCTAATTCAGTATTTGTATATCTAATCTGTGATGCAAGCCCGATTTCATACAAACCGTAAATTGCCTTTGTGGTTAAAACGGTTTTGGGGCCACGCCTACCGAAAGTGCAGTTATTAAGTAATGTGTTCAAGGCTGATATACCTTCTTGTGAGGTATTAAACGCAGTTACCGAAGCCGTAGTTACCTGATTTCTCCAATATGAATATGTAGATGGATTTATACCGCCTACATCTGTCTGCGTTGATGGACTATCGGAAATCAGAAACTGCAATCCATCAAAATCATCTGCTACACTACCAGATGCCCAAACCTGATCTCCTAATACTTCCGACATTGACAATTCTGCCGCTAACTTTATATCATCCGCATAATCAAGGAGCTTCTCCTTGTCTCCTGCGTTTTGCGCTTCCTCTACTGTAGACATAACCAAAGAACCAGCCACAATCTTAACAGGAAATTCTGCTCGTGTCTTATCATCCATTATTGGAGTATCTATTACGCCAAGTTTTGGATAAGATTTAAAACTGGTATTGATTAAATAGTAAAGGGGATGAGTAAATGATTTACCGCCAGAAACTTCCTTAACGTTCTTCTTCTTTTTCAAGATATAAAGAAGCGCATTATTGGTAGTAATGTTGTCAAAAATTTCGGAAGAGTGACTTTGTAGGGTCTCTGTAGCAACTCTATCAAAATTCGTATTCACTCTTATAGTCTCCTTTTTAGAAGATAGGGGCTAACGAACGTTTGCTTCTGCTTAGTCAAGTCTTTCAGCCATTTCTTCTCTAAAACTCTTTTTAGGAGCAGGTGTAGCCCCTACTGGGATACTTGCCGAAGTTTCCACATTGGCTTGTCGTTTAGCCGCTATCCGTTGTTTAAATTGCTCTTGACCCTTAACTTCAGCATTTCGTATTCCTCGCGGCCCCATAACTGCCCAATACGCATCATCGGAATTATATCCTTGAGATATTTTTCCAGCGATAGAAATTTCTTCTGGAGAATCTGGCTTAACATCAGGATGTTGAACTCTAAATTGTTGAACTCCAATTTTTGCAAGTTCCATCCTTCCCGCTTCTATAGAAGGAGCTATTTGTCTAATCTTGGTATCTGCAATTTGAGTAGCTCGTTCTTCAATTCTTTTATCAATTCCCTGCCAGAATACTTTTTCTTCTGCTGTCATTCCCTGATACGGATCTTGCTGAGGCTGTTGAAATATAAGTTGCTGCTGCCTTTGGTTAATAAGCTGCTGCATATTATCGCGCAGAAACCTATTTTCGTCTTTCAGCTGCTTAAAGCGAGGATGTTCGGGATGTCGAGGGTCATCAAACCCAATTTTTTCCTCAGTTGGTTCTTGACTTTCGGCTTGTTGCGGAGTTGCCGTCTCCGTGTCCTGAACGTGCTGAGTTTGTTCTTGTGCTTCTTCATTCACCTCTGGCGAGGAGGCTATTGCCTGCGCCAATGCAGAGGACGATTCCTGCGTTGCATCCTGTTTTATTTCTTCCATTTGCTTTTCTCCTATTCGTTGGTAAGGAAACGACCCTTAATAACTATAAGGCGTTATTAAACCTATATGTTTTCCAGTATAGAGCACAACAATGAGAAAATCGTTTTTCCTAAATCTTCGTTATCTTTGTATCCTTCTATCGTTACATAGCAAGCCGCTTTTGTTATTCCCAAATTCTTTAATGCCTGTATCCTTTGATTTCCTTTATATATCCGTATTAAGTGGCATAAAGTTTCTTCTAAGGTTATATTGACTTCAAGCGGTTTTCTAAGCCCATTCTTTTTTATATCTATAACTAACTTCTCTACCGATTTGCCATTATCTTTTGGAAAAGAAATCTGCGTTAAAATATCTAAATCTAAAACAAAAGGTCCAACTCTCTTTTTCCAATTCGTTTCGCCAAGCCGCATTAGTATCCTATTGGCGCAAATCCCTTAGATGCTACTGCGTCTATACCCCTAATACTACCTTTGTTTTTACTGGCGTAAAATACCTGCTTACCCTTCTTCTTGCCGTAATGCTTATGCATTGAAGCCATCACCTTGCGGCCTTTTTTTGTTAGTGGCATTTTCCCTCCACGATGAAATGTAGTTTCTGTTTCCTCTCGTGTCCAGCTCATTTTACTGGATTAACCGTCCCTCTTGAAAGGTGCTTCGAACACTCTGGCCTATCTTTCGCTCCAACTGCACCCGCCCTTGGCCCTGTTGATGGCGTAGATCTATTTCCGTCCGCTCTTAGGCTGCGACTTCCTTTCGCTTCTTTCATATCTCTCCCCCCCCCTATATTATTTGAAAATAATTCTTCATAAAATTCTTTGCATTTTCTATCTATATTTATAATATGATGACGGCTTAACACCTGGGATTGAATAGTATCTCTTCCCTAAACCCGCCTCTGGAACATTGAGATCACCTACACTATCAGGCGCTTTTTGGCAAATCTTGTGTTCTCTCATAAAAGCTTTTTTTTCTGAAAGAGAATTAAACTCTCTGTTTAATGCTTTATCAAAATATTTTGTTTGACCTTTAGGAAACCATACGGGCCCGTTAAGCCCTGCATTAGGGTCATGAGCAGAATTATTTACTTTAATCCATTCTTTTGCATCTGGGTCGTATTTATATGTTCCGTGAGAACCTTTTTGAAAACCTTCCAATATACTCATTTTATTTTTAACTTTTCAAACCGTTTATCAATATCATCCATATATTTATCAATATCCGCTATATTTTCCATAAGACGCACGCGAAGCATTTGAAGTTGTGATATAAGCAAATCTTTAAGCATACTTTTATTAGACAACTTACGCAATACCTACACCTTGCCCTTTTTCACCAGCCTGCCCGGAAAGTATATCCGCTATGTTAGGAGGCTGGGGACTACGTTGCGAGTTCATATTCGGCCCTGCAGTGCCAGCCTGGGGCATTTGTGGAGATATCAAACCAGTGGACTCGGGGCCTATAGGTTGAATGATTTTGCCTACATCTGTAAAAACATAAGGGAATAATTCAAGATATTTCTTACCAAACTCTGCCAAATTTATCTTATACCCTTGCATTTGAAATGCCTGCATAACGCCTTGTTGAGCCAAGAGCCCACCAATTCTCTCTACCTGAGTCCTTAACACTGGCAAGTCTGGCTTTTCTATGGAAGAGACGTCTATTTTGAAGGAATACTCACCCTTGATAAGTTTTTCTTTAAGCTCTGAGTCAATAGGCTTCATCCAGTCATATTTAGGCATACCAGTTGTTTGGTCTATTGCCCCTTCTCCTGAAATAAGTTGAATTTCCTCTAAATCAACAAATTGCTGAATAACCTGCCATAATTTACGAACTTGCCTATTAGAAAACTCAGCCACAAGGTCAAACTTATCGGACATTCTTAGGTTCTGCCCAGCTTGCCCTATTTGTGCTTCTGTAGCAGTCTGAGCATTAGTCATACCCATCAGTTGAGCACGGGTTAGGCCTGTCTCAAATAATATGACTTCAAGTATTTTATCTATAAATAGCGTCATATCGGCTTTAACTTGAGTAAATGAAGCTTCTTTGACTACATCGTTAGGATTTTTATTACAATTTACTATTGCGCCTACGTTACCGTCTCTTAAAGCCCGTTGTCCCTGGTCTGTAAGAGCGGTTTCGTCCACAAATATCTTGGGGACATACTTATCTATCTGATCTAATATCGAATCAAAAGTTGAAGACATTCTATCCTGAAGCCCTTTTATTATATCTATATCAGATTTAGCGTAAAGTTTATGATTATGTTTATTAAAATACAGGACTTCGTATTGGAATCCGTCTATTTCATAAATACTTGATTCGTGTCTTAGTGCTTTAAACTCTCCATCCTTAGCGAGAGTAAGCACGTTTATGCCTTTATCAGTTTTGTAATGGACTTCGTAGAGGTTTATAGTCTTAAAATTATCTATCTGGGTTTCTGAGATATCCTTTGTTAAGTTTTCAGATACTGACGAGCCGCTAAGTTTGGATGTATTTGAATAATTCGTATTCGATTTAACATCGGAAAGCCTCTTCGTAATCCTTTGACAAACCCAACGTGCGTTATGGATAGAATTCGCCATAGGATCTATAACGAAATCAAATGGATTTACCCAAATCACATAAGGGCTTTCGCTTCGTATGTATTCGTTAAGTTCGATGTTTTCCTTAACAGGATGCCCCGCCTGCCAGATACTTCGCGACGAGACGTTTCGCTTATCGATGCTTCGCTTCTCTTCTGGCTTTGGTTTTCGTAAACCAAGCATCTCTAAAATACCCCGGGTTTTTTCTTTCTCTCTTGTTTTTTCAAGATTATCATCAGGAATGTCAGAGCCGAACTGAGTAGCATAACCTATCTTACAAATCCCCATCCCCAAGAGATAAGTATCAAATACTACCTGACGATTAACGGATTTAACGTCAAGCTCGTCATAATAATAATTAAGGCACGCTGCGGCGTAAGGGGCTGATTGCTCATCTTCAATTCTTTTAGGTGTTGCGGTTATATATGGATTTCTCCACGAAAGGGTTGGAACGACATTTTTAACGATAGGATGGATTATGTTTATAGTGGCTATAGAAAATTCTGGATTATATTCCTTTAAGAGCTTTCCTGAAATGCCTGTCTCGAAATAATCTATGTTCTCACCAGCCTTTTCACATTGATTATATTCATACCTGCCAAAATTATCGTTTCGGAATTTCTCTCCCTGCGAGATTTCGTTACGCCAGCGGGAAATCTCATCATCAGTTATTTTAAGCATTTTTTAATACTCCTTCTTGTGCTCTAACCTTTTGTAACTCGTTTAGGCAATCTCTAAATGAAACCTCTTTTTTTGGGACAGTTCTGCCTGTAGTTTTAAAATCCTCAGGGCTTATGGCTTCGCCGTCTATTTTTTCTTTTAGGACAGCCGTTCCCTGATAAACCAGATGTTGGGTTTTTAAATTCGTAAATTGGCATATAAATGCGCTTTTATTGCATTTTGATTTATATAAATCAAAATCTTCTTTAGATACCAATATATACTGGCCAATAGGTTTCGTTATTATTTCTCCTTTATAATAACGTGGTCTGGAATAATATTTGTTCCCTTGGGCTGTTCAAGATGTTCCGCTTCAAGAGTCCTCGAGTCAAGAGGTTTTGCTTCAAGAATCCTCGCTTCTTGTTTAGGATAATTCGTTACGTGCGGCTTTACTGAAAGCGAAGCATTATCAAGCGAAGCATTATCAACAGGCTGTTTTCTTTGATGATTTTTCATTAAGAGTTCCTTTCTTTTAAACTTATTACATTCAATCGGCCTTGAGAACACAATCCCATTCGGGCCATAAGGGGCTAGCATAGGCGCGTTAGCCCAATATTTCTTTTCACACCAAATCGATGTTTCGTTATGAGTTTTAAGATAGCAACATCTATCACAATATTTATCTTCTTGGTAGAGTGGGACTAACTCAGGCTTAATATCGTTTCTATGTTGCGTCTTAATCTTCTCGGTAATCTTTGATTTCTTTTTTCTAGATCTTCTAACCATCTTCTCTCTAATTCCGCGGGTGAGTTTTTAGGTAAGTTTGTTTTCTTTTCCTCTTGTTTTTTGTATAACGCATAGCTCATACCACTTAAAGCTAACGCTAAGCTCATAATCCCATCATCATGAAGCCCTTCAGGGGCAGTATAACGCAGCCGGGCTGACGGAAGTATTTCGTAAGTAAACGCTTTAAGCTCTTCTATGAGAAATTTCGTAGCGGAACAATCAGGTATCCCAATAAGCCCCTGTTCTATAGTTACGATAAGCCGTTCGATGAGCTGCTGTTTAGAGGAGTTAGAGAATTTAAAGCCGCGGGTGTTTATTCCCCAGTTACGAAGGTCTTCTTCTATCGGATCTCCTAAACCCGTTGAATCAATATAACATAGTGCGTTTCTATATTGTGAACAAATCATTTTAATATGCTGCTTCTGCAATGACCAGTCAACTTTATTTATTCGGTATATATGGACAAGTTGTGCGTCTGACTCTCTTATAACAGTTATAACTGTCCAATCTATGGATTTACCTAGGTCTATACCAATAGAATATTTTTTGTCTGGCTGTGCTATCTCTAAAGATCCTCTTAGACATTTAGATAAATTCTTAAAGACAGTAGCGTCGTCTTCTAAGAAATCAGCATAATATTCCTGACGAAGAATCAACTCTGGTGTTGTTTCTAAAATCACATTCCATTCTAACTGTGGAAAGAATGGATTACTAAATGTAGGATGCTGCCAGCTTTTTATTTCCTCATTAGGAGATTGCCCCTTGACATAAAGCTCATAGAACCAATTTCTGCCTTTAGGCGTAGATATAAATATACATTTACCCTCTTTATCTGATAGGGCTGGCCTTATGCCCATCTCCCAAGATTTGCGGGAGACCCTCGACGCCTCGTCTACGACGCAAAAATCAATCCCTGCCCCACGCAAGCCTTCGTCTTCTCTTTCTGCTGATTTAAACTCTATAAACCCAAACGGGTCTAAGTCCATACGCATATCAGTTATTTTCTTATCAGTGATGGCATCTTTAAGAACCTGCTCAGCCAACATCCAGTCTTCACGCACTAGGGGAAATGTAGGAGCAACAATCCATCCCCTTTGCTGTTTTCTTGTTTGAACCCATTTCTGATAAATCATCTCAAATATGCCACGCATTGCTAATATTGATTTCCCCCAACGACGTCCGCAGGAAAGAACGCGAAATCGGTGGTTGTCTAAAAGAATTTCTTTCTGTAAACGATGAGGTTCTAATAAAGAGATTTGCTTTAGCATTGTTTGTTGTAAGCTGTCTATAAGCTGTAAGCTGTAGGCTGTAGGCTATAAGCTGTAGGATATAAGCTATAGGCTGTAAATTTCAAAATTGGGGTTATTGTTTGCGTAACCATATCTATATATACATTTCCCACGCGGTGGGGTAGGCGTCACCCTTCATCTACTACGATGCCCCTAAAACTCACCACGTTGGCCACAGTTAAACAATCTACCATTCTAACGACCCTACCATCCCCTAACCAACAAAATGCGCTTAAAATGCCATTTACGGGCATTATAGAGCAAAGCTCTATA
>C687J35021_10003227_pt1 | contig 11269 bp, 14 predicted proteins | sample RifCSPhighO2_12_FD_35021 | JGI IMG/M metagenome (IMG submission 35021)
TACTGGATATGGAAAGACAAGCGTGGATAGGTCCCTGGAGTAAAGATGCCCAAGTATTTGAAGTCTATATGGATTCAAATTCAAACGAACACTTGCTCTATGGAAATGACGATGACGTAAATATTGATGAGTATTCGGATACCTTTACTGACGACAAAGGGGTGGCAATTCAGACAACTTTGCAGACCCGTCAGGAGGATTTCGGAGACTGGTCACTGTTTAAGAATATTAAAAATATTTTTACGCAATTTCGAAATATCACAGGACAAGTCAACGTAGATATACGGCTGGAACAAAGAAGCGGATCAATAGTGTCAGCGAAAAATTTTAATGTTGCACCGGCAATGGGGGATTCAGGATGGGGAGCAGACTTGTGGGGATCGGCACTTTGGGGATCAAGTCTGGTCGGAGGAGGAGGAGCAGATGCTCAACAGACAATCCGATGGAGAGAATTAAATAAACCGGCCAGAACAATACAATTAACAGTACGGACAACAAAAGTAAACGATAACTATGAATTATTAGGAATAAGAGGAGAAGCAAATCCGATTGGGTCGGGAATAAGACCAAGTTCGTGGAAATCTTAAAGAAAACATAAAGGGGGTGAAATATGACATTATTTGTAGCACCAACACAAAATTTTTTACAAACAACTCTTAACGGAGGGATTACTGATGCTGTGGACACAATTACTCTAACCAGCGCTACCGGATTTCAAGCTCCTGGTTATATCGTAATTGACAGGACTAATTCTGTCGGGACATCAACACCAACAGCCAGAGAAGTGGTCTCTTACACGGGAATTTCGGGAAGTGATTTAACAGGATGCACGAGGGGGGCTGATAACTCAACTGCAAGGTCGCACTTAGACGGAGCGGTAGTTGAAACAGCACCTACAGTTGGGATGTTTAACTCACTAGCAACAATCGTGGCAACAGGATTTACATCTGACGGATATCTGAAAGCTATAAATTCACCTGTATCAATCGCTCAAGTGTATATTTCAACCAGATTGGATGTGTCAGGAGCATCTATAACAGGCAATTTAGGACTCTATCCTGTATTTTCAAGCCCTGGAGCATACTCCGGTCCGACTGTCGCAATAGGAGGACTGTTAAAAGTTCCTAAACCTGGACAGTTAAACTGGGTAAGTGTAATTACAAATTTCGTAGTTTCTACGGCTTCGGTAGCATTTGATCTCAAAAAAAATGGGTCATCTATCTTCGCTAATCCAACAACAGCGCCTGCGATTGCAGCGGGGGGGACTTATGTCTCAACAGCTTCAATAGCAACCAAAAATATAGATAGAGCGGATATTTTGAGAGCAGATGTTCTAAGCGTAGGAACTGATGGATTTGTAGCGACAATTACAATCCAAGCAGGGAGTTGAAATATGGCTTTAGACTTAACCGACCAGACAGCTAATGGCAATAATCTTACAAATGTAAATATTTGTACGGATGTAACGACTAATTTACCTTTTGCCCAGTCATCTCATGCGGCAGGGTTGGCATCTGCTTCCAGTCAATATCTCTACGCAGGGGATAGTGCTTCACTTTCAATTACAGGAGATTTAACTTTTGAGCTTTTGGTAAAATTTACATCTCTCCCTACAGGCGGAAATGCTTGGTTTTTTTCTAAGTCTAGAGATGATGGGGTTAATGATAGGTCTTATTATTTCGGTATAACTGATGTAGGAAGTGGTAATTTTAATTTAAGATTTATTATCTCTCCTAATGGACAATATAGCGCTGGGGATGATGAAGTTGTCCTTTGGACTGCTCCATCAACAGGCGTTTGGTATCATTTAGCCGTAACTTGGAAGGCTTCTACCAAAGCTGTTAAATTCTATCTTAATGGAAGTCAACAGGGAAGCGACCAGGCGACAACTGCAGGAGCAATTTTAGATAATGCACTTCCTATGTCCATTGGTTGCACGAATGCAGGGGGTACACCTGCCGGGTTTCTGGATGGGATAGTTGATGAAGCTCGTATTTGGAATGTAGTTAGAACAATAACGGAGATAAATGATAATAAGCTAAATGAGCTTACTGGTTTAGAAACTGGCTTAAATGCTTATTGGCCTTTTGAGACATTAGGAGTAACGTTAGGCGGAGAATACAGTTATTTTTTATGAAACAACGAGAGGGGGTGAGATAATATGGCATACCCAACACCAGTACCAACGCCAACAGGGGAACCAGATACAAATAAATCTTGGAATCAGTTATGGAATGAGGGGTGGAATGCTGGATTTAATACTCCTAGCGGTCCGCCTAGTTCAGGCGGCGCTTATGGAACAGGTTTTTCTATAGGGCAACAGGAATTTTGGAAAAGAAATCCACAGACGTCAACAACTACCCAAAACAACGTCAGTAAAGGAGGAACAGGAGGTAGTTCAGGGGGATCTGTTAGTGGATCTTTAATGGATCAACAGCAAGGAATAATGCAAGAACAACCTCAACAGTCACAGATTGATTTCGATGCTTTAATAGCACCGGCAATTCAAGGGTTAGAGGCGGCAATAGGTCCTCTTCAGCAAGGAGCTTTGGATACTCAAACGGGTATTCAATCAAGTCTGACAAATCAGAAAGCAGCTAATCAAGCCAATATCACAGGCCAGGAAAATGTCTTGGGGCAGGCTCGAACAACCCAAGAAACAACAGCTGAAAATGCTGTTAATGAAGCCCGGAGACAATATTCTGAAATTCAGCAAGGCCTCCAATCAAGATATGGGGGAACAACAGGTACAGGAGCTTTCGCAAGTGAGTTGGCAGGAAGGCAAACCCAACAGAATATTGGTAAAGTTAGACAACAGTTATCTTCAGCAATGTTGGAGATAGACAATAAACTTCAGCAAGTTCAGGAGGTAGGAAGAATTGCTTTACAGGATCTCGAAGACAAAGCATCGGATCAAATAAGGCAATCTAAGAACCAACTTGATATGCAGTTGGCTGAAATAAGACGTCAGAAAGGTGAGATTCAGGCTAATAAAGCAACACTAGCGGCTAACGCTATACAGTTGTTTCAAACAACTGTTAATAACGTTAATGCTCAAAATGCTCAATTTAAGCAGAATCTTTATCTGCAACAGCAAGCGGCTGAACAGAATCTTAAATTAGCCCAACAGAAGGCTCAAGGTATATCTGAATCCTATCAGCAAGATAGCTTTAGCAATATCGGACAGCAGGTTACTCCGGTAGGGAATGTGGTAACACAATATCCCGCACAGGGGACAACCGATACTAGCGGACAGCTATACGATGTCTTGAAAAGAAGATTCGATCAATTAGGTACGAGTAATTCGCAACCTACTTTTGGAGGATTTTAATGGCTAAAAAGAATGCTATTGAAAAAGCAAAGGAACTTTTTAACCAGTTTACATCTGGCGTGGGTAATGCTGTGCAAAGAGGACAAGTAGGTCAATCAGGCTTCAATCCTAACAATAAACCTCTTTTTCAAACACCCCTAGCCAATGCAAAGCCTATAAATTGGGGACAGGTAGGGCAAAATGTAGTCAAGACAGTTGCGCCTATTGCTCGAAAGGTAGGTTCTTACATGATAGACCCTCGCAATAATCCGCTAGGAATAGGTATGCAGTTGCCAACTCCTCCTAAAATCAACATACCTGAAGTTCAAAGAGGTCAAGGTGCTAATTTCGGGCCAGTATCAGGATTCGTAACCAATAATCTATTAAGGCCAGTCGCACAAAGTTTCCTTAATACTCCATACAATCTAATTCAAGGTTCAAATAATATCAATCAAGGACTTCAAACAAGAGATAGTAGTAAATTATTAACCGGAGTAGGTCAGGCAGGAGAAGCGGCATTGAATATAATACCCTTTGCTCCAAAAACAATCTCAACAGTAGCTACCGCACTAACTAAATTACCTTTCAAAACAGCAGTCTTGGATGCCGCAAAGGTTGGAGCTGGTTATGGTGCGACCTACGGAGCGGCAGGTCAATTACAGACCGATGATAAAAGTCTGGTAAGTATGCTCAAAAGTATAGGAATGGGAGCAGTAATAGGTGGAGTAGCTGGAGGAGGAATAGCTGCGGGAACTAATCTAATAGGCAAAGTTATTGGCCTGATAACACATAAACCACAAGTTGTAGTTGAACTTCAGCAAAAAGCAGCAATGCAACCAAGAAACCCTAAGACACAACAATACATGACAAATAACCTTGTCAAACCAAAAGGAATGCCAAAGGGGGCATGGGAGTTCCAAATAAAGTTCAACTCTAAATATAATAGAAATCCTTATCAACCAGTATATGGAAGTGATTTAAAAGCAGCGATCGCCTATGAAACTGAAAAAAAAGGCGTAGGGTTATCTATTAGAGATATAAATAAAGATAAGAATCCACTAGGGCCTAAGCCAGTAGTAAGTGCAGGAGTCCCTAAAAATATAAAAACAGAAATACCAAGTATAACCCAATTACCAAAGACAAAAGCGCCAGCTTCCATTGTTTCTCCAAAAGTAGCTGAACAGATACCGCAAATGGAGCAAGCACAGGGATTAGTACAAAAGAAACCACTATTAAAATCGAAAGGACTACCAGGACAGTCATCGGATTCTATTCTACAGAAAGTTAAAGATAAAGTAAATAGCATTTATACGGCTTCACTGGATAGATTTCACCCCCTCTCGCAATTAGCCAAACAAGGAAAAGAAGAACAGTCAATGCGTAATGCACTTACAGGATATTACGGTACTGGTTCAATCGGAAAGTACCATACTGATTTTGAATTATCTCCTATCCTAAAATCTGTAGATGCTAATGACTTGCGAAGCTATACGATTGCCCAAAGGGACTTAGAACTGGCAGGAAGAGACATAAAAGGCTCAAATCTCGGAAATGCTAATAAAATTATAGAAGGGCTAAAACAGAAATATGGAGATATAACCAAATTGGATCAAGCGGCTACAAAACTATATGATTATCAAAAAAACCTAGTGCAAAAATATCTAGTAGATACAGGAATAATATCAAAGGAAAACTTCAATGCAATGGTTTCTAAAAATCAAAAGTATGTGCCTTTCAAAAGGGTAATGGATCAGGTTGATGAGTTTTTGGGTACTACTCCACAAACAAGGGGTGCAGGCTCAGTCGGAAGTCAAAATGTAATTAAAGGAATTAAGGGAAGCGAAAGGCAGATTAAAGACCCATTGGAAAGTATTATTGAGAATACCTATAAAATTGTTGGGTTGGGAAAGCGTCAACAAGTAGCCCAAGCAATAATAAATCTAAAAGACAAGCTACCTCAAGGCATAATTAAGCCATTCACGGGCGAAGCTGGCAATAAACCAGTAATTTCAGTATTTGAAAATGGCAAAGTTCAAAAATACTTAGTCCCCCCAGAAGTTGCAGATGCAGCTAAAGGACTAAGTGAGCAGGGAATGAATATTATAATTAAAATTCTAGGTGCTCCAACTAGAGTATTTAGACAAACCGCAACCGGAGCAAACCCAGAATTTGCTCTACCTAATATCTCAAGGGATATACAATCGGCATATGCAAATATAGGACTTAACCCTTTTAAATTTGTATCAGGACTGGCACACTATATGAGAAAAGATGCAGTCTATCAGGAATTTCTAAAATCAGGAGGATTAACATCTCGTATATCACTTGATCAACCATTCTTAAAACAATCAGTTAAAGACTTGACAGGAATAAAAAGTAAAGGTTTATCCTTAGCTGATCCCCGAAGAATTTATAATATGCTTCAGGCAATTGGGCAAGCATCGGAACAACCAACTAGAATTGCAGCTTTTCAGAAAGTCTATAACCAAGCCTTAAAACAAGGTTTATCTCTTGTAGAAGCAAGAGCAAGGGGAGCATACGCAGCGCAGGAAGCAACAGTCAACTTCGCCAGACGTGGTGCGGTTACCCAGCCGATTAACTCAATTTATGCGTTCTTAAATGCCAGAGCGCAAGGGGTAGATAGATTGATCAGAACCATTAAAAACGATCCCGTAGGAACTTCTTTTAGGATAGGCTTAATTACAGTTGCTCCGGCAATCGGACTTTATGCTTATAATAAAAACTTTCAATCGTATAATGATCCGAGAATAGTACCTGAATATGAAAAACAGAACAACTTTATAATTATGCTTTCAGATACTCCGATAGATGCACTTGGGGGTGCACAATATATTAAGATTCCCAAAGGCGATATCGGCAAGATCGCAAATCCGATTGAGGCTTTCATGGCTTACGCTGACGGAAAAGGCGGAGATGTGGGAAGCGCATTAAAGAGCGTATTAACCGGATTTTCACCAATTACCAATATCGGAGATTTGATTCCCACAGCTTTACGACCACCTATTGAAAATGCGGCAAATTATTCTTTTTTCCAGCAAAGACCAATAGTTTCGGAATCAAAAAAGAATTATCCGGCACAATTTCAATTCGATAAATCTACACCTGCAATCTATAAAGAGATAGGAGCTAAAATTGGACAATCTCCTGCTAAGATTGCTAATCTAATTAGAGGGTATTTAACTGGATTCGCCAGAATTGGAGAGATGATGACAGAACCATTTGCTAAGAAAGACACTTATTCAGGACAGGATGTAAATAAAACTCCTATTGTAAGAAGGTTTTTAGGAGGGGCTGTCAGAACAGAAGACGAGCAAGCCTTGAATGATTATTTCCAGCAAAAAGGAATATTAAACAAAGTACAGGATATCAAAACAGGCATAAAGTATGGCAATATTCCATTGGAAGACGGAATGAATGAAATCAATAAACTCCTAGACCAGACAGAAAAATTACAAACTCAACAGCAATCTTATCTGGGACCAAGGGCGGCGGCGGCAACTAACGTCAGCGATCAACGAAATAAGCTCGATGAGGATAGAGCAAGATTGATGATTCAGACACAAGGCGGAACTCAACTTGTAAACAATAAATTCCTTTATACTAATGACAACGGAAGCGTAGTATCTATGGATTTATCACCCATTCAGCGTCCCAAACTTACAGGTTATGAGGATATAGATAAAGTCCTAACTTCCAAATACTCATCTCGATTGACAACCGAAATAAATAATCTGGCAAAGTTAGCAGAACTAGGTGAGATAACATATCAGCAAGCTAATGAGCTAATCCAGCCCATCAAAGCCGAACAGGAAAGAATTAAACTAAGCAAGCCCAAGACTTACAAACCTAAGAAAATCACTGCCAGAAGGGTAAGTGTTAAAAAAACACCTGTGCCTAAACCGATTAAATTAAAAATAAAAACCAAGAAATTCAAAATACCTAAATATAAACCTTTACCTAGTATAAATTTTAGATCATTATGAAAAGTCAGGAAAGCATCTTAAATCTTATTGAAAAACTCTTTGACGAGAAATTAGACAACCTCAAATGTGATGTGGCGGATATTAAAAAAGCTATCTATGGAAATGGAAAACCAGGACTTTTGGACAGAGTGGATAACGTAGAGGATATCCAGAAAAATTTGCTGGGGAAAATGGGAGCAATGACTGTATTCTTCGGGTTAATTTTTACGGGAATGTTTGAAATCGCTAAAGGATTTATAAGTAAGAAATTAGGCTTATGATTAAACCTTTTCGGGGAGATTATATTCTGACACAGGGTTTTGGGGAAAATCCGCAGAACTACAGTCAATTCGGCTTAAAAGGTCACAATGGATTAGATTACGGGCTTCCTTCAAATACGCAAGTAATTGCTCCTTTTGATGGGAAAATAATTGAAGCCAGTTCTGACCCGACAGGTTATGGACTTTATATTAAAATTGAGAATACTAAGGAAGGTTCTGTAATGGCTCATCTAGCCACCTTTCAGGTTAAAGTGGGGGATAATGTATCCGAGGGTCAACCGATAGCCCTCTCGGACAATACAGGCAATTCTACGGGCCCGCATTTACATTGGGGGTATTATTTATTCCCCAGAGACAGAACTAACGGCTACGCTGGGTTTATAGACCAGCTTCCTCTCTTAGAGCCAGACCTACAGAAACAGTTAGATGAAATGCGTAATCAACGGGATGATAATTGGAATAAATTTCAAGCCTCTGAAACTGAAAACTTAAAAATTAAACTCCAACTTGAAACCGCTAATAATAAACTCAAAGAAATAAATACTCTTGCTAGTAAATTTTACTGGTTCTATCGGTCAACTTTTCAAAAGATAAAAGACTTGAGTGCATAGATTTAATCTAGGTAAACCTATGGATAAAGAAGAAGCTATTTTAAGACATTTAATTAAAACGGAAATTGGCAACCTTGTGAGCCATGAATTAGAAATAAGGTTTAAGCCTTTGCAATCTCAAATGAACCAGATGCAGGAGAGTAACGACCACATCTCCGAGCAGATTAAAGAAGACCGGCAAGACATTAACCAGATTAAGATAGACATTGCCAAAAGTTTAACTCAAAATAAAGTCATCATAGAAAACCAGAATACTCAAGAAGATAAGGTTGTGGAGGCAGTTGAAAATGCTACTCAAGATATAAAACCCACAGTTAAAAAAAGTGTAGAGGACATGTTTGAAAAGAAACCATTTTTAAGAAAAATTAAGGATACTTTTGGAATAAAATAATCAAATGAGCAAAATGAGCCGTTACTTGAGAAACTATAATAACAGAAACAATATTATCGCCTTAGAATTAACCATATTGCTTTTTATTGCGTTCTATTTTGTCATGAAGCATATTGGAGGGAGGTGAAAACATGAATAAGAATATTTTAGAAGCCATAAAGGAAGGCATAAGGTTAGCTTTATTCGGAGCAGTAGCATATTTGGTTACTTATCTTTTGCAAGTGTTCGGAACAGCCGACCAGTCAGATACTAATATTGCAATCATTACCTTAGTTTTAAGAGTAGCAGATAAGTATTTACATAAATCAGGTGTAGCAGAAAAAGGACTTTCCAGAATCTAATGATTAAAGAGTCCTGTGAAAAGTGCGTAAGTTATCCTACTTGCTGGGTGCGAGATAGATTACAAATTATGAAAGAAGTAGCTCCTAAAGAGAAAATATTGGAGAATACGGCTAACGCTTGTGAAAAATATGCAAGAAATTCTAACATTCACCCCAGAACAGACGGAAAAACTGGAGAGGTTCGCCCTGTGCAATCTGGCGAGCAAAGATGGAATGAAGTTTTTAAGGGAGGGGCACAGGGAAGTTGGATTTTATGATAAAGACGGGAAACTGGGTTTGAAAGCGGATGAGCAGATAGTCAGGGCTATCGGTTTCGGGGCAGATAGAATATATGATAATCTAAGCAATCCACCAGTGGTTAAAAATGGAAGGTTTGTAATCGTAAATGGTAAAACCTTAAAAAATAAGGATAACGACATGAAGCGGATTTGTAAAGGAATTATGGAGATCCATAAAAGGGCTTGACAAAGAGGAGTATTTATGATATATTTTAATTAGACGCATCTTAAAAAAGTTTTGGATTGAGTTGATTGATAGATAGAAAGAACGGAGGAATGAATGGATAAACCAACAGAAATACAAGTATCAGAAAATGTAAGAGTAAAACCCACAGGAATGCCCTTTAGATGTGTGATTTGCAATGGTTTTGGATCTCTCTCTTATGGTAAAAAAGTGTGTCAGGCCTGCAATGGGAAGGGGTATATTTTAGTTCCAGTAGAGGAGGTTAAAAAGTGAAATACCGGCAGATAAACACTAATTTTTGGGAAGATGGATATGTTTCAGGACTAACAATAACTGAAAAAATGTTTTTTCTTTATCTTTTTACTAACGATAAAGTAAATCTTTGTGGCGTTTATGAATTGCCCGATAAATATATTCTTCCTACCCTAGACCTTACCCTAGACCAACTTAAAGAATTGAAGCTAAAAGCACAAAACGACAATAAATACGCTTTTTATAAGAATTGGATATTTATAGTAAACTTCTCTGAACACAACGAATACTCAACTGCCCCAAATGTAATAAAATCTTTTATCAAAGACTTCAACGCTATCCCCAATGAAATATATAATCATTTCTTTAATGAATTAAAACTTTTTTATGTTCCCCCGATTAAAAACTATAATAAGGTAATGGTAATGGATAAGGTAATGGTTAAGGAGGGTAGGGGGTACCCTAGACTTGAGGCTAAATTACTAGAAGAAGTAGACATTGCAGAAGACTTTGTTAAGTTTCAGGAGGGTAAGGCATGACACCGCAACAACGCATAGAATACATCAACACCCGCTTGAAGCAGTTAATTGAGGAGTCAAAACTAGCAAGCGAAACAAAAAAACAATTTATGAGAATTGGTTATAAGCTGTTCCTTGAAGAAAAGAAGAAGTTAGAGCAAAAGTTAAAAGCGGTGCCGGATCAGTTATCTATAAAATGAAACAAATTAAACTAACTAATGGTGAATATTTTGCGGATTAAAGATTTGACAATTAGCAAGCGGTATGGTATAGTAAGAAAATGGACTCTTCAATTAAACAATATCTTTCTCAAAACGGCAAAAAAGGTGGAAAAACCACAAAAGAAAGATATGGAATGGATCACTTCAAAACCATAGGAAAATTAGGGGGAAGACCGAAAACCAAGAAAAACGAAGCTGATGTCGCAAAATAAATTGGTACTTGACAAACCAATCCGATTACTTTATCATAGTTTCATGAGAAACAAAACAAGATTCTTACCAAAATTCATTTCCAGATATTCCGGCAAGAAGGAAACCTTGATGGAACTCTCCAAAGAACAAGCTACTTTAATTTATAACACTTCAAGATTCGATATAAGGTTGGGAAATCTTTTAGCAAACTGCATGAGAGCGGAGAATGAATTTAAAAATACTAATTTTGAGGAAATTCCTTTTTAAATATGAAAAAAGAGATTTGCAAATGCGGACATTCTAGGAAATTACACTTTAAAGATTTTTTAAACAATATGTGCCGAAGACTCTTGTGTAAATGTAAAACTTATGAAAAATTTATCTTTTAGACAACCAATGAAAACTCAAACCAAAGTCTTAGCCGGAATCTTTATCACTATAATCTTACTTGCCGGACTACTCTATACTTTTAAGATCGTGAATTCATGGTTCAATACCCACTACTTTGAATTTGCCCAGCCGGTAGAAGTTAAGTTAAATCAACCGATTGCTATAAAAGAGAGAAAGCCAATAGTACAGAAGATTGTCTTAGATTATCCCGATGAGATAGACACTCCGATAGAAAAGTACATAGTTGAAAAATTTGGAGTCTGGGATGCAAAAACAGCTCTAGCTATAGCAAAAGCAGAGTCGGGATTCAGAGAAGA
>C687J35021_10003228_pt1 | contig 11268 bp, 14 predicted proteins | sample RifCSPhighO2_12_FD_35021 | JGI IMG/M metagenome (IMG submission 35021)
CTTTATAATTTTAAAGAAGAAAGAATAATAATTCCTATATTTGATGAACCACAAATTAATAATTTAAATTTTATTGGGTACGTTTCTAGAGCTGTTTGGTGGAAAAAAAGTAAAACCGATAGTATTAGATATAAATATCCAAAAGGATTTTCTATTTCAAATCATATATTTAATTTAAGTAAAAATGTTTCTTCTTGTTTAGCGAAAATAATTGTTGAAAATACTTTTAATTCTATTTGGTTAAATCAAATACCAAATATGGTATGCTATTCAACTTTTGGTTCTCATCTGTCAGATATTCAATCAAAAAAGCTAAGTAGAGTTTTGACCAAAGAAGATAAATTATATTTTCTTTGGGATTATGGAGCAGAAGAAAAAGCTGAAAAAGCTAGTTATAAGCTAAAAAAATTAGGAATTAATTCCAAGTTGATTACAATGACAAAAGAAAAACCTCAACCGGACGATTGGACAGAAGAAGAACTTATTGAAAAAATAAGTATATGTGGATAAAATGTATTTTGGCTTATAATAATTACTTTATTTATTTTGAGTAATAAGGAGTAATAACAATGAACAAAGAACAAAGAACAAATAGAAGCATAGAGACAACTAAAAAAGCTTACAGAAATAAGAAATAAACATATGAACAAATCTCTCGCTATTGCTTGGAGTAAGAGAAAGAAGCTTCATGCCGAAGGTTATAAGCTTCATGCCGAAGGTGATAAGCTTCATGCCGAAGGTGATAAGCTTTATGCCGAAGGTTATAAGCTTATTGCCAAAGGTGATAAGCTTTATGCCGAAGGTTATAAGCTTCATGCCGAAGGTTGTAAGCTTTGTGCCGAAGGTGATAAGCTTATTGCCGAAGGTGATAAGCTTCATGCCGAAGGTTATAAGCTTCATGCCGAAGGTGATAAGCTTCTTGCCGAAGGTAATGAGCTTCTTGCCGAAGGTGATAAGCTTTGGGATGACGCAGTAACTGCCGTTTACGGCAAGGATTGCAAGATTGAGTGGGAAGAGGGTAAGTGTATTTTGACTCCTGAGAATAGAAGTATTACTTTTGAGAAAAGTATTACTTTTAAGTAAAAGTTTACTTGCCGGAAAGATATCATCAAAGTAGATAAACTACCCTTATTATGCTTCATAACTAAGTCTAACTGTTTAAAACTTTAAAGAAAGAAAACAAATGACTAAAATTATTAGAAATAAATGTAAATGTTTATCCTGTGGAGATATTATTGAAAGTAGGCATAGACATGATTTCGTTTGGTGTAAGTGTAAATCTATTTTTACTGATGGAGGAAAAGATTATATTAGAAGAGGAGGAAAGTTGGAATTAATTGAAGATTTATCCGAAGAGGAATGTGTAGATGAACTTTAAAAAATATATTCATATTGAAAGATTCGGTACTAACGAAGTTGAGGGGATTGATGTCGGAGTTTGTGAGATCCAACCTAAATTGGACGGAAGTAATGCAAGCTGTTGGATGTATAACGGAGAGTTATATACTGGAAGTCGTAATAGATTGTTATCCCTAGATAATGACAATGCAGGTTTTTGTAGATATGTAACAGACAACAAGGAACAATATCAAACATTTTTAGATGAACATCCAACTAAACGTCTTTATATGGAATGGCTTGTCCCAAGCAGTTTAAAGACCTACAGAAAAGATACTTGGAAAAAAGCTTGGATATTTGATATTTATGATGATGAGATTAATCAATTTATTCCATTTGAAATATACAAAGATTGGTTAGAGAAACTTAACTTTAATATAATTTATCCTTTAGCTACTGTTAAAAATCCTACTACTGATCAATTACAAAGATTAGTAGAATCTAACACTTTTCTTATTGAAGACGGAAAAGGTGCAGGTGAGGGTATAGTAATCCGTAACCATGAGTTTCGTAATAGATATGGCCGGATATGTTGGGCTAAAATAGTAAGAAACGAATTTAAAGAAATGAATAAAAAATCTTTTGGCGTTCCTGTTCTTGGAGAGAAATCTCAAGTGGAAAATGATTTTGCTGAAAAATATGTAACTGAAGCTTTTGTCGATAAAACAAAAGCTAAAATAGAACTATTATTAAAAGAGGAAATTGGGGAGATTCCTAGAGCTAAACTTATACCTCGTTTATTAGAGACAGTTTATTATGATTTAATTAATGAAGAAATCTATCATTTTATCAAAGACAAAAGAAATCCTGTAATAAACTTTAAAACATTGTACCAAATGATTGTATATCAAACTAAACAAAAAGCAAAGGATCTATTTTAAATGACTACAGAACATAACCTTATTATTCGGATTCGTGAATTAGAACAAATAATACAAGCCCTACAAGAAGATAAAAAAAGATTAGATTGGCTAGAAGAAATGGGTAATGGAATTGCTGTTATTCATAATGATTTTCAACATTGGGCTGTCGATAGTAATGGTATACAAAATCTACCTGATAATCTTAGTCAACTTTGGGATCTTGAAACAACTTATTTTATAGAAGATAAAAAATTTCAAATAACTATTCGGGACGCAATTGATAAAGCTCGACAATCGGAGGAGTACAATGGATAAATACTCCTATTTAAAGGTAAAAAGTGGCAACCTGTAGAACTGAAGACGGTGGAAATCCCAGATGTAAACTAGGATTTTTAACTAGAAAAGATTCTTCTGAAAGATTAAACAGAACCATAGAAATAAAAGGACGAACGGCAGCAGAGATTAAAGCTGGAGGAAGAAGTCAAGTTAAAAAGTTTGAAGATTACAATAAATGTAATCTCTTTGTAGTTGTTCCTTCTCCGGATTGGGAAGATGATTTTGCTGGATTTCCTATGGCTGGAAGCATGGGTGAAAAATTTATATACATGTTAGAAAAAGCAAAGGTTAATCTTGATGATGTATATATAACTTATTCAGTCAAATGTCGAAGTCCAAAAGGCAGAAAACCTACTAGAGAAGAATATAATGATTGTAGTATTCACTTAACTGATGAACTTAAAATGATAGATCCTAAGTTAGTTGTTTTATTAGGTTCCGAAACATTAAAATTATTTAGTTTAAATAATTTAGGAGGGATTAGTGCTATTCATGGACAAATTTTTGAAAAACCTTATTATTATGATCAAACAATTACATATAAAGTAATGTGTTCGTTTCATCCCTCTCAAATAATTTTATCAGGAAACCCTGCACTTGAAAGAGCATGTATACAAGATTTAATGTATCTTAATGGTTCTCAAACCAAAAAAACCTATAAGACTAATTATAAGTTAGTTACTGATCATATTAGTTTTGAAGAGATGATTAAAGAATTAAGTGCCCAACAGTTTTTTACTGTAGACACAGAATCAGCAGGATTAAACTGTAGAAAAGAACCTTTACTATGTTTATCTTTTTCTGCTGGTAAAAATAAAAACTGGGTACTACCAATACTAGCCAATAATCCAGAATCTGTCTTCTTTTATAAAGGAAAATCATTTCCTTTGACTCCCATTTGGGATGAGACCTATTTTGAATCCGAATTAAAACCTGAACTTCAAAACTTATTTAATAACACAGGGATTTCAAAGGGTGGATGGAACATAAAGTATGATTTGCAAGTTTTAAAATACCATTTAGGAATAGAAACAGAAGGATTTTTATTTGATGCAATGTTAATGAAGCACTTACTAAATGAATTGCCTCCTAATGATTTAAAAGCATGTTCTGATGTTGAGCTGCGGACTGGCGACTACTCAGCGTCTATAAGAGATGTAGTAGGTCAAACTAAGAACTTAATAAGTAGTTATGCAGAAATATCAAATCAAGAATTATGGGACTATACCGCCATAGATACGGAATCTACTTATTTATTAAAGGAAATTTATCATAAACAATTATTAGAAAAACCGAATTTATGGAAGCTTTATTGTAATTTAACTGAGCCTACAATTCGAACACTGTTTGAAGCAGAATACTATGGGCATTTAATAGATTTAAACATAGTGAATAAATTATCAGACGAATACACTAAAGAATTAAAAACTCTTCAAGAAAGTTTTAATAAAATAGTCCCTCCAATATTTAATGTTGAAACATCAAAAGTAATAACATTTAATCCTATGTCACCAGAAAATGTAGGAAAAGCATTAATTGATCTAGGGTATAAAAAAGAAATAGAAGACAAATATTCTTCTACAGGAATAAGCACATCAAAAGATATTTTACTGTTTCTTTCCGTAGAAAAAGATTTACAGTTTGCTGCAGATATACTAACCTATAGAAATAGAAATAAACTGTTAACAACTTATTTATCTTCCTTAAAGGAAGATGTTGACGAAAATAGTTATGTACATTATTCTTGGAATCCGTTAACAGTAACAGGTAGATTGCAGTGTCGAACTATGCACCAAATCCCACGAACAGAAAAGAAAAGAATAGATCAAAATCTTCCAGTTCTCAGAGATATTTTTATAGCTCCTGATGGTTATGATATGATCTATTTTGATATGTCCCAAATAGAACTAAGAGTTTTAGCGGTACTTTCAAATGAAATAAAAATGTTAAATATGTTTAAAGAAAATAAAGATATCCATAAACATACAGCTGCAATTCTTTTAGATATTCCCGAAGAAGAAGTATCCGAGTATAATAGACAGGCTGGAAAAGCTGTCAACTTTTCGATAGTCTTTGGTTCTAAAGGATACCAAATATTAGAAAAAGGGGATTGGGAAGATAAAAAAGGAAATAAAAGACCCTTTACAGAATCTATGTTTAATAGAGGATTTAATAATTTAAGAAATGAATATAGTAATATGTTTAATTATATAGAGTTAATTCCAGATTTAGCCAGAATGAATGGTGGTACTGTAACTACACCTTTTGGAAGAGAGCGTCATTTAGGAACAATGCTTAATAGTGGAAATAAATCTAAACGAAAAGCAGCAGAACGAGAAGCTGTTAATTCTATTGTTCAAAGTACAGCAGGAGAAATAACTATTAGAATCCTTAATAAAATTCATATAATTTTAAAAGTTTTAGAAAAAACTAAACAGATAAGTTCGGGAGATATACGCTTAGTTAATACAGTTCATGATTCTGGAGCTTATATTTGTAAAGAAAAGTTTACGAATAAATTCAATGCGTTATTGAAAAAAAGAATAGAATCTCCTATTCCCAGATTAAACAATTATTCCTTTCCATGTAAAATTGGAATTGGAAAAACTTGGACAGAGAGTGAATTAAATGCAAAATAAAAGACGAATAGCAATAGTAGGTTCTAGGAATTTTATAAATATAGAGAAAGTTTACGGATATTTAAAGGATTTAAGTAAAGATATTATTATAATTTCTGGGGGAGTCCGCGGTGTCGATTGTGCTGCTATTACTGCTTGCAAAATATTAGATTTAGAATGTGAAGAATTTCTTCCCAATATTGAAAAATATGGAAGTCCAAAAGCGTTTCATATTCGTAATCAAGAAATTGTGGATAGTGCCGATGAATTAATTGCTTTTTGGAATGGTAGATCCAAGGGGACTCTTAGTACGTTACGAAAAGCAGCCAAGAAAAAAATTCCAGTTACAATTATAGGAGAGAATTCAGATGGAAATTCAGATTAAAAGTTGGAACGGAGAAAATTGGATTTTAAATAAGTTTAATTTTGATACAGAAAATGATTTTTCAATTAATGAACAAAATTTAGACCGAGAACTTTGCAGAATGGCACAACTTTTGTTACATTACGGAGTGGCCGCCACAGAACTTAGGGCGCAGCATGCTCGATGTAAAGAAGAATTAGATTCATTATATGCCATTAAAGCATTAAAAATTAGATCAAGTGGAACTAAGATTACTGAGAATAATATAAAAGAATTAATTCATTCTGATTTAGAATACAGAGAATTATTAAAGGAGACTTTAAAAAGTGAAGCATTATTTAATAAATTAGAAAATTTATACAAAAGTTTATTGAGAAAATCAGATTGTTTGATCGCACTTTCTTATAAACAAAGAAAAGAAATCTCGTCCTATTAGATACTCGGCAATACGATATAATAAATCACACCAAAGGAGGTATCATGGCGCTAGAATTTGAAGATGCTGATAAAGAATTTTATCAAAAAGAATATAACAAATTAAATAAAGATTTTAATTCAAATGAACAAAATATTCCTATTTTTAATCTAAAAAATGGAATTACACAATTAAGAATACTTCCTCCTAAAAAAGGATCGGAAGGAAAATGGATGCAGAATATTAATGAACATTGGTCGAAATTCGTACAAGGTCCTTTAACTTGTTTAAGACAATTTAATGAAAAGTGTCCTTTTTGTGACAAGGGTGAAGCGCTATTTAAAGAAGGTCAAATTAAAAATGATTATGATCTAATTGATCAATCAAAAGAATATAGACCTAGGAAACAGTACGTCGCTAATGTTTTTGTTTTTAGTTCTAATGATTCAGATAATCCAGGCCCTAGAAAAAACGTACTGGTACTTAAATTTGGAGAAATGATTAGACGAAAGCTTTTAGAATTAGATCAAGATATCGGGGGTTGGGGGGATATAACTTCTGTTAAAAATGGTGTTAATTTGAGAATTAGTAAGAGTGGAGAAGGACTCAATACCAGATATGATGTAACGCCTATGCCCAAGAGAACCGATCTTATTAAGGATCTATCCTCTATTCAAGTTAATATTAATAACTTAAAATTATTTGATTTAAATTCTGTTCGTCCTCCAAAAGCTTTTGAAGATTTGAAACTCATAGTAGACAATCAAAATTCAATTCCTGGGTTTGCACCTGTAATTTCAGTTTCTGAAGGAACTGAAGAACAAACTTCTAGTAATACAACAGAAGAAGTATCTTTGTCAGATGATTTTGATTTAAGTCAATTAAACTTAGAAGAGGAGGATTAATAATGAAAAAAGGTAAACGAGTAGAGCTTTCGTCTGAAAAACTTCTTGATATTAAAGATAAATATGCAAGGGGTTTTACTCTTAAAACATTAGCTTCTGAGGTTGAGTGTTCTATTCCTACTATCAGAAAACTTTTATTACATGCTGGTGTCGCTTTTCGTTCAAAAGGAACTCCTAAGAAAAATCATTTAACCTCTAAATCTCAATTTATTGAAAAAGAACAAAACTCAGACGGTCAAATGACTTTTGAGGAATTTAAAGAAAAAGTCACAAAAGGACTACCAATAGTTAAGGATCCAGTTAGAGAGTGGTAATGGAAGATAAAATCGATTCTTTGTTTGATCTTGTTGAAAAGGAAATAGAAAAAGATTCTAAAGCAAAATTGTTTGGTGCTTCAGATATAAGAATGCTTTCTCATGTTCCTCATGGTATTCCATCTCATCAACCTTCATTAGATTTATGTATTGGCAAAGATGGGATTCCTATTGGAAGAGTTATAGAATTTTACGGAAAACCTAGATGTGGTAAAAGTACAGCAGCATTACATATTATTTCTGAATTTCAAAAAAAAGGTGGAGTAGCTTTGTTTATAGATACTGAACAAACTTACGATCCTGATCGTGCAATCGAATGCGGAGTTAAAGTAGATAAAACTTTAAGAATTGTAAGTGCTGAATCTGTAGAAGCTGTATTTAGAACTATTGAAGCATTTCTATTAGGACTTTCAAAGTTAAAATTTGAAAGAGATGCCATTATCATAGTTGATAGTATTACAGGAGTTGATTGTGAATTTAATTTAGCTAGAGAATTTGGTGAGACTGTCAGACTTGGAGAAGAAGCTAGAACTATTCGTCTAGGAATGAAACGCATAGTACCTTTACTCGCTAAAATGAAAGCATCATTAATATTTGTTAATCATGCAATTTCTACTATGAATCCCTATGGTAAACAATCTCAAGCCGCCGGAGGATACGCTATAAAATTTTTTGCTAGTCTAAGGATTGAATTTAAACATTTAGGAGAAATAAAAGATAAGGAAGCTGAACTACGACTAGGACAAAGAATTCAAGTAGAAGTAGAAAAATTAAAAGGTGGTCCATTAACAAGAACCAAATATGAATCTAAGCTTTTAAATGATATTGGTTTTGATGTGGTAGACCAATTGTTAGATGCTTCTGTTGAAATCGGAATTATTAAAAGAAAAGGTAATATTAAGTATTGTTTAATGGATTTAAATACTAATGAAGAATTGGAATCATTTTCAAGAGCTGATTGGCCTGGATGGGTGAAAAGCAAAGGTGGTTTTGAGGAAATTTATAAATGGTGGATGAAAAATGCTATTGCTCTTAATATTATTTCTCCCTGGGGAGAAAGTAGATATGAGGTAAAGGAATGACAGATAAAGATGGAAAAGAGTTAAGAATTAATTCCATTATAGCTTTTAAACCTCCAGGTAAAGAAAGATATACTGTTAAAGGTTCTATTACAAGATTTGAAAACGATATTATATATTTTAAAGATAATAAAAAAGAATTTGAGCGAGCTGTTAATAGTAATGAAGTTAAAAGAATTAGATTAAAACCTACAAAAAATAAACGAGACAACGAACGAAGAATGCGCGTTCCCCTCAAGGGCGAAAAGGAGACCCCAAGCCATGACCCCCAAACAACTCGCTGAGGTGGCTATCTCCATCGAGGATCTCCTATATGCGCTCGACGCCGGCCTGTCCACAACGGACACAGACAAGCTGCTCGCTGCGATCATCATGGTGATCCGTAAGCACACCCGGGACGAGCTAGACGAGCTAGCAGATTGGTGCTGCCGAGGCGGCTACCGGGCTGCCTGCAGCGAGATTGAGCGCCGCGCCAATCAGCTAAGTACAGAGATACAACGCAAGGACTTGTGCAGCTCGGCACCGCGCACCATCCTCGAAGGACTCAAGTTGGCCGACGGCCAAGATGCGCAGGAGTACGTGGATGAGCTAAGAGGCAAGGAAAAAGCCACATAAAGAGGATAAGAAATGATTAAAATAGGCCAAATATTAATAATGAAAGATGGTCGCAAATTATTAGTCGGTAATGTAAATGAATTATTAGGAGTTTGTGATGACTGTAAAGAATATGTAGAGAACATAGTAGAAACAATTGATACTGATAGTCCTGATTATTTACCTATTCTTTTTGAATTAATAAAATATGATGTACTAAAATCATTAGAATAGAATTATATCTTGATAAGAATGTTGCAAATAAGGAGAATAATATGAGTGGAGGTCATTGGGACTATCTTTCTAATAAGATTCAAAATCAATTAAAATTGATTGGAGATGATCCATTTGTTAGAATTAGATGGCCAATCTCTGGATCAGTTATTTCTCAATTAGCAGATATTTTATCTGTTTACGAGCATGAAGCAGATTGGGATCTATCTGGTGATACAATAATTGAAAATAACAATAAATTTGATTTAGGATTTGTAGGGGGTCTTTTAGATATTATCTTAAAAGCATTACCTGACGAATTATTCGATAGGGGAAAATGGAGCACTATTCAATCTTGGCAATATAAGACTGATTCTGAATTTTGGCCTGAAAATTCAATGGAGAAAGAGACTAAAATTAAACCAGTAATCTGTGTATCGTGTGGAAAGCTAGAAGATAATTGTCATGATTGCTGATGATTTTATTGTATTTTCAGATCTACATCTACACAATTGGAACTATGGCGCCAGGTCTATTCAAGGGGTAAATAGTCGTTTACTGTATCAAGTTAGGGTTCTTAAACAAATTGAACATTACGCTAGACGAAACCGGATTAAAAATATTTATTTTTGTGGGGATCTTTTCCATGGACATCATACGCTTCATTTAGGCCCTCTTTCTTTTGCTGCAAAAGTATTTTCTAGATGGAAAAAATTTGGTTTTAATTTGGTTTTGTTAGTAGGAAATCATGATATAGCAGATAAGAAAAGATCTTTTAATTCTTTAGAACCATTTAAAAATATAGCCACAATAGTTGACAAAAAAAAGAAGATATCTGATAATATTTTTGCTCTACCTTTTACATCAAATAAAAAAGAATTAGATAATTTTTTAAATCAAAATTTTCCAAAAGATTCTATTTTGCTTATGCACCAAGGAATAATGAATACTCCAATTAACTCGAAAGGATTTATCATTAATGATGAAATTTTAGATCCTATGAATATTCCTTCACAAGTTAAATGGGCGTTTGTAGGTCATTATCATTCACATAAAATTATAAACAACTTAATAATACCTGGATCACCGATGCAACATACTTGGACAGATTCTAATGAACAAAGAGGTTGGTTGCATATTAAAAATGATGAAATTAAACACATTGAATCTCGTGCTCCTAAATTTATTAGGGTTACAAAATTAGATTCATCTGTAAAGGGGAACTATGTCAGAATGCTTAAAACTAATGATGATTATAAAGAAATTCTCCAGGAAGCAAAAAAAATTGGAGCCCTCTCCACGGAAATCGAATTTGAACAAACAAAAAATACTTTTGTTTCCATTAAAGACGAAAAATTAAATCTAGAAACTATTATTCAAAAGTATGGAGAACAAAGACAATTTACACAAGAATTTATTGATATTGGATTAAAAATAGCTTCTTATGAATTTGAAAAAAGTAATAATATCTAATCTATTTTCTCTAGGGCAGATTGATTTAGATGTACCCACAGGTTTAACTTTGATTTATGGATTCTCTTTAGATGATAAGGGAAGTTCAACAGGTGCAGGAAAGAGTAGTTTAGCTCATAAAGCAATCTGCTGGGGATTATTCGGGGATAATATAACTGGAATAAAAGGAGATGGGGTAATAAATATCCACGCTTCTTCTCCTTATTTTATTCAAATAGACATATTAAAAAATAAATCTACATATAGAATTTATAGATCAAGAAAGCCGACCGAATTAAAATTACATCTAATAGATTCAATTACGAACGTTATACTGAAGGATCTTACTCAGCAGATAAGCGCACAAACACAAGAAATAATTAATTCAATTCTAGGATTAAACTATGAAACTTGGTTAATGACTAATTTTTTTGGGCAAGGTAAGAATATAAGTTTTATTGGATTGTCTTCTCCGAAACAAAGAGATACTTTAAGTCAATTACTTCCTATTAACATTATTGATAAATGGGAAGAAAATGCTGATTTATTTTGTAAAAATAAATTTAACGATATTGAAGTTTTAACTAGTTCTAATTTTGAGCATCAGAATGCTGTAATATCTAAGAGTCAAATTATAAAATTTATTCAAAATAAACAAAATTTACTTCAAGTAAATTTCAATTTAATTAATAATCAATTAATATTGCAACAAAAACA
>C687J35021_10003229_pt1 | contig 11263 bp, 15 predicted proteins | sample RifCSPhighO2_12_FD_35021 | JGI IMG/M metagenome (IMG submission 35021)
CAAGTGTTAGTTCTGGGCAGTAGATTAACTGCCATTGATCTCGCATTAAGCTTACTTAAGAATGATACGCTTGATGTCTATCTTAGTTCTCGCTCAGGCTGTATGCCTATGATCAAAGCACCTTGTGAAGATTATCAACCTATTTACATGAAACTAAAGAATATTAAGCAAGAAATATCGATTGAAAAAATGTTAGCTATTATCCAAAAAGAATTTATACACTTATATAAAAGTGATGAAATAGTAGCCAATTTAATGAAGCGGCATTATAACGAAAATGATTTTCTTAATGAATATGCACAAACAATTGGCGGCTCTTCAAAATGGCAATTGTTGGCCACCATCTTTGATTCCTTTATAGAACAAACTTGGGAAAAATTGGGTTTTCCTGAACGTAATGATTTTGTAAATAAACAACATGCCTTCTTAACTCGCTTTACAGCTACAATGCCTCTTGATAGCGCCAAACTAATTTCTCAGTATCTTAAAAGTCATAAAATAAAACTTATTTCTGGATTAAAAGCACTACAAAGGAATCAAAATAAGACTTTTAGTATTATTACTGATGAAGAAATCATTAATAATATTCAGTTTGATTATGCTATTAATGCAACTGGATATAGCCATAATTTAAAGACACAGTCACTTTATGCAAACTTATCAAAAGCTAATAAACTAAAGTTTAATGAATATAATAGCTTAAATGTTGATGCTAACATGGAAGTTAAAGGTCATGATCTTGGGTCATGCCAAATATTTTCTTTTGGACCGCCTATTTTTGGCACAAAAATTATTGTCGATTTTTTACTTTTTATTGCTAATGATGCAAAAAAAGTTGTGCAAAATATTATTTAATAACTTCCTGCTATTTAAATAAATCCTGCTATACCCTAATCGTTATCATATTATTAATAGGAATTAAGTAGGAGTATTTTATGGATAACTTATTTATTATTAATCCCAAAATTTCAAATTTTGATCTTCAAAATGGTATTGATGCTCGTCTTAATAAAGCCAAAGCTATTGGGCAGTGCGTAGCAGTAGATATTTTTGAAGAAGACTCTAGTTTAGCGCATAATGAAGTTACAAATGCTTTATGGGCATTAGATGGTTTGTTAGAAGAAGTGTCATTGTTACAAGAAACTCAATACAAAAAAATAGTTGCTAACAGAAAAGAGCATGATGATGATGATGATGATGAGAATGAATAAAAAATCTTGTCCCTATATTGAACTAAGGGGCACTATAGGGACACTTACAAATAACAAGCAGTAATAAGCTGCAAGACTTAACAAAAATACGATTTATTTAACTTCATGATTTAATTGTTTTTATATGCTCTCACTTGTGATAACTTATTAATTAATTTAGACTGTTAATCACTGGGTCGGCGGTTCGAGCCCGTCTCGGGGAGCCATTTAATCAAGGTCTGTACCGGAGACGTAGCTTCCCACTTTATTAAGCATGGAAGTCTAAGGGGACACTATCTATTAAGAATGCTATTTAACTTTATGTCCTAATATCTTTAGCGCTTCCTTGCCCCATTTTAAACGACTTTCCAAAGCATAAAGCCCAGCTTTTAGCGTTAAAAAATGATAGAGACTCTCTTTGCTTGCTTTTGCCTCTTCAAATTTTTCTGTGAGCACTTTATATGCTTCTACACGATTTTTAACGGCGTACTGAAATTTTTCCAATCGTTGTATAGTCACTTTTGGATCTACATTCCATCCAAAAAAAATCTTTAGCAATAATTCATCGCGATTTTGAATTAAAAGTGCATCGTCCGTTAGCCAGCTTTCTAATACTCTTCGACCTGCAGGAGTAATGGAATATACCTTTTTAGGTTTATTGCTTTTAAGATTCTGAGATTTACAGCTTACTAATTTTTCCTTTAATACCTGATTGATAATAGGATAAATTGATCCGTCACTTTCACGCCAGAAATGATCTGTAGATTGTGACATTGCCTTTTTAATGTCATAACCACTTGCAGCCCCGCTTGTTAGCATGCCTAGTACCGCAAAACGAGCCCGATTTATTTTCGCCATAAGAACACCTCTTTTTTATAAAAATACTTCACAATAATATATCATTATGATATATTATGTCAATATAAAAAATGATAGAGGAAAAAATATGTCGAACATTATAATAAAAAATGCGGTCGTTTTTATAACAGGTGCTAACCGTGAGAGGGGAATAGGACGCGCCCTAGTAGAAGAAGCTATTAAAAGAGGGGCCAAAAAAGTTTATGTCACAGCAAGAGATATTTCTCAACTCGATAATCTGTCGTCCAAATATCCAGGAATCGTTGTACCATTACGATTAGATGTAACCAATAAAGATGAAATTGAAAAAATTGCTCAAATGGCTACAGATACTCAGATTTTAATTAACAATTCAGGAGTTTCAAGATATTGCGGTATTTGCTTTAATCATGACGAACAAGCAGCTGAACAAGAACTCAATGTTAATTATTTTGGCACACTGAATCTCATTCGTGCTTTTTGTAAGACGCTTATCAAAAATAAAAATTCCGCTATAGCAAATGTTATTTCTATTGGAGGATTATCTCCTTTTCCTTTGTGTGCTACCTATTCAGTTTCAAAAGCTGCCGCTCACTCTTTAACATTATCTGTTAGAGCAGAATTAATGCCTCATAGTGTATCCGTTTTTGGCATTTATCCAGGGCCAATTGATACTGACATGGCTGATGGAATAAATCTTCCTAAAGAAACTCCTGCTAATGCAGCTACTCGAATATATGATGGGATTGAGCAAGGAATTGAAGACATCACAACAGATAGCTTTGGTGATAATTTTGTAAAAGCATTGAGATCAGACCCCAAAATAGTTGAAAAAGACATTGGAGATTATATCCATAAGATGCCAGAAAATTTTTTGGAGTAACCTTGGGTCTCACCTTTTTAATTATCGCCGATCTATAGCAGGTATGAAGGCGTTACATTTGGCTATGAAATTGCATATGAACATAATATCATATACTTAAGAAAATCTTAAGTTAGATGACCTTCTTGAATTGATTTCTACGTACAATAGGTTCTTAATTTCTAATATTGAAGTAAAGTTATTAAACATGAATTCTTTCAATCGCAAGATTAAACAAGGCTACGATAACATCGCTGAAATTTGGAATAAGGAAAGAGAATGGTACATTGAACAACCATCCATTGATGAAGCCATTTCTCATTTAAAACCAAGGGCCAAAATTTTAGATGTAGGCTGTGGCTCTGGCAAACCCATTGCCGCTTATTTAATCGAAAAAGGCTATGATGTCTATGGCGTTGATATTTCACCTAACTTACTAAAGTATGCTGAAAAAATTATTTCCAAGAAAAAATTATTCAAAGCAGATTTATGTGAATTTACAACAGACATTAAATTTGATGCCATTATCTGTTGGTTTACTTTATTTCATATTCATGCAAAACATCATCTAACAGTCTTAAAAAAGCTATATTCATTTTTACATCCTCAAGGCATTTTATGCATTACCTTTGCAGATACCAGTCATGTTATTGACAATATTGCGATTAAAATTATCGATGAATACACTATTGAATCCAAAATGTTTGGCGAGTATTTTTGTCATAGTGGCCGCCCTGCTTTTGAAAATTCTTGTTTGATAAAAGAAGCTGGTTTTGAAATTATTACTGATAAAATAGATCAACCGGGAAATCAGGTTATTTTGGCTATGAAAAAACAGATAGTAAAGACCAAGGTTTTAAAGAAATGATACAAACTGAATCTATTTCGGAAAATAACAGTCTAAATAAAGCAGTTATCCAATGGGGTTACAATTGCCTGTCATCTCTTGGGTATACACTAAAAAGCGGCTCACCAGAAAATGTGCAAAATACACCTTGGTCTTATGTAGTTCGTTTTGCAACATCTGATGGTTATATTTATTTGAAGCAAACGCCAAATCTACTTGCGTTGGAGGCTAACATTACTCAAATTTTGCATGATCAATTTCATGCTTCTGTTCCAGAAATTATCGCATACAATGCTGAGTTAAATTGCTTTCTAATGAAAGATTCAGGCAGGCTATTGCGAGAAATCTTGAAACAGCAATTTGATGTAAAATTACTTTGCAAGGCTATTGATCAATTTACATTAATGCAGTTAGCCGTTACAGATTATGTCAATATTTTTCTTGAGATCGGTGTTCCAGATTGGCGATTAGATAAATTGCCTGATTTATATAAACAATTGCTTTCACAAAAAGATATATTGATAGCGGATGGGCTATCAGAAATAGAAATTGGCGAACTAGAGACGCTGCTTCCAAAGGTTTACAATTTATGTAAAAAATTATCCGGCTATTCTATTAAACAAACCATTGTCCAGTGTGATTTTCATGACAATAATATCCTCATAGCCGAACCATCGAAAAACATTACCTTCATTGATTTAGGTGAAATAGTAATTTCACATCCGCTTTTTTCATTGGTAAGTTGTTTGCGACAAACAAAAAAACATCATGAGCTAACGGAAGAAGATGATAAATATCTACGACTAATGGATTCTTGCCTTAAGAATTATAGGATTTTTAATTCTGAACAACGCTTATTAGAGGCTTTTAAGATTGCACAAACTCTATGGTTTATTTATGAATCATTAGGACAATATCGGCTGATGAAAGCCTGTGATAAAACAAAATTTATGGCTTTTCAACGGCATGGAAAACTTAAGGATTCGTTGAAAGCATTTATACAGCAAACTGTTTATTGAACAATACATGGCTCTAAATCACAAGTGCACTAATTTTAAATATATCTACTATTCCTCTTCACTAAATAACCTGCAGCGCCAATCTGCAACCAATGCCGTTTCTTTATTCTCAATAAAGTTTTTAAAAAAACTGGTGACATAATCTGCCGCGCAATGAATATCAAAGGCTTTTATATCGACATATTCTTGCAGTAGCACAATAGTATACTTTGATTTACCAGGAGATCCTGGGTGAGAAATTTGCCTAGTTGCATGAGCTCTAACACAACCGCTTTCTTTTCGAGATAAATCCATCAATCTTTTAAATTGCTGCCACAGCTCCTGAGCTTTACCCTCTTTAGGAAGCCACTCTGAAACAACAAAAACATGATCTGACATATAAAAATCCACCTAATATCACAGATTACACGTCGGATATTGTATACATAAAAGCTCATTCTCCACAATAATCTTGACATACTAACACTGTTAGCATTAAACTAACGGCGTTAGTTAAATCCGCAAGGAAATTAAATATTGAAAAAACTGTCTTTAGATAGAAAAAAGATTTGCGAAAAAGCCATAGAACTAATAGAGGCTGATGGACTTGAGAACTTGAGTATGCGTAAGTTAGCTGAAAAACTAAATGTTAAAGGCGCATCTCTATACAACCATATTACTAACAAATCAGATCTTTACGATTTGATTCAGGAATTTTTATATTCACAAATGAAGCCGCTAAAAGCTAGTGCTCATTGGCAAGAACACTTAATACAGCTAGCTGAAACTACACGGCAAGGATTACTTAGCATCCCCAATATTGTACCGCTATTTGCAACTAGGCCAACGATTACTGAATCATCGCTAAAGCAAATGGAGCAAACTTTAAACATTTTAATACAATCGGGATTCGAACATTTTGAAGCATTTATTATTTTTAGAAATATTAACATCTTTGTACTAGGTCATGTTTTAGCAGAAGTAGGTCGAACGCCTGGTGAACCAGATAATCAAAATGAGCCATCAATTACAAAAATTAATATTGACCCCTACCCTACATTAAAAAAAGCAGGGGCGTATAAAGCGGCTTTGGATTTTGACAAAGGTTTTCAGTTAGGCATTGAAAGCATGATTAAAGGTTTAGAACAGATAATAAAAAAGAGGAAAAATCGATGATCAAATTTTTTATATTATTACAATTCTGCTTATTATTTTTCATGTTATTTCATGATTGGATTCCCGTACCTCCACTCAATGATACTGTTGCATTAAAAAAAGTAGATGGTAATTGGGATCGTTTAAAAAGTTCATTAATAAACGGAGCATGTGTTGCCATTCCTTTATGGCTAACACTTAAATATGTTGATGCAACTATACCATTGTCAACAATTATAACCATTCTTGCTTTTTACTTAGCTTTAACCATTGGAACTATTTGTGCTTGGTGGATTCCTTATTTTTTTGGAAGCTCGGAAAAGCACAAGCAGATATTTAAAAAATTTAAGAATACCCACCATTTCTTGCCTGCGCGTGGTAATAACATTATTCCGAATACGTTACATGTTTTATTACATTTGCAAATATGGACGTGTTTACTGTTTTCAGTTTATTTTTTGTTTTTTAGATAAATGCTTTTAAAAGGTTAATATTAAATAAGCAAGAATGATCAAGTACTGCTAATAATAAGTAGGTATTCTTAGCCTCGTTAGTAAATAGTCATAAAGTGAGTTAACGTGAATTATCGCCAAAAACTAGAAAAAGTGATTGACTACATCGGACAGCATCTCGATGAAGATCTTACGCTTGAAAAGTTAAGCGAGAATTTCTATATCTCTAAATTTCACTTTCACCGTCTATTTACTGCATTTACTGGGCTATCCTTACAGCAATATATAAGATGGCTGCGTTTAAAGCGCGCTGCTCATCAGCTTATTGTCGATAAAGATCAGCCTATTATTAATATTGCAATCAATGCGGGTTTTGAATCTCATGAAGCTTTTTCTCGTGCTTTTAAAAAATCATGTGGATTGAGTCCAAATCAGCATAGACATGAATCTAACTGGTCTGGCTGGGAACAACTTCCCTATTGTTTGCCAAAACGAGGTGAAAATAACATGAAAGTAGATACTAAGAATATTAATAAAATACGATTAGCTATGGTAGAGCATAGAGGCGATCCAAAATTAATGGCTAAAAATGTGGATAAATTGATATCGTGGGCAAAAGCTCAAACAATTAATCTTAAGCCAAAGCCAGGTGAAGCATTTGCTATTGCTTATGACGATCCAAAAACAACTCCAGCTGAGAAATTTCGTATGGATCTAGGTATAAAGATTCCAGAAAATTTTAAACTTAATGGAGATGTTGTTGAAAAATACGTCCCAGCGGGCCGGTATGCGGTAGTAATGCATAAAGGCTCTCGTGAAAAACTTGGTGATACTATATATCCACTCTACCGAGAATGGTTGCCAAACTCTGGTGAAGAATTAGGAGATTTTCCTTGTATTTTGTGTTACTACAATTTTGATCATGAAGTAGCAGAAACGGAACTACTAACAGAATGTTGGCTGTTACTAAAAGAATCTATTGCTAAATAAGACTGGGGCACTTACTGATAATAATTTTTCTTAACTTTATTAAGATCAAATTATTTCTGTATGTGCCGCTAATTAAATTAATTGATTTATAAATTTTATCAAGAAAGTAAACGATGACGAACTATCCGATTAATCGTTAAAGTAAGCCTAGCAAGAGAATTTCCTTTAGCATTCTGAGCAACTGCGATCATTACTTGCTCGCTAGGAATCCACATATATTCAGCAGTATAACCTTCTGTGCTACCGACATAATAATACAACATGCCGCCATCTTCAGGAGCATATGCCATCGCAATCCCTAATGCGTAACATCCAGTATCCTCGCCACATTGCTTACTTGGATTCGTTGCAGGTTGGCCATTAGTCATTTGTACTGCGTACTGAAGCATTTGTTTTGTGGGAACCATTTGATCATGGTAAAGTGCATAAGAGACTTTTGCTAAAGCTGAAGAATTTCCTAGCATAGCACCAGCACTAGCCACAAAGGACATGTTCCAATCGGTAACATCGCCCCACCTTAAAGGATCAGAAGGATTCATAGAATAAAATCCATAACCATGAATCATTTTCTCTAATAAAAATTTTGGATAAGGTTTATCGTAATAAAACACATCACATCCTTCCTTTTGAAAGGGTTGAAGCAATTTATTAAATGCTTGCGATAATGATTGATGAGAATATTTTTCAATGATCATTCCTAAAATAATATAATTAGTATTTGAATAATACCAATGACTGCCTGCTCGAAAACAACCGAATTGATCACAATTATTCTGTTTTTGATAGTTAGCAGCAGCATTAACCAATTCAGCTAAACTATACTGGCGATAAGGATCAAATTGAATTTTTTTCTTAGCCATTTCATTAGGTATAATTTGTTGATATTCAGGAATCCCACTAGTCATATTCATCAGCTGTACAACAGTTACTTGTTTCCAAACTGACGGCCAGCTGCCAATAGAATTTGAAAAATTTTCTGGAAATAATTGCACTAGGGTTTCTTCAGCATTAATTTTTTTACTATTAATTAATTTTACAATTAATACATCTGTATATTCTTTAGTAATACTTCCCCACTGCATAAACATATTCGTGGTAGCAGGCACAAAAGAGTTATAGTATTTAGTACCAACCACAAAACCTCGCGGTTTAGCTTCACCAGGCAGAAGAATGCTTAGCTGTACCGCTGAAATATGCAACGATTTCGTATTATCTTTTAAATAACTTTGGATTGTATTTTGTAATTGATTATTTAAAGAATCCGAGGGACTTGCATAGGTAAGAAAATTTATCCCTAACAAAATAATTATTAAAATTAATCTAATAAACATAAAAAATCTTGCGTTAATCTTTGCACATTAGTACGTCAATGGCAAAGATTATACAGATAATAAACCTCTTTGCTATACCTTTTGAACATAGTAAATTTCTAGCGCGCAGCAATCCGATCCATAATCATTATAAGATAATTGCCAAAGCAACAAATCTTTCTTTTAGAATTATCCAGCATCATCTAGATAATATTCGTTATAACAATGATTTTTCTTCCATTAAAGAACTATTACTTTGTGTAAATCGTAAAGATACCTAATAGCTATAAATGCTAGTTCTCTTTTATACCCATAACACTAACAGTTGAAATGGTATATAAAAAAGTACCCTCTATAGAAGCCACAGACAAATCCCTTAGCCAAGAATCGGTTTCATGCTTGTGAACATAGCCAGCATTTATACCAGCAGCAATTATCCTCTCAAATAGTGAAATATCTTTCTTTTCCCGTTCGTTAGAGTCAGATTGTATATATACCTTTTTACTTTTTTCTTTTCTATAACGAACAATGGTGCCTGAAACAACTATTAAGAAAATGGCCAATATACCAGCGATAGTGTAATTTTGTGGTTGAACTCGATGATCAAAAAATTCAAGAAAAAACACGAGTACAGGCATAAAGGGTAAGGTAATAGCAATGCTAATAGGTTGCAGTTCACGTATGGAAATTTGATAAACTATTTGTGGAATAATAATTAAGCTGAAGGCGCACAAAAAAACTCCACCTATAATCCAAAGTGTAAAAACCACTTCTTGGCTAAAGAATAAGCATAAAATTCCAGTTAAAATAACTAGTAATAAAAAACGAATTGTTAAAGTATCAATCGGACTAAAATTTGCATCACTTAAACGTTTTGCATAAATATTATTAAATGCTAAAGCTATGCCTACTATTAAATAGCAAATTACAGAAAAAATATTTTCTATGTGGGTTGTCGGTTTCACTAATGTTTTTCCACTGAAGCTAATCAAAATCAAATAAATTGAAAGAGCTAACAAAGTAATAGAGATACCATAATCAATAGGATTACTTTTTTGCTTTTTATAAAGATATGTAGCAACTAATAAAGTAGCGATCGGTGTAATAGCTAATGTAACTGCGCTTACAATTGAGGGCTCTACAAATTTAAGTGGATAGAGCAAAAAAAGCCAACATCCGACGGTGGTTATATTGATCCAAAAGACGTCTTTATAATGCTTAACACATTTAAAAAAACAAGGGCTTAAGCTGTTTTTTATTTAAAAGTATAAAAAATATTGAAGAAATTACAGAAATATAAAATCCTAAATAAATTGGGTTAACTTGTTGTTCAATAGATCCTGTTAGAACACGAGAAAAAGCTGAAATTAAGCACCAAATAATTAATAAAATAAATCCTAATTTTATTTTTTTATCTTGCATGTGGTTGATATGCCTTTCAATAATAGTACAATGGCCGAACAAAATGTTATCATATATTAAATGTAAATTGAATCCCGGTTAATAAAAAAACACTTAAAGCAAGGTAATATAAGCGATTGATTTTTAACAACTATTTCAGTGACATACCGGACTAAAATTTGAACATTTTCAAAGTTCTAATCTGTTAATCACTGGGTCGGCGGTTCGAGCCCGTCTCGGGGAGCCATTTAATCAAGGTCTGTACCGGAGACGTAGCTTCCCACTTTATTGAGTGTGGAAGTTTTGGGGAAGTCTAACGATGTAGTACGAAGCAACGTGAGCGTTGGACTACTCGTTTGTCTTTGACACGCCTTAGGGTAGAGCCTATATTTACTTTTTAGCATTTTCAATGAGGTATAAATAAAAATGAAGCAATTAAACATCCTAATTGTTAGTATTGGACTATTATTTGTAACAAACTTAGCTTTAGCTGCTTCAAGCCAGAGCGCGCCCACCAGAAATAATACACCAAACCCTCCTACAGTGAATATCTACGCGAGTTACATTCTAAGAGGAGAAACAAGAATTGACTTGAACAATTATTTTAATAACCCCGATTATTCTGGTAGCCTGCATTATTCAGACCAAGACGTGTCATCAATTAGCGTTACCAATCCTGCTGGTGATATTGACACACTAAAAATGTCTATACTCAGTATGCAGAATCTTGTTCAACTAAATGGTTCAACTCTAGTAAACCAAAATAGTGCGCCTCAGCTTATACCAACTGCTGGCATATACACAGTTCAAGTTTTTGCTGCTAATGCTGTGGGTCGTGCTGAAAAACCTGTAACTATACAATATAATATAGAATATAATTGTTAACCTTGTAATCGATAAATAAAGGATAGAATTTAAAGTAAGAGTTAGTATATCACCAACTCTTATTTTTTATCCATCATCATTACATAACATAGTTTCGCTGAGGATTGTTTAAATTCTGAATCATAATTTTGTTTTGTCATTTGGAAACCCCTCTTTTTAGTCATAAATATTATAAGTTATGTGTCCGGATTAGTGTAGCCACATCAGTTCGCCGAAAATTGGAATTAGTGTTCGGGTGACACCAGAATACACATGAATATAATTAACACCTTCATCAACATGCGATAATGATATTACTGATCAGAATCAAGAGCTGATTTCACATTCAACCTTTTT
>C687J35021_10003239_pt1 | contig 11245 bp, 14 predicted proteins | sample RifCSPhighO2_12_FD_35021 | JGI IMG/M metagenome (IMG submission 35021)
GTATTGCTCCTAAAGTTGTCCGTATTGAGAATGGCCGTAAAGTTGGTCGTCAACTTGTGTTCCAAGAATTATCTATCGTTTCTATTGATGAATATAAAGGTTCCTATATCAAAGGTGCATGATGGCATTTACTCGTCAACTATTTCGTAAGATGTCTGATGACATTTTAAAGAAACAGAATAATGTATTGAATTTAGCTTGGAAATATACTGAGTTACCTAAATCTAAGAAGCGTCTTTCAAAGAAGAATCTTGTTGAATTGAATGCCCATGTAGTATATGAATTACAACGTCGTGGTCTTGAGTTTGATTTAGCAATGGAGTTGAATCGTTTATCGCTCGATATGTTAGCAGCACATACTTGTGAGACTTGTGATTGCGGTTTGTGTACCTATAAAGAGAACAGTGCAGCTACGACAAGTGCTGCATTNGNTGCTGGTGTTAATCGTGCATTAGCCGATGCACCTGCTTCCAGCACGGTAAACAAAGACGGTTGTCTTGATGGTCAAGTAAAGATTGGGACTGAAGGTTGTTTTGACATTTCACAGTAGTTAAAACACAAGCAACATAAATTATTTAAATATACTTAAGCTTATAAAGGATAGTTTATACTATTCTATAGGAGTGAAACTGATGTCTGACGAGATTACAATTATTATGGAGTTATCTGCTGAAGAAACAACTTCATTAGAACTTGCACAGGTTTTTACAAAGCTCAAATGGTTACTAGCAAATGCTGACCTTGAAGAGAAACAGAAAGCCAACTTACGTGAAATTCTTAAGAAGTCTAATGTTCAGTTAGAAGGTGATTCTGTAGAAGCAAAGCATTTGCTTATGGGTGCAATGCAGTTAGCTCGTGAATTAAATCCTCAAGCTGCATTACGTAATCGTGGTAATGTCGTCTTTGCGTCAGACAGTGCTAAAGTAAAGGACAAGAAGGACCACTTTCCGATTAACAGTGAAGCACAGGCTCGTAATGCACTTGCTCGTGCTGGTCAATATTCAACAGTACCTCCTTGGTTCACTGGTACTTTAGAAGAGTTGAAGCTGATGATTGCTGATGCAGTCAAAGCAAAGTTTCCTAGTATTGAAGTCACTGAACCCAAAGAGATGCAGGGTGCTTCTCTTGAGGAATTACTGGATATGTTAGAAGAATTGATGTCTGCATTGAAGGGCATGGTACCCGCAGAAGAGTACATGGGTCATCCTATGGCTGAGAAGCTTAAGATAGCTATTGACAACTTACCTGCTGATAGTCCTGTTCGTTCACAATTACAGGAGATTCTTTCTCACCTTGAGAAGTTGCCTATTGAGATGGGTCAGCTTCTTGAATTAAACTCCGACTTACTTGAGAACTTGGGTAAGAAAGAAGATGAGATTATTCAGATGAAGAATGCTATTGAGTTGTCAGACATCACAATGGCAATGGAAGCTTCTGAGCAGTTGAAGAAAGCTGCATTGGAATTAACTCGTATGTCTTTAGAGAATACTGAGTTCAAGACAAAGATTGATGTTAATAATTCACAGATGTCCACCTTGAATAAAAAGCTAGAGGATATGGCCAAACACATGAAAGATACTGAGACTGAACTTGTTTCATACAAGTCTGTTGAAGAGAAACGCATGTTGGCTGAGAAGAATATGCTTGTTGGTCAGGTACTGGAACTATCTAAGGATATTGGAGAGAACTTCACAGTTGAAGACTTCAATGACTACAACGTTAAACAGTTGGGTCAGTTCAAGGAAGTCCTTGAGTTGAAGGCAAAACAGAAGCGTACTCCAGTCCGTGAGACTGTGAAAAATACTGAGAATATCGCTCAGAAGAAACAGCTTAGTACTAAAGAGAAAGCAAATTTGTTACTCTTTGGTAAGTAAGAACTGAGGTAATTAAAATGAATAAAGAAGAAATGTTAGTCCTTGAGTTAGCTGGTGAAACCCAGGCTGCTGCTCTTGGTGCTGGTGTCAACGAAGCTCTTGCAGATGAGTCTGCTGCTGTTGTTGAGATTATGCGTCATGTGGCAAAGCTTCGTGGTCTTGCAGGCCGTGTTGAGTCCACAGAAGAATCTGCGTTTGAGATGGAAAAGTTCGGTGTTCAGGCGTACACTGACGGTGATGATATTACCGATGGTACTGACCCTACATACACAACCATCAATGCACAGAGCTTAGTGCAGTTCCTTGATTCTGCTGCTGAAGATATTCAGTACGGTGTCAAACTGTCACCTAAATTGCTCAAACAGGCTCGTCAAGACCCTGGTCGCTTCCTTGCTCGTTATCGTGCAAGTCTTGCAGAAGCACTCGCTCAGAAGGAAGATGTCTACATTGGTTCAGTCCTTTGTAACTCCGACACGTCTGATAGTGTTACTGCGCTCTTCGGCGGTAGTGCAGTCGATGTTGACACGCTCCAATCTGGTGATGTGTTTACAGCAACTCTGCTTGAGGATATGATTGACCAGTTTAAGGAACAGACTGTCCATGAACCCACGGACCTCGTTATCTTCAGTCGTGGTGCACGTCAACTTCGTGACGATGCTCGTAAACTGAATGATGCTGAGTACCGCACAGTGGTCAAAGAAGACGGTTCACGTGTGACGATGTACGGTGACATTGTTGTGCATGAGATTGGTGGTTCAACTATCCTTCCATATGCAACAAATGGTTCTGGTGTCGATTACAACTGTGCAGTCTTGCTCAGTAAACCAACTGCATTTGGCCTTGTTGACTTTGAAGCTGTCAAGTTTTATGTCGCACAGCCTGACCCTACGATTGACGGTGCAAACTTCCATCGTATGCTTGTCACGGAATCTGTCGAGTGTAAAATCTTAGACGCTGATTCGCTTGTGCTTGCTAAAGTTGCAAAACTGTAAGTCTTAGGACTTACTTTTTTCTTTTTTTTATTTTGTTTCCGTTACGCTCAGCCTGAGCGTGACTACGGACTTGATTGTTTGAGGTACATTTAAAATGGCATTGACTGTTGGTAGTACGGATGGATTTGTATACTTTGTTGTCTCAAGTGCTGATGCTCTTGAAGTGTTCCAGTATTTAGAAGATGTTGGTGCAGCACAACACAATGTCGTATCACATGTCTATGACGGCACTGAACATGTTATCACTTATTCTAAGAAGAACTCTCAAAGGTGAGTTAGTTGGTAGTTCTACTCACCACGGTTGAAGATGTCAAACGAGAGGGTAGATTAAGCTCTGAATATACTGATGGTGAGATAGGTTCAGAAATAGCTGCTGTCTCAGTCATATTAGCCAAACAATATGGTAGTCCATTTGAACGCTCTTGGGTTCAATTAGATGATGATTTTCTTACATACGACATCAATGCAGACCACAACCCTATCTACGCAGTAGACCGTGTTGTATTGGTTGATGTCAATGATATTGCTAGTATTTCTACAGGTTCTGTATTAGCTAGTCCTACTGATTATTCAGTGAATCTAGATATAGGTGACGTGACGTTTGATAATTCTATAGTCACTGGTTCTAGTAATGGTTGGGTTGTCATTGAATGGACTCCAGAAGTAATGCACTGGTTAGCGACATATGAAGCCGCATTAGGATTGATTGATGATACTCAAGTCATAAATGGTGAGACTGTCACATCACCACAAGCTAAAAAACTTACAAGACGTATAACGGAGATACGTCAATCACTACGTCCACAGACAATTGCTAGTTCTAAATATAAATCTCCGGTACGTAGATTGTCTCAAGGATTTTGGGTTGAGCATGAACGCTCATACAATCCACTTGAGTAGACATTGCACAAGGCACTTCGTAGCCAGTACACTGAACGTTATACGGCGTATTAAGGTACATAATTTATATAAACATAAATATGTGTTTATATAATACAGTAGTAGCTAGGGAATAGTGAAACTGCCTAATAACAACTAAGGGAATTGGTTGTTCTAAGAGTGCATAGTCGGGAAGACTAATCAGATGGCAATTGATGAGAGAGCAGTATGTACCGAGATAAAGGACTATCTCAATTCAAGCATAAACAATCTGAATAGTTCACGTCCTACTGGTTCACAGTTCTTCACTACATATGAGGAGATTAGTTTCAAACGTCCAGACACTTTTCCAAAAGGTGAAGTGTTTTTATTCACTGACGATGAGACTACAAAAAACTTAGGTCGTACTCGTAGAGTTGTGAAAAATAATTCCTATGGTATCTATTGTTATGTAGGTGCTAGTCAGAAATATACTAGTGGTTCAATCACATATCAAGACGAGGGCTTGTGTCAATATATGACACAACAAGTTTATGATTCATTCACTCCCCAGGACATATTAGGAAGTATATCCTTCAAGATAGTAGCAGTGACACAAGACAATACTATTGAACGTTTCACTGAAGCAGGTCATAGTTATTTACGTGGTCTTGTTGTAGTTAGTTCAGTGAGAGTGCAATAACTATGGTATCCCTTAGTCGTATTATTGACTTGACTGCTAGTTTACGTAGATTCAATCATTATGTTCCATTGACTGCATTTGATATACGTCAGGTAATAGCAGAAGGCACCGCTACCGCAATGAAGACACGTATTAAACAACGTGGTGCGGTGGCCACTGGTAACTTAACAAGTCATATTATTGTATTACCACAAGGTCAATATTTGACTGTTACTTCATTAGCACCTTATTCAGCTATTGTTGATTCAGGTGTAAGGCCACATGTGGTCAGAGTTGACAATAGGTTGAACTCATTTAAACCTTGGGCTAGAGTACGTGAATTGAGTACACAAACAGGTCCGTGGTTTAGACTAACTAAGCAAGGTAGGGCTTTAACAACGTTAAGCAACAAACGTGGTGGAACATACTTATTCGTTGGTGGTAAAAACTCCAGCATTAAGAAACCAGGAGTACAATTTGTACAAGCTGGTATGGATTATATTGAACGAAACGTTGATAGGATAATTGATGCAAAACTCAATGAGCTATTAAGTAAATTGAGATAGAATAGGTGAATACACAATATGGCAACAATAGATGTTGAGGCGCACTTTTCGCCTGATGCTTGGGTTGAAATCCAGCTATTAGATGATGCTACGAAGTTCAATGCAACCGTAGACATTGACAGCTTTGAGGAAGCAGGTTTCGAGAGAGAGATTGAATACCGTAACTTCTTCCACAATGCTAAAGTGGCTATCAAGAAAACACAGAATGATGGTACACTTACGATGAACGCAAGATTGCGTCGTGCAGACTGGCTTAAGATGTTGCATGGTACAGGCACTGTTGAAACAGATGGTACTGGTAGTATCACATCTGGTGGTAACCAAGAAGACTACAGAATTATCTTCTTAGTTACTGAAGACCCTGCTGTTACGACTGCATCTGATGCTGTTGGAAGTTACGATGCATACCGTGCTATTTACGCAGGTTGTAAAGCAACTGAGTTCACAGTCACTCTTGAAGCAGACGGTATGATTGAAGGTCAGATTATGTTTGCGGTTTCTCCATACGACCAGTTTGGTGACCCTAACATCAGATATGATATTCAGAACGAGGGCTTAGGTTCCGTTGATGATTATACTTCATCGTACAAGTTCGATGCACTTTAATTAGTGCATTATTTTTTATTTTTTATTTTGTTTTATTTTACGCTTACGCACCTGTCTACTTCGTAGACGCGGTAAACACCATCTATGAAATGATGGTAACTGAAGTTGATTGATATGACTGAGATTGAATCTAAGAAACCTTACATAGAGAATATTAAGCACACCGAGAGTCTTGACAAGTTACGTGAACATGTTGAGAACAGTATGAAGCCTGATACCTTACCATTCAAGGTAAGTTGGGTTCCGATTGAATTATTCAAGGAGCTTGATTGTTTTTGTAAGGAAACATTTCATAATGACCGTGTTGCATTTATGAAGTTCTTATGGGAGAACTACAAAAATGATACAAAGTACAAGATGTTAAATGACAAAGTTGATATGTTGGCTGAGAATTGTCAGGTAGCATTTGAGGATTTATATTCAAAGGTTGAACCCGAAGTACAAACAGATTCTGTAAAACCTAAGAAGCGATTTAGTATAAGAACGACAGATGAGAAGAAAGGTGTTTGATATATGGCAAAGATTGGTATAGATAAGTTAAGTGGTCTTGCTCCTATTGGGAAAGACGTTAAGTTAGACTATGAGAACGATGGGGATTATAGTGGTAAAGTTGAATCACTGATTATGCGTGTGTATCCTCTTAAAGTAAACGAAGAGCTTGAGCTTCAGCAGATTACTGAAGACAATAAAATCAATGACAGTGACCCTACTGAGGTCAAAGAGCAGAAAGGTAAGGCTCTAGAAGAGGTCATTGATAAAATGATTTTTTATACTTTACAAAAAGGTTGTGAGGGTGATGTCACTATGGCTAATGCAAGGGCGTTACCAGCACACATCAAGGAAGAGCTTATTAAACAGTTGTATCTCTTCAAAGGCGTTGACATCACACAGATTCAAAAAAAAAAGATAGAGGAAACCTTGGCAAAAGCTTGAAACCCACTGGATTGAAGTTCAAGGAATTTGTTGAGAGTAAAATAAAACGTCTTCCTGGTGAAGACAAGATTAAATTCAAGAAACCAACCGATGCTTATGCGTATGCCATCTTCTTGATATTCAGGAAGACTCCGCATACAATATCGGATGTTCTTGATATGTATATCACTCAATTGATGGTAATTGTGGACATGCTCAGTGAAGAAATTGAAAACGAGAATAAAGCAGTAGAAGATTCTAAACGAAAACATGGCAGACATAAATAAGCTCGTCAATATTTTATTTGATGTTAAGGCTATTGGTGCTAATAAGTTAGATGAAATTATAGTCCGTGCTGAAAGATTGAATGCTATTCTTAAACAACCAACTGGAATCGGGTTAGATAAAGTACTACAACAAAGTGTGAGATTAGATGGTAGTATTGGTGGACTTGAACAAACTGCTGCTTCTAGTACTTCTCAAATGTTAGCACTTGGTGTTGCAGGTACGTCTGCGTTTTCTGATATTGAAAAACAAGCATCACTCTCAATAAAAAGTCAAGAAAGAATATCTGAACTATTTGCTACAGTTCGTGATGTTTCTAAACCTGAAACCAGATTGAAAGATTCAGCAAAAGATATGGCTAACTTAATCAAGCCTATATCTCAATTACAACAAATAAATACTCAAGCAATGGCAGTAACTGCAAATATAAATCAGTTACGATTGGCTTTATTTTCTCTTAATGATGCAACTAATACTATTAATTCTGCACCATTTAAAGAAATATCCACACAGATGAGGGGAGAAAAATTTGAAGGAATCAATAGAGCATTAAATCCAAAGAATATTGATACTATAAAAAATTCAGTTATGGGGTTGAATGCACAATTTAAACAGATGTCACATCTAGATAAAGAATTAAGTCAGATAGGTAAGGCATTTAATAAACAAACTAAATTAACTAGAGATTTCGAGAAGCAACAGCAAGCTAAAACTAAGGCCATTAAAGATACTACAAGAGAGTCCGTGTCCCAAAGAACAAATATGGCCATGAACTTTCTATCTATCTTGTTCGTTGGTCAAATGGTTGAGCGTTTCTTTAAACAGTTAGCAATCACTACATTATCTACCTTTATGAAGATTGCTGATTCTACTAATACTGCTAAACAAAGTGTAATCTTATTAAGTGCATCATGGGAGTACTTAAAGTTCACTGTAGGTAATGCAATCGCTACTGTACTGGAACCACTTATTCCGACTATTGTTAGAGTTGTAGAAGTAATCGCTGATTGGATTCAACAGCATCCTAAATTAACGGCAGGGTTAATAACGGCTGGCGTAGGTTTAGGTGTATTTATGTCTACTCTAGGTAATATGTGGTTATTGGTAGCATCACTAGTTAACATCTATGAATTATTGGCTATCAAATCTTTATTAGTTGCAGCTAGTTCAAAAACAGCAGGTGTTGGTCTTGCTATTGCTGGTGCTGGTGGAAAAGCAGCAAAGACTGGTTTTATGGCTGCGTTGATAGGTATCAATCCATTGATTGTTGGTTTATTATTATTGGGTATTGCAGCTATTGCGTCCATATTATCTTTTGAAGGATTACGTGAGATTAATGCTGAAATCTTCACAGGTCTATGGCCTAGTATTGAAGGAACCAAAAATAGATTATTGAAAGTATTCGGTGTTAATATTGAATTAGGTGATACTTTTAGATATTTAGGTGCGATTGCTACTTGGTTATTTGCGGGTTTTGCAAATGGTTTATCAGTTGTGATAACTACGTTTGGTATATTAGCTACTATTGTTATTGATTTTGGTAAGTTAGTTTTATCATTTATTATACACCAATTCGGAAATGTAATTGATGCCGCTATATTATTAGGCAAAGTATTAAATGTAGTATTACCCTCAAATTGGGAAATAGATGTAACTCCTTTTGAAAGTATGAAACAAGAAATAGATAATACAGTAGCTTCTCTTGTTAAATCAGTAGGTACCGATTTAAAACATCTGTTCGATATTACACCAGAAGAAAAAGCTGCATTCGATGAACGGTCTAAACTCATAGCAATGGGACCATCTGGTATTTTTGAAGAAAGTAAAAGACGTGAACTACAAACATTTAAGTCAACTGAAGAACAGAAAACTGCATTTTTAAATGAATCATTGAAAAAACAACAATCTTTGTTATCACTAGCACAACCAAAGACAACAGCTTTATTAAGTAATGCTTTAAAAGAACAAACTAAACAGCCATTTAATCAAACCCAAGTATTGACATCTCCACTAAATGGTATGGCTGATAACTTATTAATAGCTAAAACTTCTGTAGATTCTTTATTCGATGAAGATTTATTAAAATCAATTCAAGAGAATTATAATGCACCACTTAAAGATTCAGAATTATTAACGTCTTCACTTACTGAAAAATTATCATTATTAAATGGAGCCATTGGTGGTGAAGAAGAAAGTCTTATTCCAACAATGACCACCTTAAATCTAGCAAATGATACGTTTATATCTAATCTCAATGAAGCCATACCCTTATCAGTTGACCATACTGCAAAAATGAATCTTGAATCTGAAGCAGCTAGAAAATTACGCATTGAATCTGATAGTGCTGCTACTGCACTTGAACGACTTAATAAAGCTAGAGAACGTGCATTAGTTTTACAAGCAGGCGGTACAACTCAAACCGTCAGAACTATAAAGAACTCCTCGACATTTAAATCGACTGCACAAGGTAATAAATAATGGTAAGTGAAGCTGGATTTCCAAATGAGTGTACTGTTGAAATATACGACTCTGCGACAGAACTTGACAGTTCGTCAGACCGTCTTGATACAGACCCTACTGATATAAGTATATTTGTATCTAACTTTGAAGAGACTGGTTTTGAGAATCGTGTCAAGCACATTGAGACTCTTGGTGGTAATAGACGTACCGTAGCTAATGGGCGTAGTCCAATCACTGTAAGTTTCAATGTACGAATAACTTCTGAAGATGTACTTATGAATGAAGTGTATAATCAGATAGGTAGTCCTTCATTTAGTACTTATGATGACTTTGGTGAGTTGACTCGTAAGTTTTATTTACGTGTATCTTGGGAAGGTTTGAATCGAGATGTATATTACTACAATATGGTGCCAATAAGTTTTAATGAGGCTGCTGAAGTCGATGGTATTTTAGAAGGCACAATCACTTTCACAGCATTAGCCTGGGATAATACTAATTCACGTTGGAATAAAGAAGTGGTCGAATAAACATGTCAATACAAAGAGAATACTGGAGTGACTTTGATAGTAGTCTATTCATATCAAAATTACGTTCATCAGGTAGCCGAAGTGGTTCAGCTACCACTGATGGTTCTGATGAAGTGAGTACACGTGTCATTAGTATAGATGACCCTGGTTTTAATAGAGACATTGGATTTGATAGAACAATAGGTAATGCTTACGTCTTACGTAAAGGCGGTTATCAACCTGTTGAAGTGACTGTTAAATTTTTGATGAATGATAGCACTATGCATAACTACGCATTGAATGTAGTTACACAAGGTGCGTTCAATACTGCACGATTATCTAATTCAATAACCCCTTGCAAGATACGTCTACAATTTGAGACTAAAGATGCTGAGGGGTCATCGTCTTCAAAACAAATTTATAAAAGAGTTTATTATAATGCATATCCTAAATCATTCTCTACTGAAAGAGGCGATACAACTGAATTAATAGGTGTACTCACTTTCTTAGTATCTCCTTTCAATGAGATGCGTCTTTCTAATTATAGAGAGGCTTGGAAAGAATCAACAGATAACTTAGCTAATTTTAAAGGACTTGAATATTCAAATGGTAATATAAGTAATTGGGATGTACAAATGGGTTATTCTACCCTGGTGTGATTAAGTATGACTTTGACTGATAATCTTTCATGGCTGCAAGATAGAGCTACAAGTTCACCCCTTTTCAGTGGCAGTAAGGTTTATTTTGTAGTTGATACCGTACAGGCTGCGAGTGGTAACTTAATCAGAGGTGACCCTAAAGTTATGCAGAACATAGGGTTCACTGCAACTGAGACTGGAACCAATACCAAATACCAACAGCGCATGAATAGACTTAAATCTGAAGTAGGTATAAACGGATTTGATGAGACTTTATGGACATTGAGTGGTATACTACATGAACCTCAAGAAAGTTTATTCAATTATCCTTCAAATAGTTTCACGTTATCTGATGACTTCGCTAAATATGATTTCTTATTAGATAGAGAGTTCACTTCTGAGACTGCGACCACTCCTTCAAATAATGTGGTTATGATGTTATCAATCAATAGGATTTGGACATTACGTTGGTTTCCTAGAACAGTGTACATATATGACCCTGACTTGATTAAGCAATTGATACGTGGTGCAACTTCTAGTGAAACAAACCAGGTTTACACACACTATACAGCATACGGAGTGCCTGTGACTATACGCTCAATCTCTATCAATCATAATAGAGAAGGAGCAACAGTGTATTCATTGACATTCGTTGAAGATAAGGAGCTAGTCTGATGGTATTTACTATAGGTGCAACTGGTGGGGTACAAGAGATACATCGTTTTATCAGGGGTCAGTCTGCACAGTATCCTGATTATTATGCGTTTGGTAGTATCGCAGATGTCAATGATTTAGTAGATACATTAGGTTCAATGCCTGGAGATATACTACATAGGCCAATAACCTGGTCACAGACAGGTAGTAAC
>C687J35021_10003244_pt1 | contig 11236 bp, 11 predicted proteins | sample RifCSPhighO2_12_FD_35021 | JGI IMG/M metagenome (IMG submission 35021)
TGAAGGGAAGCTCCAGAGGAAAACAAAGGCCCGATGGTAGGGCTGTTTGAGGCGAGGGGTGGGGTTGTGCCGCTGGGGCGCTAAAACGACAGAAGAAGCAGGTGCTACGAAAAGAATAGCTTCTTGCGCATGCAGAATAAGCGCTAGAGCCAGAAATAACCACTAAGTCAGCACGGCAAACCTCGGCGGTTAACGTTGGAGTTAGGCCACTCTGCGCTACTTGCCACTTCGGACGTCCTCTCGAGCTTTAGCACGCGCACCGGCGACTACCTGATAGAACGGGTTGGCCGAGTTGTGCTGAAGGTTTAGCGGAGGTGTGAAGTGGCCGATGAACTCACCCTCTACCAACCATGGTTCCGCCACAGGTTGCCACGCGACGAACGCATTCTGACTGAGCCATTGGTTTAAGCGATGTTCGCCTTCGCCGAACGTCAAGCGGCGTGTACGGCCAGTCTCTTGTAGCCGCAGGTCAAGCCTTGCTGAGAGCAGACACCCAAGTGTGAGTCGCAGTGTGGAACTGGATGCATTGCCAGCGAGATGGGTTCGGATCCGTTTTCGCAGGGTATTGTGACTCTGGAACCTGAACGGCGATATCCCAACGTACAGAAGCGCAGCGCCGCTTTCCAGGCGCGGACAGTCACACAGTTCGAATTCTTTAAGACCATTGAAGTACCAAGCGTAAATGCCCCGCGTCGATGGAATCGGCGAGGGCCTGGTTAGCACTTCAATACGCCGCAGCACAACAGCGGGATTGGCGAAGTACTCGACCGTTGGGGTGATCGGCATTTCGATGAGTGGCCTAACGTTTGAGTTCAGCGGACGCCGAAGGCGTCCGCTGGAATGAGTGGTTGGGCGTTGTTCGGCTCAAGGCGTTTAATTCATTCTCTTCCACAGAGTCTGTCTGCGACCGGTTCAGGATCATCTGTGATCTCCTCCCAAAGATCCGTTAGTTGCACGTACAGCTTGATTCTTGTGCGCTTTTGGTTATACGAATTCGCGGTCAGGTACCCGTAGAAGTTGCCTTCCTTGTCAACAATTGCTGGCGGCTCAGAGGCGTACTTGTTCCAAGGTGACTGGTTGCTGTATTTGGAGCCGTAGTTGCCGTACTTATTCCAGATGCTGTCGCTGTTGTACTTCGAGCCCTGATCGCCGTACTTGTTGCAGATTGATCCTGAGTTGTACTTGCCGCAGTTGAGGCAACCAAGAAAAGTCTTGTGCCCCTCACCGCCAAAGAGGAGCAGAGCGACGTTGTTCTGTGCGTGGGCCAAACTAACGTTGAAGAGCAAAAGCACCGAGAGCAAGAGGTTTCTCATAACGACACCTAACGCCCTGAGTTCAGCCGCCGCCGTAGGTGGTCGGCTGCGACGAACAGTTAGACCCGAAGGCCAAAAGGGGGCGCCCTGACTTGAAGACGGGCGCGGCCCAGGAAAAAGCGCCGCGCCACGGGAGCGGCGCAACGCTGCAAAAATGATAGCTGGAAGCGCTTGCTGTACAAGCGCTAGAGGTCAAAAAGGCTCGAAACCTGCGCGGTGAATGCAGGCGAAGCCCGGCAGAGCGCCAAAACCCCAAAGGAAAAACCTTTGAGAAAGGCGAATCGGTGGAATAAATGCGGGCCTGCATCAAGCGGAATATGAAGGGACTAACGATTGAGTTCAGCGGCCGCCGTAGGCGGTCCGCTGGAATGCTAGGTTCGACCTTACTACTGGAAGTCCTGAACTGTGCCGTCGGCGAAGAGGATCTTCTTGAGCGTAAAGGTCACTTTTGTGTTTTCCGTTTCAGCATTGCGTAGTCGCTCGTGCGACGAGATGAACTGGTTGTAGTCCAACTTACCTTCCCATTCGAGAGATCCTCCGGCGGCAAGCGAATCATTTACGGCGAGACCAGCGTTCAGGATTTCGTTCCCGAGGAGGTCGGTAAATGTGAGAACACCGTCGAATGCACGAATGTCCTTTCCAGTAGCGTTGGAGAAGTTAGCGGCAAACGTGATTTCGCTTCTCCCGTAGTCCAGAGATCTAACGCCTTTCCGAAGTAGCGTTGCTTTCACTGGGAAAGACTTGGTGACTTTCGGCTTCCTTGGTTGCTCAGTCGGCTTGTCGGCAGCTCCGCTGAGAGCACTCTTGATGCCAGCTGCGGCGTTCTCTAGCGCAGAACGCATCTCGTACTTGAGGTGCTCCCGGCCAACGAAATAGCCGGCAAGAAAGCAGCCGATTGCAATTGCAATGAAGATCTGCTTCTGACGGATGAACACTCCAGCCCCATCGCTTTTCGCGGATGGTCTGGAGGGCCGAGCGTCCGTTTTGATGACGGCTGGCTTTGGTTCCTGAAGTCGAGATGCGAACTTCGCATAGACGATCCCACACTTGGGGCACTCGTAATCTGGCGCTTCATCCTGCGGTAGTCGGACGTATCCGCACTTTGGACATTCCATTCATATTCCCCGAAAAATGATCTGATGTTGTGAGGTCGAACGAATGAGTTCAGCCGCCGCCGAAGGCGGTCGGCTGGAACGACGGGTTGGGCATGTTTATGAAAGCCGCTCTGGCGGAATTGACGTCGGTGCAATCCTTCGTTGCGCAAAACGAACCGCCATCGCGGACAGAGTTCTTGCCGCGAAGAAGCCGACGACTAAAACCCCGAGAAGGATGGGCCAGTGAAAGTTGTACCTTTCTGGATTCCGAGCGATGTTGGCCAGCGTGCCCAAGCCAAGGCCGCCCAAGCCACCACCCACCATTAGCCAAAAGAGCCCGACTGCTCCATAGAGCGTGCCGCACACCCAACCGATAGCCCCAAAGAGGATGAAGAAGGAGAGGCCCGCAAGCGCGCCGAGTGAGCCTCCGGCAACCAGTTCCCAAGACACTAGTAGCCAACTCTTCTTTTCGATTCCCCACGCCACGCCAACTTGAATGGCAACGTACATGACCGCCATGAAGACAGCGACGTGCAGGAGCTTCAAAGTTACCGCGTTCGAGTTCATAGTTTTTCTCCGTACGCCCAACGAACCAAAGTAAGCCGCCCGCCGAAGGCGGGTCGGCTTGACTGCACAGTTAGACCCAGAAGCCAAAATGGGAAAGCCCAAGTTGACGACGAGCGCAAACCGCGAAAAAGCAGTGCGCCACGGAAGCGACGCACTGCTTGAAAAATGATAGCTGGTGGCGCTTTCTGCACAAGGGCTAGAGGCAAAAAACACTTGAAAATGGCGCACTGCCCAAAGGCGAAGCCCGGCACACGGCAAAAACCCAGCGGATAACCGCTTGAGAAGGTGAATGCCGGTGAATAAAGCATGGGATTAAATAATTCTGATTTTGCGCAAACTAACGTTTGACATGAGAGGCGGCGCAAGGGCGTAGCCCTTGTGACATCCTCTCGATGGAAGGGTTGGGCGGCAACGTGCTACTTGCAACGGAGCGCTTCAACGGTGACGGAAGCGCCGTCGATGCCGCTACGCCCTTGCGAGACCAAATAAATGGCATTTGCTCCGCGGCGCGCGGCTTCGTTAAGCGCCTTGTTCATCGAATTTGATGCCTTGTACGGACCTAGTTGCTGATCGGTGGTGATAAGGCCTAGCGACTCGCAATTTGTCTTTTGCTCTGCGGTAACCGTGCGGAGCTTCTCGGCACTTGGCTCAAGCGCTGTTGCGCAACCGGAAATGAGGACGATGGCGCAGGCAGTAAGTAGTGACGTTTTCATGTGATGAGTGTGGTGACCGAGTCTAGAGGAGTTGCACGTGAGCGCGTGGTTTTAGGTGGCCTTCGAATGCGTGCGAGTTCAACCTATTGCCGCCCAACGCTGCGCGTGAGCGGCGAGCGGAGGCGGCGCGAGGCGCCGACGTAGTGAGTCCGACTCGATGCGCTTGTTAGAGCTCACGGCTCGACGTAACCGGTTAGTGTCTGGAACTCGCCTCGTTCGTCTTCATGTGCTCTCCGAAACGATATAACCCGGACAGTTTCTTCAGTGCGCATTGTCGTGACCATAAGAACAACGTGACCGCTGTCGTCCACACTCATGTGCATATGCCTCACCTCATGATTTTCCATAAAAGGTGCGCTAACGGCATAGGGTGCCGGTGTACCAACTGGCAAGAGCATGCGTTCAAGCAAGTGGACTGCGCTTTCAAGCGAGTAACCGTGCTTCCTGCGATTTACTTCTTCCTTGTCTGGATCGTAATCAATCTTCGTCCGTCCGAAGACCAACCGGAATTCATATTCTGGAATGCCTAGCTTGTTTGGGACGTCCATAGCTCTAAAAAATGAAGTTAAGCGGCGGCGCAGCCGTCCGCCGTGAACGAACTGTTAGGTAAGCTGCGATTTCTGCCATTACTTGCACCTGAAATAAAGCTCCACTCGGGGATACTTTCCAAATATGAATGGACCTTCGTTTTCATCCAATTTTATCAAATCCAATTCTTTATTTTGCGAACGGCAGTAGCTACTAGCTTCTTGAAGGGCGTCAATTTTTATTTGCCCTGTGCCAGGAAACCCAGTTGCTGCTTGCTTCGAGATGATGAGGTTGCCGTTGCCAGTAGGAATCACTCCACTATTCGATGCACAAGCACCTAAAAGTAGAAGGAGAGTTGAGGTTAGTATTTTTTTCAAGAGGTTATTTCCTATCTGATTTCTGCAAATGATGCTTAGAAGAATAGCGACCTAACGAACGAAAGTAAGCCGCCTGCCGAAGGCAGGTCGGCTTGACTGCACAGTTAGACCCAGACGCCAAAACGGGAAACCCCAACTTGACGACGGGCGCAAACTGCGAAAAAGCACCGCGCCACCGAGGCGGCGCAATGCTTGCAAAAAAGTTTGAAACTGGCGCAGTGCCCAAAGGCGAAGCTCGGCGAGAAACCCAAAACCCAACGAATAAACGCTTGAGAAGTGAAATTCCGGTGAATAAAGCATGGGTTAGATAAAGCGGGTTTCTAAGCGGCTAACTAGATTTGGAAAAAATTAATGTGACTCCAGCCCTAAATATTCGCAATATTTATTCGCCTCTTTCATTCATCGCAGAAAGATTTTGTATTGCTGCATCGTGCCCCATTCGTGCCGCTTTTTGAAATAAATTGCGAGCTCTTTTATAGTCAGGCTGTCCACCTTCAAGTTTTATCTCGTGCACATAATAAAAACCTAGCATTACCATTGCCTCCGGATCGCCAAGCGACACAGCTTTTTCTATATATTCATTTGCCCTTTCTTTGTTGCCTCGTCCATTTTCAATAACAGACAAGTATTTATAGGCAAACGGAGATCCGAGCTTTATTGATTCATAGAAATAGTTTTCGGCTTTTTCAATATCGATGCTTACATTAATTCCAACCATGTAAATTAATCCAAGTATAACGTTAGGTATTGCAAAGCGAGTATCAATTATTAATTTTTCCCTTTCATCATCGAGCCAGGCGCCGTAAAAATCATCATTACGTCTTAACTGATTTTCAATCCGTGCAAGCTCTTCGAGATAGTATTCATCACCAAGCTTCATCAGTCCTCCAGTTCGTTGGCCAGCACCTTTTTTTCCACCGAATAAACTTCTAAAAAATCCCATTTTTATCTCCCATATTCAATTTTGAATTTTAAGCCTAACTAGAAATAGACGACAGGCATGGTAGCCCGATCGGTCCGCCAAGACAACCACCGCAACAGCAGCCACGCGTAAACCCCGACATCCGGAAAATTAGGCAAACCTAAAATTTCGCGGATGACAGAGCGCCCCGCTGAATACTCACAGCCTACCAGCGACCCCGTCGTGCCCCGACCGCCCAAGCTGCTGGAACGTATGCGCATTCACCTGCGCACACGGCATTACAGCATTCGCACCGAAGAGGCGTATATCGACTGGGCACGGCGTTTTATCGTGTTTCATGGCAAGCGCCACCCGCAAGAGATGGGTGCGGCCGAGGTGGAGGCATTTTTGAGCCATTTGGCGGTTGATAGGCTGGTTTCTGCCTCCACGCAAAACCAGGCCAAGGCGGCGCTGCTGTATTTGTACAAGCAGGTGCTGGAGACGGATTTGCCCTGGCTCAATGAGGTGGTTCAAGCCAAAACACCCAAGCGCCTACCAGTGGTGCTGACGCCCACAGAGGTGCGCGAGCTATTGCTGCACATGGATGGCACCACGGGCCTGATTGCGCAGTTGCTCTATGGCACGGGCATGCGCCTGTTGGAGGCGCTGCGCCTTCGCGTGAAGGATGTGGAGTTTGCCCGCCGCGAAATCGTGGTGCGCGAGGGCAAGGGCAACAAAGATCGGGTGACGGTGCTGCCGGAGAACTTGATTGCGCCTTTGCAGGCGCAATTGCAAAAGGCCCGCGCGCTGCACGAAAAGGATCTGGCCGCTGGTTTTGGCCGTGTGTATCTGCCGCATGCGCTGGCCGTCAAATACCCCCAGGCCGACCAAACCTGGGCCTGGCAGTGGGTGTTTCCCTCCCCCGTGCGCTCCACCGATCCGCGCCCCGATGCCCGCACCGGCGAGCTGCTGGAGCGGCGCCACCATGTGTACCCCGAATCGGTGCAGCGCGCCGTGCGCGAGGCGGTGCGGCGTACGCAGATTGCCAAGCCGGTGTCGCCCCATGTGCTGCGGCATTCGTTTGCCACGCATTTGCTGCAGGCGGGCTACGACATTCGCACGGTGCAGGAGCTGCTGGGCCATGCCGATGTGAGCACCACCATGATTTACACACATGTGCTCAACAAGGGCGGGCGCGGGATTCTGAGCCCGCTCGACGCTTTGTAGAGCACCGCCCGGCCCGGCCGGTCTTGCAAGTGCGTTAACAAAGGTTAATGCGATGCCGGGCCCCCGCTGCAACACTGGCGTTGTGGCCGATGGGTGCCGCTTTGGGATGCGGGGAACACACATGCTTTCATCGGGTGGCCAGGGCCGGTTGGCGCGGCGGGATTTTCTGGGCGGACTGGCTCTGGGGGCCGGAGGGCTGGTGGCCCAGGCCGCCGAGCCGCTGGCTGCGCGCATGCCCGATTCCATGAAGACGCTGGGGGGTGCGGACCTGCCCTACGGCCAGCCATCGCACCATGAGCAGCGGGTGCAGCGCCAGCTCTCCAGTGCGGCCGGGTTCGCGGTCTGGCGTACGCCCTTGCAGACCCAGCGCGGCATCATCACCCCGAGCGGCCTGCATTTCGCGGTGCACCACAACGGCCTGCCCGATATTGCGCCCGAGCAGCATGTGCTGATGGTCCATGGCTTGGTCCACAAGCCCCTGCGCTTTGACCTGCAGCGACTGATGCGCTACCCCATGGTCAGCCGTGTCCACTTTCTGGAGTGCGCGGGCAATTCGGCGGCCAACGCGCTCTCGCCCCTGCCCGTGAAGCAGACCCTGGGCGAGATTGCGGGGGAGGTGTCGTGCTCGGAATGGACCGGTGTGCCGCTGTCGTACCTGCTGCACGAGGCGGGCTTGCGCGAGGGCGCGCAATGGGTGGTGGCCGAAGGCGCCGACGGCGGCTCGCACAGCCGCAGCCTGCCCTTGCAGGCCCTGCTCAAGGATGCCATGGTGGCGCTGTACCAGAACGGTGAGCGCCTGCGCCCATCGCAGGGCTACCCGATGCGCCTGTTCATGCCGGGCTGGGAAGGCAATGTCAATGTGAAGTGGCTGCATCGGCTGGAGGTGACCGATGCGCCTGCGCACACCAAGGACGAATCGGGCCTGTACACGCAGGTGCTGGCCGATGGGCGCATCGAGCGCTTTGCCTTCCATATGGATGTGAAGTCCGTCATCACCCATCCGTCGGGCCAGCAGACGATGCCCGAGCCGCGTGGCTTTTTCGAGATTGCGGGGCTGGCATGGTCCGGCCATGGGCGGATTGCCCGGGTCGATGTCTCTGCCGATGGCGGGCGCTCGTGGATGACCGCCCAGTTGCACGGCCCGGCGCTGGACCGCGCCTTCACGCGCTTCACCCTGCCGTGGCGCTGGGACGGGCGCAAGGCCGTGCTGATGAGCCGAGCCACCGACGAGCACGGCCGCACACAGCCCCTGCGCAGTGCATGGAAGAGCCGGTATGCCTCCCATTCCTTCAACCACTACAACGCGGTGCAGGCTTGGGGGATCGACGCCGATGGGCGGGTGGAGAACGTCTATGCGTGACACGCTGGCTCGGTGGCTGCGCGCCGCAGCGTGGGGTGCGCTTTGGCTGGGGAGCGCGGTGCTGGCCCAGACGGCGCCCCCCGCCCTCGTAGGCCTGGGTGAGCCGCTGGAGCCTGCCCGGCTGGCGCGGCATGACATCACCGTCTTTCCCGGTGGCCGCAATCTGCCGCCGGGGCAGGGCAGCGTGGCGCAGGGCGCGCGGCTGTACCAGGCGCAATGCGCAGCCTGCCATGGCCCCAGGGGCATCGAAGGCCCGGCGGCGCGGCTGGCGGGCAGCGATGGCTGGATGGGCTGGGACGATCCGCTGCGGCTGCTGCGCATTCGCAAGCATCCGCTGCTGATCCAGTCCGTGGGCGCGCGCTGGCCGTATGCCACCACGCTGTTCGACTATGTGCGCCGGGCCATGCCGTACCACGCACCCAAGAGCCTGACCGACGACGAGGTGTACGCCATCACGGCGCACCTGCTGCACCTCAACGGCCTGGTGGGGGCTGAAGCCGTGATGGACCGCCAAGCGCTCCCCAAGGTGGTCATGCCGGGCCTTGCCCGGACGGTCAGCGCGTGGCCACCGGGACCTTGAGCCTGGGCGTGGCGGGCGCCGCAACCATGCCCAGCCGTGCCCGGATGCGCGACAGCGACACCGCAGAAATGCCCAGATAGCTGGCCACATGGTGCTGGGGCAGGCGCTCGGCCAGATTGCCCTGGTCCGCCAGAAAGCTGCGGTAGCGTGCCTCGGGCGACAGGCCCAGCAGGTCCGATTCACGCCGTGCATGCTGGGTGAAGAGGTAGCCCATGGCTTCATTGAGCAGGGCCTGGATGTGCGGAAACCGGTGGTGCCAGTCCTGCAAGGTCGCATAGCCCAGTTCCACGGCCTGCACGGGTTCCAGCGCCTCAATGGTGTAGGGGCTGGGCAAGGCCAGGGGCGGCATGCCGCCACCCACCCAGTTGCCTTCCATATGGAATGAGCGGTTGCGCTCGGTGCCCTGGTCACTCAGGTAGTACAGGCGCACCAGCCCGCTCTCCACCAGCCAGGCACGGGTGCAGGTTTCGCCGCTGCGCAGCAGCACGGCGCTGGCGGCGAAGTGGCGGCGGGGCAGGGCCTGCCACTGCGCGGCCAGGGCGGGCTCGGACCGTACCAGCGCCTCCAGCGCGGTGGGCTGGCAGACGGTGCAGGCGCTGGCGGGCGGCGTCATGTCCGCGTGCTTACTCGGCCTGGCCCACCGGAACGCAACTGCAGAACAGGTTGCGGTCGCCATAGACGTTGTCCACGCGGCCCACGGGCGACCAGTATTTGTTGCCGCGCAGGGCGGTCACGGGGTAGGCGGCGGCTTCGCGGCTGTACGGGCGGCTCCATTCGGCGCCCAGCAGGCTTTCGGCGGTGTGGGGGGCGTTCTTCAGTGGGTTGTTGTCCTGCGGCCAGGCGCCGTTCTCAATCTGACGGATCTCTTCACGGATGGCGATCATCGCGTCGATGAAGCGGTCGATCTCGAACAGCGTCTCGCTCTCGGTGGGCTCGACCATCAGCGTGTTGGGCACGGGGAAGGAGAGCGTGGGCGCGTGGAAGCCGTAGTCGATGAGGCGCTTGGCCACGTCTTCGGCCATCACGCCGCTGGTGTCCTTCAGGCCGCGCAGGTCCAGGATGCACTCGTGCGCCACATGGCCGTTGGCGCTGGCGTACAGCGTGGGGTAGTGGTCCTTGAGGCGGGTGCTGATGTAGTTGGCGCTCAGGATGGCGGCCTCGGTGGCGGCCTGCAGGCCTTCGGCGCCCATCATGCGGATGTACATCCAGCTGATGGGCAAAACGGCCGCATTGCCCAGCGGGGCTGCGCTGACTGCTCCTACTTTTGAGGCATTGCCGGCCGTGGCATGGCCCGGCAGATAGGGCACCAGGTCTGCCACCACGCACACCGGGCCGACGCCGGGGCCGCCGCCGCCGTGCGGGATGCAGAAGGTCTTGTGCAGGTTCAGGTGGCTGACGTCACCGCCAAACTCGCCGGGCGCGGCCACGCCCACCAGGGCGTTCATGTTGGCGCCGTCCACGTACACGCGGCCGCCATGGCTGTGCACGAGCTGGCACAGCTCTTTCACCTGCGTCTCGAACACGCCGTGCGTGCTGGGGTAGGTGATCATCACGCAGGCTAATTTTTCGCTGTGCTGCTCGCACTTTGCCTGCAGGTCCGCCATGTCCACGTTGCCGCTTTCGTCGCACTTTGTCACCACCACCTGCATGCCCACCATCTGGGCGCTGGCGGGGTTGGTGCCGTGCGCGCTGCTGGGGATCAGGCAGATGTTGCGGTGCGCATGGCCCTGGGCCGCGTGGTAGGCCTTGATGGCCAGCAGCCCGGCGTATTCGCCCTGGCTGCCTGCGTTGGGTTGCAGGCTGATGCCTGCGTAGCCCGTGGCCTGGCACAGCCAGGCGCGCAGTTGCTCGTCGAGCAGGCGGTAGCCTTCGAGCTGGTGGGCCGGTGCAAACGGGTGCACGTTGGCGAATTCGGGCCAGGTGATCGGGATCATCTCGCTGGTGGCGTTGAGCTTCATGGTGCACGAACCCAGCGGGATCATGGTGCGGTCGAGCGCCAGGTCTTTGTCGGACAGCTGGCGGATGTAGCGCAGCATGCCGGTCTCACTGTGGTGGGTGTTGAACACCGGGTGCGTGAGGTAGCTGCTGGTGCGGCGCAGGCTGGCCGGGATGAGGTCGGGTGCGTTCTCGGCCAGGGCCTCGACGGTGGGTTGCGCGGCCGTGGGCGCGAAGGCGCGCCAGAGCAGGGCCAGGTCGTCGCGCGTGGTGGTTTCGTCCAGCGATGCGGCCACGCACTGGCCGCGCAACAGGCGCAGGTTGGCGCCGGCGTCGAGCGCGCGTTGCACCACGGCGCGGGCGGCGTCGCTGCTCCCCAGGTCCACGGTCAGGGTGTCGAAGGCGGTGGCGTGCAGCGGCGTGAAGCCCAGTTGCTTGAGGCCCGCGGCCAGGATGGCAGTGAAGCGCGCCACGCGCTGGCCGATGCGCTGCAGGCCTTCGGGGCCGTGGTACACGGCGTACATGCTCGCGATGACGGCGGGCAGCACCTGCGCGGTGCAGATGTTGGAGGTGGCTTTTTCGCGGCGGATGTGCTGCTCGCGCGTCTGCAGCGCCAGGCGGTAGGCCGGCTTGCCATGCAC
>C687J35021_10003257_pt1 | contig 11209 bp, 17 predicted proteins | sample RifCSPhighO2_12_FD_35021 | JGI IMG/M metagenome (IMG submission 35021)
TCTTCGACGCTCCGCAAGCTAGTTAGAGGCACTGGTATTCCCATAGAGCGCCTCGTCGAAGCGGCCTCCTTTGCCTCCGCCCAGACTGGCCCGCGACCCGAGCCAGACCCCGCCGATTCTGAGAGCGCATGGGATCGGCCTCAAGCGAAACTGAAGCAGCCTTCCGGCGCCACCTCCTGACGACGGGGCGCAGCGAGCAGACGGCGAGTAGCTATGTCGCCAATCTGCGCGTCTTCGCCCGGTGGTGCTTCGGGCGCGTACTTCGCCAGGAAAGGCTTGGCGCTTGCCGTCGCGCCGTTGCTGGCGCTCGCCTGCCTCATCGTGGGCATTGTCGATCTCAACGAAGCGCAGGACCAAGTCCGCGTAGCCACCGGCATCGCCCAGGTCGGCATGGGCCTGTGGCTCACCGTGGCTGCCAGCGCCGTGGCGCTAGTCGCGGTGATCGGTTCGCTAGGCCGGACCCAGACCATTCAAGTCACGCCTGCTTTGAAGGCCAGCCCACCGGCGCCGCCTCCGCGCCCCGAAGTCCCGACGGCCTACATTAGCCTCGGCCAGCTCCTGGCGCTGCTTCTCGGCGTTGGCGCGATTGCGGGTGCGATGATTGCCATCGTGGTGTTGATAGCGGGATAGCTACCCCGTTGGCGTCTGCCCGCGCGCCAGCATCGCGGTCATCGCAGCAAGGCCGGCGGCGATAGCTGTCATGCCCACCACGGCGGCGGGCGGCAGAGCCACGCCGGGTGACGCGACCAGCACGGCGACGGCGGCGCTCACGCCAGCGGACAGTGCGCTCAGGATCAGGATTGCGGTGTTCATGTTTCTCTCCTTCTTTCGGTGTAAAGCCTAACTAGCTGCTTCTCAGCCCCAGGTACACGGCCGCGATGATGAGCGCCACGGCCACGACGCCGGCGAGCACGTCCACGGTGGTCACTTCTGAACGCTCCGGGGCGCATCCTGTGGGCGAGTGGGCGTTGTCGATGGGATGAGCGGTCGCACATTCCCCGTCTCGTGGAAATCGCAACCGGCAGATGGGCATTGAATCGACACGCGACCGTTGGCCTGATCGTCGTCAATGGAGCCCATAACGCCACAGCGAGGACAGGTGAACCAGTATTCGGACTTCACTTCTTCCGCCCCGCCTTCGCCACCGGGCAGGCCACCGCCCAGCCGCTGCCGTCGATGACGTGCGAGTCGATGGGCTCGCCGCAGTCTCTGCACCGGCCGGATGCGGCGCCCGCGCGCCGATCGCGCCAGTACGTCAGGCCACAGATGCAAAGCGCGCCCACCGGCGGCTCCGAGAGCGCGGCAGGCCAGCGGAAGGCGTGGCCGTTGCCCGAGCAGACGATCACGGCGTACAGCCCCCCGCCAACTTCACGTCGCCACTGACCAGGGGGATACCCCCTAGCGCCGCATTCGTGGGCCTGACCCCAAACTCCCGGTAAGGGGCGCACCATCCCACCACTCCAAAGCCCCGACTCGCGTAGTTACTCCCGCTCACGGCTGGCCCGTCGTAGCCGGTGTATGCCCAGCCGAAGCCGGCATCCCTGTACCAGACCTCGACCCTCGTGGCATTGTTCAGCCGCTTCTCGCCCCAGTGGGCGGCGCCGCCGTCGGCCCGAAGGCCGTTGTAGGCGACCCAGATGTAGCCGCCGCCCGACAGGGTAAACGACGCGCTGGGCAGGTCGGGCACAAGGATTTGCCAGATAACGTCGCGATCCCAGACGGTCGGGTACTTGATCCCGCTGCCGCAGCTCATTACGGTCGGCGGGTCGGGGTTGGTGATGCACCGGAAGTTGATGTCGTCATAACGCTCGTGCTGGCCCATCGCGTGGCCATCATTCAGCCCTTCGTGGCCGATCGTCGAGCGCCAGTCCACGTAGAGGAGCGCGCGACGGAAGTAGACGATGATCGGGTCGTTGTAGTAGAGGATGCAGGCTGCCGCTCCGCTCCCGCAGGTGCTGATGAACGTGGCGTCGGCTGGCATCGTCAGCCAGATGTCCACCTGCTCGCCCGTGTACGTCACGTCCCTCGCCCCGAAGCCGATGGCGTAGGCCGAAGCAATCGCAACGTCCGCCGCCTGTTGCTGGAAGCCCGGGTACTGCTCGCTGGCCACGTCGAAGGCATAGGTCACGTAGCCGCGGGATAGAACCCGCTGCATGACGGGCGTGAGGTTGTTGGCGACGGTGCCGCCCTGGGGCGACGGCAGGATCGGCGGCCAGATGTGATCAGCGCGGGCCCGGATGCACTGGCCAGCGTAGAGGCCGGCGAGGACGCCCAGGAGGACGCCGGTGAGGAGCTGAACGGCCCTGTTCACTGCAACAACCTGTCGATGTCCTCGGGCGCCAGGAACAGGCGCGCGACGGTATCGAGCCCCACGGGCTCCTGGCCCTGTCGGAAGGTCAGGACGTACCGCTGCTCGGGCGACGTGCAAGTCTTGAAGGATAGGCCCGAGTCCGGGTCCTTGCCGCTCGTCTCCGTCCAGGCGACAGGGCAGACCACCTCAGCGGGCGAGCGGAAGATGCCCACGAGAGGATCGATCACCGGCGCGGCAGGGCGGACATAGGTGGCGAACACGGCCATGAGCAGTCCGACGACGATGGCCAGCGACCAGCCGTAATCGTGAGCAGCTTTGTAGAGACTCAGCATCAGATCACCCCCAAGGTGCTCAGGCCGATGAATAGTGCCGTGGCGATCCCGGCGCCCGCCCCGATGAGGCCGGTCGCGATCCCCCACTGGTTCTGCCAGACAGACCGCCTAGCGTTGGCGACGGCTTCAATCGTGGCGTGGCCCTGTTCATGGACTGCTTTCCAGAGAAGGACATCGCCGACACTGCCGTTCAGCTTCTTGAATTGCTCGTGGATGCCCTTCAGTTCCGTCCGCACTTCTTGCAGACCGAACTTGATTTCGGCCCGCAGCGCCACGAGTTCCTCGCCAACGGTGGGTTTCGACTTGCCCGTCATGTCCCGATCCTCCCTACAGCGCTGGCAACCGCGCCAGCTCGTCGACCTTGCTCATCAGCCCCACCACCGACGGCGGCTGTTTGATCGCGCTCGCCAGCCGCAGCTTCCAGCGCCGGATGCCGTCCTCACCAAACGTCTGCGTTTGCTCCAGTAAGATCGCGTTGGCGTCCACGTCCAGCCATTTTACAACGTTGCTGAACCTGTCTGTCGTCAGCCCCCGATACATGAGTCGGATGGTGTCGCCTATCTCCCACGTCGCTACGCCAAGGCCGAGAGGCTCCGTCTCGCCGTAGTGGATCAGCGGGTCCTTGGCGCGTTGGAGGTAGGTCGCGGCAGCATCATAAAGAGCATTGGCGGATGCGACAAGGTCCTCGGCTTGGTGAGTTTCCTTTGCCTGATAGATGGCGGCTTGACGCCGGTACGCTGTGATTGAAGTCGCGTCCTCGATATAGTAATTAGGCGCACCATGGACAGCGAATATTGTTGCGGCCCACATAGCGCTTCCATTTAAGCCCCAAGAAGCGCTAACACTTCCCCCGCCTGGCATCGAAACGACATCTATATTGGTTGAGCCAAAGACAAGTGTTTCACCATCACCCCGAGAGGTTACAGACATGCTATCACGTTGCAGGGCTCCGAGTACAAAGTCGGTAACCACGCTAGTAATGGCAGCGCTTGCGGGCGCGTTGCTGGTCCCGAAAGCGCCAGCAGCGCTGGCATCGCTGACAGGAGTCGTTTGGTCAACATCCGCGTAGATCGCAAAGTACGCCTGATGTGTACCGCCTACAAGCTCACCGAGTCTAACGGTTATTGTCGCTCCTAATGGTACACCTACTGCCCCAACTATGAGGAGCCTGCCGTTACTGCCCGTTACCATTTTGACTGACCAATTAACAGCGGCTACCTCAATCCCGTTGAATTGCAGACTCGTTATGTTGGTCAATGTACTAGTCGAGGCGATAACCGCAACGAAGCCAAGGTTCCGCCCATTTACCGCGTCCAGGTTTAGAGTAACTGCCCCTGTGATGCCCGTAGCACTGGCATCAGCTACCAAATACGGTTTACCAGGGATCAACGATGCAATTGTGTAGGGCGTAGTCCGCGTTGACAATCTAAGGTCTAAAGGTACACTCCCACTCGCCGCCCCGAACGGCACGACGCGGTTGACTATCCCGCTGGCGTCCTCACGGTAACCACGGAGCGCCGCAATCAGCCCGACGTTCGCGCCGAGCGACGCCGGAACTTGCCCCTCGACGTTGGTCAGCATCAGGCCGCTCGCCGCGTTTGCAGCCGCAAGCTCGACCTCGCGCGTCGTGGTCGTCAGCCGGATGTACCCCCCAGCCTTCTGCGCCAGGTCGACAAGCGCCGCCCAGACGCTCATGCCATCGATGCGGTAATCGGCCACGGCGTAGATGCCGCCCTCGACACTCGCCGTCCATATCGAGTCGGTAACGAGCGCCAGCAATTGAGTGACCTTGGCGCTGGTCGTGCCCGTGAGGTTGAGCCCATAGTAGACGTTCGCCTCGACCAGCTCAATCTCTAGGCCGACGCCCGTGACGTTGATAATGGGTTGGTCGCCCTGGTCGCTGTACTCCAGCGTCTCAATGTAACCGACGAAGATTACGCCGTCGCCCTCGCGCCGGAGCCTGACCTGACGGGCGACGATAAGTTCGACGCTGTTGACCTCGCCCGCCGGGACGCGGCAGGAGAACGTCCGCACCTCATTGAGCTTCTCGCTGGTCTCGGCGGTCAGGACAGTCAGCGGTCCCGTGCCCTGGATGGTCGCGCCAGTGGAATCGTAGACGGTCAGGTCGAGACGCCCGCGCTCGGCAACCGGCACGCTGACAGGTGACGCCGTGATGCCGGCTGGCGTGCGAAAGCGCCCGGGCCCAAAAGGACGGCGTCGGTCCATGCCCATCACAACGAGCGGGCGCTGAGGGGGCGCTACAGCCATCGCCTAGTTAAGGGCCTCCACCACATACTGATGCACGGTCACGCCGTTCCCGGCATTCGAGATCGAGAAGCCGGTCCAGAAGTCCAGGATGTTGGCGATGGTGCTATCAAAGCCCGCGCCCACTGCGGGAGCTGTCGCCGGAGCCATGATGGTCTGGTCGCCCTGCGCGTCGTCGGTCTGGCCCGCGGTCTTGGTGACCATGACGCCGGTGATCTTCGCCTGCCCCATCGCGTTGGCGCTGGTCCCACTGCCTTCGGCGCGGCAGGTCAGGATGATCTCCAGGTCGAACGGCAGCAGCGTGTGCGCCGTCGCGTTGAGTTGGATGGCCCCCGACGTGAAGGCAATCGCAGACCCGATCATGACCTGGAAGGTGATCGTCCCTGGCGTGGTCACGATGTTACTAATGGCCCCCAGGACCCGGATGCGGACGCTCTTCCCTGGCGAGAAGAACCCCGCCGGCAAGACAGCGAGCGCCTGCGGGTTGATGACGGTCTTCGCGCTCGTGTACGTGTTGAACGCTGTCCCAGCCGCATGCTGGGTAACTAAGGTCTCGATCCAGGTTTGCAAACTCAAAGAAGCACCTCCTAGTGGTATGGAGCGTCGAAGGAAAAAAGCACGTCCAGGCTGGGTGAACCCCCGTCTGTGTATCTGATTTCGTTGTCCCCCGGCTCCAGCCGGAAGTAGTTAATCTGACTCGCGCCCCGCATAAAGAGAGCGAAGTCGTCCGCATGGCTGGCGCCGTCGTTGACCGAATAGCCGACGGTGACGGCATCGGTGTCGATCTTCAGCTCATCGTCAGCCGAGGTCGCGTCTCGCGTCGAGGACCAGGAGTAGCCGTTAGTCAGGTTCTCAAGGAGTGGATTTGTGAACCCCGCCGCGCTGGAAGACCTGAGCCGGATCGTCATGATCGTGGCTGGCGCGTTGCCGGGGTTGTTGACGGTCCATGTCGTCGGGCTGGCGGCCACGGTCTGGTTGACGCTCTGAGCCGCACCGAACCAGTCCGATTGACGCCGGAACTCCGCGATCATCGCCAGGCTGAGGAAGGGAGACGAGTTGCTGAGCGGCGTGACCGTAAACTCGGGCATCCCCATCACGCGAGCATAGCACCAGCGCCGGGATGCGGCGGCGTCGATGGTGAAGAGCTTGCCGAGAGCGCCGCGGTAGAGCACGGAGCGGGCAGAGTCGACCTCGGTGTCCAGCAGCGCCGCCGTCGACTTGAGGACCATCCAGCGCACGCGTTCGATGGCTGGCTCCTTGAGCGAGGCCAGCGACCCCCGGTAGTCGTAGATGTAGTCGGCGCCGGCGATGGTCTGGACGGGCAGACGCAGGCGCTGCGACGAAGACCACTCGTAGGCGTAGGTTTGCCAGCTGAACGTCAGGCTGGCGTCGGCGCTCTCCCACTTTTCGGCGTAGCGGACGGCCATCAGAGCGCCAGCCTGCCCTGTAACATTCTCAAATTGCCAACCCCCGAGCCCGGAGCGCCAAGCCCAGGCCCCAGGCCATATCGCCCGCGCCCCGTTCGGCGTCGGCCCGGTCCGTGGCGGAGATCGTCACCGGGCCGTTGAAGTTGACGCTGACGCCGCCCCCACCGCCCTTGTTCTGGCCGACGGGCACGACCGCCTCGCCCCGGTGGAGGAGCGCCAGCATGTCGCGCGGCACGAATGGTGTGCCCAAGGCGAGCTCGGGAATGTTGGGCAGACGTGGCATGCCGACGCTGCCGCCGCCGACCCTGCCGACCAGGGGAATATCAACGGATGGAATGTTGATTCTGATTCCACTCAAGAAATTGAGAAAAGTGTTGATCTGGCGGATGACGAAATTGATGCCGCTACGGATCGTGTCTCGAATGCCGTTAGCGATGCTCTCCCCGAGGTTACGGGCCGCGTTCGCCGCGTCCCCTGCTAGCCCGACGATGATGCCAGGGATAGAACCGAACATTGACTTGATGGTGCCTAGCAACACATCGAGAATGCCCGTCGCAATCTGCTTCAAGTCTTCCCACGCCTCGCGCCAACGCCCGTGGAACAGGTCGCTAACCAGGTCAATGACGCCGCTAATGACAGCGACGATGCCTGTGATGATCTGAATCATTCCTTCAATCTTCGCCTTGACGAAGTCGAAGACGAACTGGAACACCGCTGAAATCTCCGGCCAGTGGCCTTTGATGAAGGCCACCACATCACTGAATGCTGGGATCAGGGTGTCCTTGATGAAGAGGGCAACCTTGCCCATCTCAAGAGCTATGCCCCGGAGCGGCTTTGGCATATTGGCGAGCCAGTCATTCATCAAGTCGCCATCGCTGACCACGAACCGGATATACTTCGCGAAGTTCTCCAGTGTGGGGAGCACCTTGTCGGCAATGAATCCGATTACCACTGCTTGCAGTTCTTGCCACTTAAGTTGGAGGGGAAGCAGTTTCGCTCCTATCGTCTCCTTCAGGTCGTTCATCCGATCCTTGTACTTCTCGGACGCGCCCGCGGCGTCAGAGGCCGCCTTCGCGGAGCCGCCGAACTCCTTCTTGAGCTCGTCGAGGATGACCATCTGGGCGCCGGCCATGTTGCCGGCTTCCTGCATGGCCTTGATCTGCTTCTTCTGCTCGTCGGTGAAAGTGACACCGACCCGGGTCAGGGCAGTGATGCCCTTGGTAGGGTCATTGAGCGCCTTGCCGAGCTGGATGGCGGCTCCAGATGCGTCTGTACCGAGCGCTTGGGCCATGTCAAGCATGGTGTCGGTAGCCTTGCTGAATATCTGCGTGCCGTCCTCAACCCCATCCTGGATGTTGGTGAAGGTTAGCAGCAGGTTCTGGCCCTTGAGGATGGCTTCATCCTCGAACAGGGACTGCTTCTCCCAGGCAGCGGCGTAGTCCTTGATCTCCTGCGCTGTCTTGCCAGCGGCCCCGCCGGTAGACTTCAGGACGGCCTCGAGTTGGGCATTGACCTGTATCGATTCTTTGGCCGCCGCAATTGAATCGCCCATGAAACCGGTGAGCTTCTGGACGCCGCCGCCGATGACGTTGGCGGCGAGGAAGCCGCCCGCGATCTTGCCGACATCGCCCAGGACTTTGCCCAGCCCGCCCGCGCTCTGGCCCACATCGTGGAAGGTTTTGCTCGCATCATCCTTCGCTGATACGACGATTCTTACGTCGTTGGCGATGGCTACAGCGCTCCCTCGGCGGGCGGTCTACCCAGGGCGGCGATCGCGAGCAGGCGCAAGAGCCCCACGTCTTCAGCCAGCAGGACGCTTGGCAGGACTCCGAACCGTTCGCACAGCGCGAGAATCATCTCCGCCTCCGTCAACTGCCAGGGCTTCCCGACAATACCTCCATCGGGATCGAAGGCGCCTTCGCCGAACTGCCATTGACTGATGGCTCGCCTAAAGGGGCGGGCATGTCCGTCACCGCCCGCGTCCAGGCGCTCAGGATCAGCGCGGCGAACTCCGGCGAGATGCCAAGCATCCCCTCGCCGCTCGCGGGTAGGGGTTCACCCTCTACGGTGACATTCCAGCTCGCAAGCACACGCTCACCGAACAGCCGGAACGCCGCCTCTGACGCCTCCGCATTCCCGACCTCGCCCGCTCGCGCGATTTCGAAGTACGTTCCCATCGAGACGTTGCGGCGGCAGACGACTTCCGCGCCGGCATAGTCCTCGTCCTCGAAGACGAGGGTCGCTGTTCTAACTGGCTCTTCAAAGCCCATCAGCGCCTCCTAAGACCACGCGGGGACAGCCGTCTGCGAGCAGAGGCCTGTCGTCGTGAACGGGAAGCTGCCGTCGGCCTGCCGGTTCAGGTCGTAGTTCTGGTAGAGCAGCGTGGCCGCCAGCGTCTGGCTGGAGTGGACGATCGAGGTTGTGCGCCCGATCTCTGAGCCCGCCAATGTGCGGTAGTTCTTGAACACCGCGTGCGCCAGGTTCGCGGCATCGTCGAAGACGCCGCCGAACGTGACCTGCAGGTCCGCCAGCAGGTGCAGGCGCTCGTAACCGCTGCTGCCCACCGCGGTCACGTCCTGGATGCCCGAGGGCATCGTGATCTGCACCGTCAGGATGTCCGTCGTCAGCACCTGGGCGGCTCCAGAGCTGTCGTCTACTGAGATTGCCATGCCGAGACCCGATTCTTTCGCGATGTCACACCTTCCTTTATCCGAGCTCGCGGGCCCGGTTGATCTTGTACGCTTCCTCGTTGTGGTGCTCATTGAAGTCGAGCGGCCGCACGTGCTCCCGCGTACCGAGCCGCGTGCGGTGTAAGAACTTCACCTCGTGGTCCAAATGCTCCCGGAAGCACTGCTGATTTGGATGGAAGTAGAAGACCACCATCCCCGCCGTCAGCGCTGCTAGGCACTCCTTGAGCGCTGGCGTGACCGTGAGCATCCCCTGGGCCTGCAGGCGATAGGCCGACTCGAGGGCATCGGCGCCAGCCCATTCGTAGAACTTGCGATTCGAGAGCCGCTTGATCCAGTTCGCGGCGGCCGCGTGCTGCGGGTTGTCCGCCACGCTGAGCACGCTTAGCCATCCTTCGGCATAGGCGACGCAGCCCGCCTCCTGACAGATCATCTGGGTCGAGAACTCCGGCCCGAGCTTCTTGATTACGAAGTGCTGCGCGTTCATCACTTGAAGGGATACCTCGAAGCGATAACCGAGTAGGTTACCGCGCTGAAGGTCCCCGTCGTGACTACACGCAGCCATTCTTCGACGGCCAGCGTCAGACTCGTGACGATGCGCTCATAGCCTGGACTCACCGAGACGGCGGCGAATGCCCCGCCCACAACTGCGGCATAGGGGTCGCCGACGGCATTGTCAGAGGATTCCTGGATCGTGCAGGTGATGGAGGTTCCGGTGAACGTCGTCACCTGCAGATAGGCAACTAAGCCAACCGCAGTGCCGCCAACAATACCGCTATTAACGCCGGTCCCTTCGGCAGCAGCCGTCTCAAAGACAAGCCCTGCCGTAAGTTGCTCGCAGTAGTCGAGACCGCTGCCGCCGTTGGCCAGGCACTGAACGGCCACGGTCAGGCCCCCGTCGGCGTCGCGATTGGGATCATAGTTAATCTGCTTGGCGACGATACCGGCGGCCATGTTCCCGAGCGTAGCGCCCTCCAGAAAGGTCGCGATGCGATCCGCGTTCGAGCTCTTGGCTCGCAGCGTGAGGTGCTCGCGTGTCGCCGCCTTGTTGAAGAACGAGACAACGGACATTTCCCCGTCGATGCGGCTGTGAATGCGCTCGATACCGCCGGCGGTGTTGATGGCGGTGACGTCAAGGACTCCCGAGGGACGCCGGAGCGCCACCTCGCGGACGTCCCCCGAGAGGTCGACGCCATCGATGACGAAGCTACACGAGATCGCGGCTTGTTTAGCCATGCTTCACCTTCTCCTCCACGATCTCGACGATGCCCCGCTCCAACGCCTTGTCGATGCGGAAGTGTGGCGGCGGCGTGAAGACCTGTCCGGCCTTCCACTCCAGCCACTCCTCGCAGTCGGCACGCGGCTCCTTGCGTAGCGAAAGGTCGGTCAATGCCCGGAGCTGCTGTGTTGCCATGTTTCCCTCCTACGCGGCGAACGTCGCCGTCGGGTCGACGCGGTAACTGATGCTGATGTCCAGGAAGCGATAGAGGATGTTCTCGACGGTGACGTAGCCGTACTGCCAACTCGTCGACGCGGGCAGGACATAGGCGATGGTCCCGCCCAGGTCGAAGTCACCGAAGATGTCCTCGCAGATGTCCGCGCGCCAGGCGTCCAGGGTGAACTCGATCACGTCCTCCGGGAACTGGAGGGCGTTCTCGTAACGCCGCAGTGTCACGGTGTGAATCTCACGCGGGGCGTTCAGCACCGTCTCGTCGACGCTGCCCGCCTCCGGGATGATGCTCACGGTCCCGTTCTGCATCTTCGACTTCGGCTCGCCGAGAACGGCGCTCGCGACACCGCCCATCGCCGCGAGCTTGTCGCGCATGTTGATCCAGGTGAGACGATTGTTGCTGCTCATGTCAGGCGCTTCACCGCCCTGGCGAAATGGCGGCCGGCGAGCTGCTTCGCGAGCTTGTTCAGGTGCGCGGCCGCCTTCTTGAACATCTGGTAGCCCTTGAACCGGGTTGCCTGCCCCCGTCTACTCGCGCCTTCCAGCCAATAGCCGACGATGGCCGAATGCTTGTCCGTGATGCCGCTGAGCTTGCCCCAGCCGATGGCGTGCTGCGAGGAGCGGACGAACTTCTGATGAACGCTGGATTTGTACTGCCCCGATTTCACGCCGTGACCGACGAAGAGCTGCGACTCGACCTTGGCCTGCCCTTCCTTGAGAAGGTCCTGGATCATGTC
>C687J35021_10003264_pt1 | contig 11185 bp, 10 predicted proteins | sample RifCSPhighO2_12_FD_35021 | JGI IMG/M metagenome (IMG submission 35021)
TTCAAAATGACAATCGCCATGAAAACGACCTGGTAATCCTTTAGCTAAGTCATTCCAGTCGAGTTTATCAAGAAGAGATTGTAATGTAGGCATTGCTAAGCCATTAATTATTTTATTATCATCTTGGTAATTAAAATTTTTATAAAATAGTTCAATGCGTTCACGTGTTTTATCTCGGTAGAAATATAAACACGTATCATGAAAATGTTTATTAGATTTTTTATCTAAGATATAGGGTAACCAAAATTGCTTACAATGATTAAGCAATTTTTCAAAAAGTGGCAGGGTAATTACTTCAGAAAGAACTTTACCTTCTATTATTGAATATCGATACATATTAGATTTTGAATCTGTTATTTCAGGTATAAATCCTTGTAATTGATGAGCGCGTTTAATACGATTCGAGATAAATTTTTTATCATCGCAAAACTTGATAACTTGTCCATTCACAAACCAGATACTCTCATTAGATTTTTCAAGAATATTAGGGGTATTTGCTTCTTTATATGCTTCGCGAGCTTGCGTTAATGCTTTAGGATCACCAGCATCATGCCAGATAAAAGCATACGCTTGAGTTTGTTTATTCAAAATTTTACGCAAACCATAGGCTTCGCCAAATTGTATTGCTTCATCACCACCTTGAACCATAGCGGACCAAAAATTTTCATAATCATAAATACCTGCAAAACCGACATAGGGCTTATGGAGTCCAGTTTTACCTTCCCCTTTTTCACAAATCGCCTTTACAATACTAGATTGAAGTGCAAGAGTTCGGTAAGAATCTAGATCTTCTGTTTCTGCATAGCCCAACCAATTGTGATCAGGTTTAGGAATGGATCCTTTAATGATGGTATCACATGAAATAAATGAAAAAGGTTGTTGTAGGTATTTTTTACAGGCTAGTAAACTTAAACCTAAACCAGAACCAGGACCTTCATATGGATTGACTTCAGCAAAAAAGAAACGACGATTTGGATATGCTAATTCAAGAAATTCTCGTACCAAATGCCCTTTATGACCAAGGGCAATCACGAACTCAACATTCCGTGGAAACTGTTCTATTAAATGTGACAAAAGAGGACGATTAGCAAGACTGACAAGGGATTTATTTATGTATTGCGTAAGCTTACCTAGCCTTGAGCCTAAACCTGCAGTGGGAATACATACTCGGTAGGTCATGGCTCAGTTCTTTGATAGTCATCAATTAGTCTAACTACATCGGTTAGTTCAGGTGTACTTGCTTCGATATACACACTATCCTCTATTGCTTCCATCCGATGAACGATACCAGGAATCAATGTGATACTCTCTGATGATTCAAATATTTTTGATTCTAGTTGATCTTGAGATGGACCACTGTATATACGTAGCTTGCCACTTAACACATAAACCGTTTCGCGCTTAATATTATGATATTGAAGACTACAACGATTTCCTTTCCACATCGTTAATTTCTTCAGCATATAACGATCATTGATTTCAATGATTTCTTCTTTTCCCCATGGTTTTATAATAACTTGCATTGGTTTCCTTATAGTTGATATTTTTTGAATTCAGGATGAAATTCAAAAAATCGATCGTAAAAACTTTTGACATATTGTTGCATAGACCAGCGACTGTTAAAACCGTACTTTCTACGCATCCACTGTTTACCTTCTTCGATATAAAGTTTCAAATTTTCTTCGTAAACTTCTGTTTGGATCAAATCTGCTTGATTAAGTAAGTAAGATTCATTTTCTTCAGCCCAAACTTCAGATGAGATCGCCGCAGCCCAATCATTTGCATATGCTTTTGCAATTAATTCAGCTTCACAGCCATAACCTCGGAAATTTGTCCCATCAAATAAAAATCCCATTACTTCAGGTTGATTTGTATTTAAAATGGCCATCATAAATTCACGGCGTATTAAATAAGCATTATTGTGAATAAACCAAAAATATTTGGTTGTTTGTTGCTTCAATAATAAACTTTCTCCCCAACGTTTAGAACAAGGCGCAAGAATTCCGACTCGGGGATGTTGATCAAGAATATTCATAAGGGGTTTAAGTGTAGGTTCATTCTGAAGTTCAGTATCATTTGTCAATAAAAAAAAAGATTCGTAGGCATCAATTTTTTTTTCTTTCCACAGCTGACTTAAACCATAATTCATTCCACGGCAATATCGGAGGCCATATTTAATCGATTCGGGCCAATTCGCATGCCAAGTTGCATAACGGGATAAATATTTTGGATCTGAACCTGCTTCGACAACATACAGATCAGTCAAATCAGAGTCATAACGAATGAGATGCTCACATAAGTTATTTGTTACATCGGGTAAATTCCGATTTAAAATAATAGTGGCAACGCGCTTCATGAAGACCTCATCAAACGAAAATTTCGTAGATAACGCTGAATACTTTGTTTGACTTGTTGTTTTAGATAAGCTTCAAGTGCGAGTCCTTTTTTGCTCAGCTCTTGATTCGCTTCATTTTTAATATCGCTGCATTCCGGAGTCGAAAAAACATAGTGTCCAGCAATGATTGCGCGATCCTGATTTGTCGCTGTGGTGTTTTCTAGCATCCATTTATCCCATTTTTTAGATTCATAGGCCAATTGCAAAAAACGCTCGACAAGATTTACAAGACCATTATTTTCCAAAATAGAGATCAAAGCCTTTGTCTCTGCAACGCCGAATTCAGGCGCCACATTGGCGGCATGAATGCCAAGTCTTGGATGCCACTGTAAAGCTTCGTCGGTCAAATAATCAGTATTATGCTCTTTCATAAAAATGCCGTAGCGATTGCAAATTTCAATCATCTTTGGTAATTGAATTTCGGTTGGAAGTTCATTGGCAATACGAATAGGGCTGTCGAAGGATCCGATATTACGAGTTTCCATGACCCGAGTTCCACATTGAATTACAACAAAAGAAGGTTTTGGTAAGCGATTTTTTTTGCAAAAATGTTGCATGGCATTTAATGTATAATCAAGCTCTTCTTGCGAATTGGTGGTACCACTTTGTTCTTCGGTACCAATTTCAAAAATAACTTCCTTATGCATTTGTTGGGCTTGAGTATAGCAAAATTCATATAATTCGAAAATGCGATCTAAAATTTCATCTAGATTAGGATTACCATGGATATCAATACTTGGGTCAATGTGTAAAACTTGAAACCCTGCTTCGAGATCGGATCGATAGGAAGATTTAGCTGATTCCATTGCTTTGCGCAGACCAAAATTAGCATCTTTTTCTTTTGGATTTTGCCAGGGTCCACCATGGTCACGCGCTAATAAAATTTTACCTTTTTTATCTCTATCAATAACATAATGAGCAAAATCTATTGTTGTCCAGTTGTTAACGTAACCGCCGCCAAAATCCTCAGAATCAATTTGTCTACGGCTAGCAATTAGTATAATTGGTACCTCGTGTTCATTGGCTAACTCGATTGTTGCATCTACACAGTTCACGCTCATCGGACCTACACCGAGTAAAGTACAACAACGTTTAGTGAGAAAGGATTCTAGCCGCTGGTGAATCATATGGTCCATTCTCCTGAACATTTAATTTGTGAATTGGGTAATTCATTGGGATTATATGGGATGAAGAATTTTTCCAAGATGTGTAAACAAGCCTCAGCAACAGATCGATCTCCACCAGAACGTTCAGTGATAAAATCTGCATGTTGCTTAGCTAATTTGTCAGCATTTGCTGGTGCAATAGAATATCCTACTTTTTTCATCACATAATGATCAAAAATTCCATCGCCCATATAAATAACTTTCTTGATATTAAAGCGTTCCGCAATCCAATCTAAGCGGTGAATGGTACTCACCAAATCAAGAGAAAAACCCATATCATCAACAATTCGTTTTTTACTAACAGGGAAGCCTTTTTTATCGCCTGTGATAAATCGTATTTCAAGATGAGGTTTGAGCAAAGATAATCCGTCATTGTCATCAGGACCAAAAATTTTGATGGCCTTACCTTGGGTCGTATAAAGAAATTGTCCAGTAGTCATTACGCCGTCAACGTCTAAAATAAGACATACTGGTTTAAAATGTGGTGAGGTTGTTTCCATACATTTGCTTTACAAACTCCATGTAATTTCTTTATAAAAAATATTGTAAGTTTACAATAACGATTTATTTCTTACAAGTGAAAATAAAATCAATTGTAAGGTACTTATGTATTCATAATATACTCTAATGCTGAACAAATATTCTTAGCCTCATTCTCTAATGTCCAGTTAGCAATATGGTTTAATACATTTTTAGACATTGTTGCATAGATTGTTGGGTTTTCAAAAAAATAAATCATCGCCTTAATGAGATCATCAATAGATTGGCTTTTAGTAATTAAGCCAGTTTTTCCAGGAATGATTAAATCATCAATACAACCAACTTGGTCAGAGACAATGGCGGGCTTACCTGCGGCCATTGCTTCATTAATCACTAATCCCCATGGTTCCCAATGTGCTGGCAAAACAAAAACATTAGAAATAAAGTACATTTCTATAATAGCATTTTTTTCTAGACAACCAGCGTAATAGACATTTTTAATAGATTGCAAGGCATTTTCTAAATAAGATTTTAACGGTCCATCTCCAGCAATGATTAGTTTTATCTGATTATTTTTTATTTTAGAAAAAGCTTTTATTAATTCCTTGATACCTTTGCGTTCTATTAATCTACCGACAAATAAAAAAATAAAATCATTACTGGTAAAACCAAACCGTTCTCTTAAACTTATATATGCGTTAGTTGGTAGTTGATTAATATAGCGTTGTATACCAATAACATCTACTGTCATCTGCTCAAGTCTAATTTTTTTTGAAGGCACCTTATAATGTTGAAGGTATTCTGCTTGTCTGGTTCCTCCAGGTAAAAACATGTTTGGGAGTTTAAATAAAAGAGGATAAACTGCACGTTTGATAATTCTTTTCCAAAGAGGAATAAAATGGAATAAAGGAGTATCTGAGTCGACCGCAACAGGAATTCTGAAAATTTTAGATAAAATTATTAGTGCTAAACAAACAGGATGTATCCATCCAGCTAAAAAAATGGCTTTGTAATTGTTTTTCACAACATTTTGATAAACATTTTTTATCCTTACTAAAGGATTTTTAGAAAGAATATTATAATTTTTATCTAATAATAGCGTCCAATTTTGTGAAAAAGTTTTATTTAAAAACAGGACATCAATCTTTCCCTTCCAAGTAGGAATTAGGGTCGCTAACAAATCAAGTATATAAGGTGTTGGTTCCACAAGAACCATCAATATTTTTTTATCACCCATTTGCACTGGTATCAACCTTGCTCGAAAGATATTCATTGTATATTTGGTGCATCGACATCACAGCACATTTTTTGCTAAAAGTAAATTCAATTATTTGTTGAATAATATTTCTAATACCTAATCCTTTATGCTCCATTTTTTGAATTTGGGATGTGCTAATATTGTTCCATGCCTCACGATTCATACCATCTTTAATGCTTCTTGTATAAGCAAAATGTGGTGTATTAAATGCCATGTGTGCAGGATGAAAGTTAATAACTTTAAGGCCAGGTGTTTCTAGCTTGGCGATAAGAGTATTAAAATTGAGAGTTGGATCCATTAAAAGATAGCCACCATCTTCTAAAAAAATGGGAATACTCAAAAGACCGCTGCGATGTTTTAATGGTTTAATATGAGTTTCGCATTGTGTACAATGATTTGAAACAAATTTAAATCCGCGTTTTGCAAACTCATCCATGATATCGTTAACTTCAAAATAACGATGCGACCGAAATCCATCTGCATTTGAAGCAAAACTTAAACAATTATCAATTACTTCTTTAAAAGATGTGCCATGAGAACTATCGGGGAGAAAGTTAGGATGAATGAGAATTCTAATGTTTGTTAATTTATCTAACTCATTTAAAAATTTGCTTGGATGCGTATTAAAATAAGTAAGTTTTAAATCATTACTTGATAAAGTATGGTGACTAAATTGAATAATTTCTTCTGAAGCCCAATCTATATCTGAAGTAAAACAAAAAACTGGCTCTTCGATCCAAGAATACATTTATGTTTCCTGCTTCATTTTATCTATCATTACTAAATGCCTGATTCCATGTACTTCAACAATGTTAGTTCGTAAGAATCCTGCATTTTCCATTGCTTTAATACTGCCTATATTATCTAAATGAACATAAGCAAATATATTTTTCGCAAAATTTAGTGTGCGAACAAGCCCGTTTCCTTTTTTAAAAGCAATAGATGCGATACCTCTTCTGTGTGCTTTGCTAGTTAAATTGATGCTAACTTTAGCGGCATTATCAATTACTTCTGAATTTTTATGATAACGAATTTGCCCTATCGGTTCAAAATCAACTTCTATTATAAAAAATAAACAATTTTCGTCATGGAGAGAGTTTGTAAACCAATCGTGATGTTCTTCAAAAGATAGTGTTCGAGGTGTCCCCATCCAATGGATTGTTGTGGGTTCATTACGCCAAGTTAGTATTTTTTCAGAATCTTCTAGACAGGCTTTTCGGAGTATGATATCCATGTTTTCAATCTTAAGTCTCAAATATAATTTTTTGGTATAGACAAAATAGGAAATATAAATACCTCATGGTATTATAAAAATAAGCAATCAGCAAATCGATTTATGTATATTTTATTTATTACTGATAATTTCTATCCAGAAGGAAATGCCATTGCTAGTCGTGTCTACGAGCGCGCTTGCTATTGGATTAAATGGGGCTCTCAAGTGACAGTTATTACTTCTGCCCCTAATTTCCCAGAGGGGAAACTCTATCCAGGGTACAAAAACAAATGGTATCAGGTAGAGACAATTCATGGCATTAAAGTAATTCGTGTTAAAACTCTTATTAAAAGTAATACGGGTTTTTTTTTAAGAATTCTTGATTTTTTATCGTTCATGATCCCAGCTTTTTTCGCTGGATTATTTCAAAAAAGACCGGATATTGTTGTGGCTACTTCTCCTCAGTTTTTCGGTGCCATAGCAGCTTGTGTTCTTGCAAAATGTAAGCGAATTCCATTTGTACTTGAACTTGGAGATATTTGGCCTGCCTCGATTGTAGGAGTAGGTGCAATGCGCAATAGCTTAATCATTTGGATGTTAGAAAAAGTAGAATTATTATTATATCGTTACAGCAATACCATTATTGTTGTATCAGCTGCATTTAAAGAAAATCTTGTGTCTCGAGCAGTTCCGGCAAAAAAAATTTTGGTTATCCTTAATGGAGTAGACTTATCAAAATATTCTCCTCAATCACGGAATCAAGCATTAGCGAAGGAATATGGTATTAAAGAAACTACTTTTGTGGTTGGTTATATTGGTACGCATGGCATGGCTCACTCATTGGAAAATGTGTTGACAACAGCTGCAAAATTGCAGAAAGTAAAAAGCATCAGATTTATTTTTGTTGGAACAGGAGCCGAAAGAGATAAATTAATTTCAGAGGCGAAAATTAATCAATTAACTAATGTTCAATTCATTCCAGCTCAACCAAAAGAAATTATTTCTAGTTTTTGGAGTTTGTGTAATGTAGCATTGGTGCATTTTAAAAATACTTCGACATTTGCTGCATCAATTCCATCTAAAATCTTTGAAGCGATGGGTATGGGGTTACCTATTTTATTAGCTTCACCAAGAGGTGCTGCGAGCGAGATTGTTATGGGTGAAAAGGTAGGTTTATGGGTGCAGGCTGAGAACCCTGAGGCATTGACTAATGCTATTTTGCAACTCTATCAATGCCCTGATATGCTCCGTCAATTTGCAGAAACCAGTTCCAAGGCTGCACGTTATCATACTCGTGAAGCACAAGCAGGATTTTTTCTGGATGCTTTAAAAGTAACCATAGAAGTGATATTTTAATGTGGCGTTGATGTTCATCAGGAGAAGCGATCATCTTCTAACATGCTATATTTTGCACATTCTAAATTTTTCAAGAAAGAATTTCATCTATGCTTCTCGATTTGAAAGAAATTAATGAAGCGCCTTTGTTTCAATGTGATCTTTGTATTATTGGAAGCGGAGCGGCTGGGTTAGCTCTTACATCCCAAATGATCCATACTCAATTCAAAGTTATGGTAATAGAAAGTGGCGGTTTGGAGCATGAAGATGAAGCTCAAGCACTTTATGATGCTGAGATTAGTGGATTGTCTTTCCCAGGAGCAACAGAAGGAAGATTTCGTGTTCATGGGGGATCTACAACAAAATGGGGTGGACAAGCTTTGCCATTAACACCCATGGATTTTGAGAAAAGAGCATGGATTTCTCATAGTGGATGGCCAATAACTTATAATGAGCTTGAGCCTTATTATAAACGTGCTTGTCAGTTTTTAATGGTAGATGAAATGAATTTTGATAGTGATTTGTTTACTTATTTAAAGATTAAACCGCCTGCATTTGATCGATCCAAAATCTGGTATCATTTTTCTAAATGGAGTCCAAAACCAAACCTACGAGAAAATTATTTAACTAATATTAAAACTTCTGATCACTGTTCGCTTTTGTTACATGCAAATGTTACCAAGATTATTCTTAATGAAAATTTACAGTCAGTTTGCCAAATAGAAGTAAGCTCCTTAGTTAAAACTCGTGCAATAGTTAAAGCAAAGTATTTTGTGCTATGTACAGGAGGTATAGAAACAGCCCGCTTGCTACTATCAAATAATCAGCAGCAAGCAAATGGTATTGGCAATCATTATGATTTGGTTGGGCGTTTTTTTCAGGACCATCCTACGGCGACGATTGGTTGGTTATCAACTTCTAATCCTAGACAAGTACAACGTTTGTTTAATGTTTTTCATAAATGCCATTTAAAATATACAGTTCGTTGCACCGCTTCGTCAGAATGGCAGCGGAACAAACAGACATTAAATATGTCTGCTGGCATGGAATTTATTCAAGAAAACTCATCATTTCAAAATTTGAGGGAAATTTATCATACTATATGCCATTGCAATTTTAATAAGGCTCTTTTAAAGAATTTGTTGTATGCTGCATCTCATCCTATCGATACTATCTTACCAATTTTGAATTATATATTTTTGGGTAGAAACTATTCTCCAAGAGCCAACTTTAGATTTGGTTTGATGTCAGAACAAGAACCCAATCCTGATAGTCGTATATTGCTATCAGATCGCAAGGATGTTTTGGGAGTCCCTATTACAAAAATACGATGGATGCTGACTGAATTAACACGTTATTCAATGCAACAATTCGCTTTAATGTTAAGAGATGAAATAAAAATGACAGGTATTGGTGAACTTAAATTAGAATCTTGGCTTTTTGATAGTTCGTCTAATTGGATGTGGAATGTGATAGATCAATTTCACCATATTGGTACCACTCGCATGCATGATTCATCTCATTATGGTGTTGTTGATCGCCATTGTTGTGTACATGGTATATCTAATCTTTTTATTGGGAGCAGTGCCGTTTTTCCAACAGGTGGCCATTCCAACCCAACTTTAACGATCATTGCTCTTTGTTTTCGTCTTGCTGATAGACTCAAACAGGAATTGAAATGGAGTTGGAAATGTTAGAAATACTTGTTGTAGTTGAAAAAAATAGTTGGTTTGATTGGCATATTTCTGCAAGTTTTGAGGAGATGGGACACCAAGTTCATAGTTTCTATTTCGGGGAGTCTTTATGTGAATTTTATGGTAAAAAAAGATATGATGAAAGAATAAAAAAAAATCAACAGCTCGTTGATATTGCAAATCATTTATTTCGAGAGAATCGCTTAGATTTAATTTTTTGCTTTGTGCAGGATGATTTTTTATTACCAGAATATGCCTATTTATTAGAAAAATTGGATGTTCCTTTTGTTAATTATTGTGTTGATATGGCTTGTCAATGGTATCGACTAACCCGTACAGCAAAGTTTTTTTCTTATATTTTATGTGCTCAACCAACCAATATTAATAATATGAAACGGTATGCGAAGAAGACATTATATTTTCCTATGGCTGCAAGAAAAATAAAACATAATGTATTAGATAATATTATTCCGAAAGCGCCTGTTACTTTCATTGGAACACCAACTCAATATAGAATTAAGATACTTTCATTGCTTAATGATTCTTCTGTGCCTTTAGCTATTTATGGAAAATATTGGAAAGAAAAGAATATAGCTTCTCCTGTTAGGAATATAGAAAAGACAGTTCATGATATTTGGCATTATGGAATTGTCAGATTACATGGGGAGGGGATTAGCTCTTTATTCGATGCCTTTAAAAGACGTTTTACGAATGATAATATCTTAAAAAACACTTATGTTCCTGATCATATTATTCAAGATTTTTTACCTAGTAATGCTATTCCTTCTATTCTCAAGCAATCAAAGATTAATTTGGGTTTCACAAGGATTATTGGAGATAATCTAGATCGAAAGGGTACCTATCAAATGCGATTAAGAGATTTTGAAGTTCCTTTGACCGGTGGATTTTATTTGGTTGAGAAAGCGCCTGGTTATGAAGATTTTTTTATGCCGGATAAAGAAATTGTTACTTGGGGTACACCACAAGATCTTAACGATAAAGTTTTCTATTATCTAAAACATGAAAAGGAAAGAGAAGATATTGCCAAAGAAGGTCAAAAGCGAGCACTGAAGGAACATACCTGGGAGCATCGATTTAATATGTTGTTCCAGGAGTTAGGAATTCAATATTGATTAAGTTATTGGAATAATTATAATCCAATAAGAAAAAGATATGGATTTCATATTGATTATTGACTCAGGATTGTCATGAAATATTTAATTACAGGCGGTTCAGGTTTTATAGGAAGCTCATTAGCTAAAAGCCTTCTAGCAGCAGGGCATCAAGTTCGTGTTTATGACAATGATTCTCGTGGATGTCAGGCAAGATTAGATAAAATATCAGATAATCCTAATCTGGAATTTATTAAAGGCGATATTAGGAATGAAGATGCTGTTGCTATAGCATGCCAAGGCGTTGATAGTGTGTTACATCTTGCTTATATTAATGGCACAGAATTTTTTTATGAAAAGCCTGAGCTTATTCTTGATGTTGGCGTCCGAGGCATGCTTGCAGTTATATCAGGTTGTCGAGAGGCTGGTGTTCGAGAATTAGTAACGATGTCTAGTTCTGAAGTTTATCAAGATCAACGTATACCAACGGATGAAAATGTGCCGCTTGTCGTACCTGATGTTCATAACCCTA
>C687J35021_10003267_pt1 | contig 11178 bp, 9 predicted proteins | sample RifCSPhighO2_12_FD_35021 | JGI IMG/M metagenome (IMG submission 35021)
GGCCGCATCATCGACATCATTGCTCCCATCGGCCGTGGCCAGCGCGCGCTGATCGTTGCGCCCCCCAAGAGCGGCAAGACGGTGATGATGCAGCACATCGCGCACGCCATCACAGCCAACAACCCCGACGTGCACCTGATGGTGCTGCTGGTGGACGAGCGCCCTGAAGAAGTGACCGAAATGCAGCGCACCGTCAAGGGCGAGATCATTGCATCGACCTTTGACGAGCCTGCAGCACGCCACGTTCACGTGGCCGAGATGGTGATCGAACGCGCCAAGCGCCTGGTGGAACTGAAGAAGGACGTGGTCATCCTGCTGGACTCCATCACCCGCCTGGCCCGCGCCTACAACAACGTCGTGCCGTCGAGCGGCAAGGTGCTGTCGGGCGGTGTGGACGCTGCTGCACTGCAGCGCCCCAAACGCTTCTTTGGCGCAGCGCGCAAGGTCGAGGAAGGTGGCTCGCTCACCATCATCGCCACCGCGCTCGTCGATACCGGCAGCCGCATGGACGAAGTGATCTTTGAAGAATTCAAGGGTACGGGCAACTGCGAAATTCACCTGAACCGGCGCCTGTACGAAAAGCGCGTGTTCCCCGCCATCGAACTTAACAAGAGCGGGACGCGCCGCGAGGAATTGTTGCTGGCGCCCGAGATCCTGCAGAAGACCCGCATCCTGCGCCAGTTCATGTACAACATGGACGAGATCGAGTCGATGGAACTCATGATCAAGAACATGAAAGCCACCAAGAGCAATGTCGAATTCTTCGACATGATGCGCCGCGGCGGCTGATATCGCCTTTCGTGCGATAATTTGAGGCTTTTCGCGAAAAGTGCTGTGACAAATAGGTGTTGCAGTGGCTGCCGCAGTTGATACACACCAGAAGGATTCGCCATGAAAGAAGGCATTCACCCCAATTACCGCGAAGTTTGCTTCCAGGACATGTCCAACGGTTTCAAGTTCGTCACGCGCTCGTGTGTGAACGCCAAGGAAATGGTCAAGATGGAAGATGGCCGCGAGCTGCCGCTGTTCAAGCTGGACACCACCAGCGAATCGCATCCCTTCTACACTGGCACGCAAAAGTCGGTGGACAACATGGGTGGCCGCGTGGAGAAATTCCGCAACCGCTTCGGCAAGACCGCTGCCAAGTAAGCCAGCGTCTTTCCGCAATAAGGCAGCCCGGGCAACCGTGCTGCCTTTTTATTTGCGTTTATTCTTGACGAAAAGCCCCTTATTGCAGCCGCGTGAACCAGCCCACTCCCGCCATCGTCCCACAGAGCGCCGTACGCCCCCTGCCCCGCTGGGCGCTGTGGCTGCTGTGCATCGCCTACATTGTTCCCGGCTTCATCGGCCGTGATCCGTGGCGAGGTGCCGATATGACGGCATTTGGCTACATGCTGGAACTGGCCCAGGGCCATACTCCCTGGCTAGCACCGCTACTCGGCGGCATGCCTCCGGAAACGGACGGTCTTCTGCCTTACTGGCTGGGTGCATGGTCCATGCAGATAGCGCCCACCACCCTGCCTGCGGAACTCGCCGCCCGGATTCCTTTTGCCTTGCTGCTGACGCTCACCCTGCTGGTCACCTGGCATGGCATTTACCACCTGGCGTGCAGCCCGGGTGCGCAGCCCGTGGCCTTTGCCTTTGGAGGTGAGGCACAGCCTGCAGACTACGCACGTGCCATGGCCGATGGGGGGCTGCTCGCCTTGATGGCCTGCCTGGGGTTGGCACAGCCAACCCATGAAACCACTTCCTATCTGACCCAGTTGTGCTGCACTGCCCTGGTGTTCTATGCTCTGGCCGCATCCCCGCATCGCACAAGAATGCCCATGCTGGCTTTGCTGGTGGGGCTCATCGGGCTGGTACTCAGCGGTGCTCCAGCCCTGGCTCTACTCTACGGACTGGGCGGGAGCATGATGTACTTGTGGTGCACCATGAAAACCGTCGAGGACCAGCGCAAAGCCCGCACCTTTGCACTGGTGGTGGCCTTGATGACGCTGGTCGGCACTGCCCTGGCATGGCAGCTGGACCTTTGGCGCTGGCGCCTTGCCTGGCCGCAGGACAACGGCAAGGAGTGGGCCAGCCTGGCTCGCCTGCTGGTGTGGTTCACCTGGCCCGCATGGCCCCTGGCCCTGTGGACGGTATGGCGATGGCGAAGGCAGATACTGAACCGGCATATGCATCGCCATCTGATGCTGCCTTTGTGGTTTGTGCTGGTTTCGGTGGTCGCCACGTTGGGTACGCTGCCCTCGGATCGGTCATTGCTGTTGGGACTCCCCGCCCTGGCGGCGCTGGCAGCGTTTGCCCTGCCCACGTTGCGCCGCAGCATGGCAGCGCTGATCGACTGGTTCACACTGCTGTTCTTCTCCATCTCCGCCATTGCCATCTGGGTGATCTGGATTTCCACCCAGACCGGCTTTCCAGCCAAGCCTGCTGCCAACGTAGCCAAACTGGCGCGCGGCTTTGAGCCCGAATTTTCTGGTCTGGCGCTGTCCATTGCGGTGCTGGCCAGCGCAGCCTGGTGCGGTCTGGTCTGGTGGCGCGCAGGACGACACCGCAAAGCCATCTGGAAAAGTCTTGTCCTGCCTGCCTCGGGTGCAACGCTCAGCTGGCTGCTGCTGATGACGCTTTGGCTCCCCATGTTGAACTATGCGCGCAGCGACGCCCCACAGGTGCGCGCCCTCCTGGCCGCGGTGGACATGCCCACCTGCATGCACATGCACGGGCTCAGCCGGGGGCAGGTGGCAGCCATCCAGTACCACGGTTCGTTGCGCCTGCTGCCTCTTGGTGGATCCCCCCTCTGTCCATGGCTGGTGGTGGCACCGCCAGACGACTCCGAACGATACGCAACACAACCGCCACCCGACCTGACCTCATGGAGTCTGCATGGCGTACAGGGACGCCCAACTGAAAAAGACGACACCCTGACGCTATACCGCCGCAACACCCCCTGAATGTCCGAAAAATCCACCATTGCACGCCACGCCCTGACCGTTCTGGCGGGGCAACTGGCCGTCATGGCGTATGGAGTGACGGACACGATCGTTGCAGGGCGCCATGCAGAGGCATCACTGGCCGCGCTATCGGTCGGTTCAGCCATTTTCATCAGTGTGTACGTTGCCCTCATGGGTGTGCTCCAGGCACTCTTGCCGGTCTGGGCAGAACAGCGGGGCGCCCAGGATGGGTTGGGCATCGGGCGATCGCTCCGACAGGCCCTCTACCTGTGCGGAATCACCGCACTGCTGGGCATGGCTGCCTTGCTGAGCCCCGATGCCATTCTTGAATGGACGGACGTGCCTGTGGATTTGCGGGCACCCGTAGTTCAATACCTCGGCGTACTTGCACTGGCACTCCCGCCCGCCTTGCTGTTTCGCATGTACAGCACGCTCAACCAGGCACTGGGCCGCCCAAAGCTGGTGACCTTGCTTCAGGTGGCAGCCCTGTTCGTCAAGGTTCCATTGTCGGTATGGTTCACCTTCGGCGGAGGTGGACTGCCTGCAATGGGTGTGGTGGGCTGCGCCTGGGCCACTCTGGTGGTGAATTACATCCAGCTGGGTCTGGCGCTGTGGCTGCTGCGCACACAGGACATTTATACCCCCCTACACCTGTGGCGCCGCATGGAGCGGCCCGACTGGAAGCAGATCGGCAACTTTGCACGGCTGGGTGTCCCTGCCGCGCTGGCCATCACGGTGGAAGTCACCTCGTTCACATTGATGGCCCTTTTCATTGCGCGCCAAGGCACCCTGGCCGCAGCAGGACATCAGATTGCCGCCAATCTGGCTGCTGTGCTCTACATGGTGCCGCTGTCGTTCGCCATTGCCACCAGCGCCCGGGTGAGCTATTGGCGTGGCGCCCGCAACGAAACCCTGGCCCGCCAGGCCGTTTTGACAGGTTTTAAGCTTTCAGCCCTTGCCAGTATTGCGCTATCAGCTATTTTATTTATAGCTAAATTTCAGATAGCCAGCGTGTACTCCAATCATGCCGACGTGGTACTTCTCACGGCAGGACTGCTGGCATGGGTCGCCGCCTACCATTTGGCAGATTCGGTCCAGATACTCTGCATCTTCCTTTTGCGCTGCTACCGCATCACCCTCGCGCCCCTGGTGGTGTACGGCTGCATGCTCTGGGGGCTGGGTCTGGGCGGAGGGTACTGGCTGGCATACCAGGGCATTGGTTCACTTCCCCCGCTGCATTCCCCCACCCCTTTCTGGGCCGCCAGCGCCGCAGCCCTGGGCCTGACCGCCGCAGCTTTTGCCTGGATGCTGGCACGGGCCCTCAATGGCCCGCAGCCACAGCATTGAGAGGGGCTCCAGACACCGGCCGTCGCAGCCTGCTGGCCGGAAAACGCACACGGAAAGTGGAACCTTTCCCCAACACGCTCTCGATTTCCAGCATAGCGCCATGGCGCTGCAACACATGCTTGACGATGGCCAAGCCCAGCCCTGTGCCCCCCGTCTCCCGGGAACGGCTACGGTCGACCCGGTAAAAACGCTCAGTCAGGCGGGGAATGTGCTCCGGAGCAATACCAGGCCCGGTGTCAGACACCGAGAAGACGCCACCGCCATCCGACAGATTCTGCCACCGCACAACGATGCGCCCCCCCGCCGGGGTGTAGCGCGCAGCATTGCTGATCAGGTTCGACAGTGCGCTTTGCAACTCGGTCAACACCCCGGCCAACTCTCCTGCCGCCGCCAAATCAGAAGAGGCAGGAAACTCCCATTCATGGGGACGTGACTGATTGCGCGTGAGCAGACTCGACAGTGCGCGCCCTTCTCCCTCACAGCGCTGCAACAGGGTTTGAACCGGCGTCCACTCCCCTGTGCCAGGCAGCGGGCTGCCTTCGAGGCGCGAAAGTGTGAGCAGGTCCTGTACCACGCTCTGCATCCGAGCCGCCTGCTGCGCCATCATGTCGAGGTAGCGTGATCGCTCCTGGGCGTTGAGCGGCAGCGTCTGAAGAGTTTCCACAAAGCCCATCAGCACGGTCAGGGGTGTGCGAATCTCATGCGACACATTGGCCACAAAATCCCGCCGCATCGCATCAGCCTGCTCCAGCGCCGTCACGTCCCGCGAGAGCAACAGGCTGCGACCGTCACCATAGGGATGCAATTGCACCGAAATGCGTACGGGCCGCGACGGCGTACTTGCACGCCCTTCCAGCACCACGTCCGACGAAAAATCCTGTGCAGCATAGTAGGCGCTGAACTCGGGGTCGCGCACCAGATAGCGGATGGACTGCATTGCATCACGCTGGGCGTCGAACCCGAACTGTGCAGCGGCCATCTCATTGCACCATTCAATCCGCCCCTGTGGGTCGAGGAGAACCACGCCGTTAGGCGATGCCTGCAATGCGGCAAGAATTTCCTGCAGCCGGCTCAAGCTATCCTGGGCCTTGTCTTCCTGCTGGCGCACCAACCGGCGCGTTCGCTCTACGGCCTCACCCCACATACCATTCATTGCCGGAGCTCTGGCCATGTCTCCCATGCGCAGCCAGCGGAGCATGCGTACTCCACGCAGCAGATCCAGAAAGAACCAGATCCATGCAGCGACGGCTGCTCCCAGTGCGGCGCCCCAGGCACCTGCCTGCCACCACCCGAGGCTACCGCCTGCAAGTTGGCAGGCCAGGAAAAAGCAAAAACGCCAGAACATGCCAGAGAGCCGCTGACCCCTCAGGCCCGCAATGGCACCTGTGGCTGGGCCGTGAGCCGGTAACCTGCACCACGCACGGTTTCCACCATGACGCCCGCCCCTCCCAGCGCCTCACGCAGGCGCTTGACGTGTACATCCACTGTGCGCTCTTCAATGAACACATGGTCACCCCAGACCTTGTCCAGCAACTGGGACCGGCTGTGAACACGTTCAGGATGCTTCATGAAAAAATGCAACAGCTTGAACTCGGTGGGCCCCACCTTCAATGGCTGCCCCTGGTATGACACGCGGTGCGTCCCCGCATCCAGGGCCAGCTCACTGATGGTGACGCTGTCCGTCACCTGCTCAGGCGCACGACGGCGCAGCACGGCACGTATGCGCGCCAGCAGCTCCTGCGTGGAAAAAGGCTTGGTGATGTAATCGTCTGCACCGGCGTCCAGGCCCGCAATCTTGTCGGGCTCATCGCCTCGCGCCGTCAACATCAGAATAGGCACGGGTTTTGTACGGCTGTCGGCGCGCCATTTGCGTGCAAGCTGCAACCCACTCTGCCCAGGAAGCATCCAGTCGAGAAGGATGACATCGGGCAAGACGGCATCCAGCTCACGTTGCGCCGATTCGCCATCCTCGGCCCAGATCGGCTGAAAACCGTTATGGCGCAGGTTGACAGCGATCAATTCAGCGATCGCTGGCTCGTCCTCAACAATCAGCACACGGGGTAGTTTTCTCATGTCGATGCCGGCGCCTTACAACACAGCCGATTCAATCTCACCCACGGAAGTGTGGCGCACATCCCTCCCCTTGACCAGGTAGATGATGAGCTCAGCGATGTTCTTGGAATGGTCCCCGATACGCTCGATGGCCTTCGCCAGGAACAACAGGTCAAGGCTCGGGGAAATGGTGCGGGGGTCTTCCATCATGTACGTGATGAGTTTGCGCACGAAGCCATCAAACTCTTTGTCGATCAAGTCATCCTCTTTCAAAATGGCCACTGCCATTTTGGTGTCCAGGCGCGCAAAGGCATCCAGTGCCTTGCGCAACTGGCCCGAGGCCAGGTCTGCCGCTACCCGCAGGTCATTCGAAGGAAGGGAGCGTGGAGCACCACCCTCAATGATGGAGCGCACCATGCGCGCCATGCGGCTGGCCTCGTCGCCCATGCGCTCAAGGTTGGCAGTCGCCTTGGAAAAAGCCAGCAGCAGACGCAGGTCGCGCGCCGTGGGCTGACGCCGCGCGATGATGGAGGAGAGTTCCTGGTCAATCTCGACCTCCATCGCATTGACCCGTGTCTCGATGGACATGACGGTCTCCACCGCCTCCAGGCTGAACTGTGACAGGGCATACACCGCCTGGCGGATCTGCGACTCCACCAGTCCCCCCATTTCCATGACACGGGCAGAGACGCTATTGAGTTCGCTGTCAAACTGTGACGAAAGATGTTTATCGGGCATCTGCTGTCTCCTTAGCCGAAACGGCCGGTAATGTAGTCTTCAGTTTCCTTGCGCTCGGGTTTGAAGAATATTTCCTCCGTAGCGCCAAACTCGATCATTTCCCCAAGGTACATGTACGCGGTGTAGTCACTGCACCGGGCGGCCTGCTGCATGTTGTGGGTCACGATGGCAATCGTGTAATCGTGTTTCAACTCATCGATCAATTCTTCGATCTTGGCCGTGGACAGCGGGTCAAGGGCCGACGTCGGCTCATCCAGCAACAACACCGAGGGCTTCACAGCCACACTGCGCGCAATGCACAGGCGCTGCTGCTGGCCACCAGAGAGGGACAAACCACTCTGGGAGAGCTTGTCCTTCACCTCTGTCCACAGCGCGGCCTTAGACAGGGCCCATTCGACGCGGTCGTCCATCTCACTCTTGCTCAGCGTTTCATACAGCTTCACGCCAAACGCAATGTTGTCGTAAATGGACATGGGGAACGGGGTGGGCTTTTGAAACACCATGCCGATGCGTGCACGAAGCAAGTTGATGTCCTGCTTCGGATCCAGAATGTCTTGCCCGTAAAAATTGATGGTGCCTTCAGCACGTTGCCCTGGGTACAGGCTGTACATCCGGTTCAGCGTGCGCAGCAAGGTGGATTTCCCACAACCCGAAGGGCCGATGAAAGCAGTCACCTTGCGCTCGGCAATATCCAGGCTGACGTTCCGCAACCCCTGAAACTTGCCGTAAAAGAAACTCAGATTCCGTAACTCCAGCGCATTCTTTGTGATGGGAGCCGTGATGGTGGCAGTGGCGTTCATTGTCAAATCCTGAAAATGGAGGCGTACATATCTATGAAACAAGCTTCAGGCACGGTTCTTTTCACGCAAGAAAACCCGGGCCACCACATTGAGAATCAGCACCGACAGCGTAATGAGCAAAGCACCACCCCAGGCGAGGCGAACCCAGTTTTCATATGGGCTCAAGGCAAACTGGAAGATCACCACCGGCAGGTTTGCCATCGGTGCGCCCATGTTGGTGCTGAAGAACTGGTTGTTGAGTGCAGTGAACAGCAAGGGCGCTGTCTCACCACTGATGCGTGCAACGGCCAGCAGCAAACCTGTCATCACACCGCTGCGCGCAGCGCGCAAGGTGACCATGGTGGACACCTTCCAGCGCGGTGCACCCAGAGCAAACGCAGCCTCACGCAAGCTGCCAGGCACAAGCCGCAACATGTTTTCAGTGGTGCGAACCACCACGGGCACGGCAATCAGTGACAGTGCCAGGCTCCCCGCCCAACCCGAAAAGTTGCCCACCGTAGCCACCGCGATCGCGTAGACAAACAAACCCAGCACAATGGAGGGAGCCGACAGCATGATGTCTGTCACGAAACGGGTGAGCTCGGCGGTCTTGCTCTGGTCACCATACTCCGCCAGATACACGCCAGCGAGCACGCCCACGGGAGTAGATACCAGCACGGTAAAGCCCACCATCATCAGGCTGCCCACTATGGCGTTGGCCAGACCACCACCCTCTGAACCTGGGGCGGGGGTGGATTGGGTGAACATGTTCCAGTCCAGTGCGGCGAAGCCATTGGACAGCAGAACGCTCAGAATCCAGAGCAGCACGAAGAGCCCCAGCACCATCGCACCCAGTGATAGCGTCAGGCCAACAGCATTGGAGCGCTGCCGCTTTTTGTAGAGTTGTTGATTGAATTCCATAGGGCTTCTATCAAAAGAGAGCAAGGTCGGAGCAGGCGAATGAATGCAGGTCAAAGGCCCTTGGCCCTCTCGGCACGCAGCATCAGAATTTTGGCGGCCGAGAGCACCATGAAGGTGATCACAAAAAGCAGAAAACCCAGGGCAAAGAGCGTGGAGAGGTGAAAATCTGCCGCCTCGCCAAACTCGTTGGCCAACGTGGAAGCAATCGAAGTCCCTGGTGAGAACAAAGAGGTTGGCATGCGATTGGCATTGCCGATCACGAAGGTCACCGCCATGGTTTCCCCCAGCGCACGCCCCAAGCCCAGCATGATTCCACCAATGACGCCCTTCTGGGTGTAAGGCAACACCACCCGACGCACCACTTCCCAGGTAGTACAGCCCAGGCCGTAGGCCGATTCGCGAAGAATGGGGGGAACGATCTCGAACACGTCGCGCATCACGGCTGCCACAAAAGGAAGCACCATGAACGCCAGAACGATGCCCGCTGCCAGAATGCCAAAGCCATTGGTGCTGCCACCAAACAAAAAACCTACCAGGGGCATGGAGCCCAGCAACTTCTGCACCGGCATCTGGAAGTAGTCGGCAAACAACGGGGCAAATACGAAGAGCCCGAACATGCCATAGATGATCGAGGGCACTGCAGCCAGGAGCTCCACAGCCGTACCCAGCGGTCGGCGAAGCCACACCGGACAGGTCTCCGTCAGGAAAAGAGCAATGCCAAAAGCCAGTGGCACTGCAATCAGCAGCGCAATGCCTGCGCTTGCCAGGGTGCCAACAATGGCAATTGCGGCACCAAATTCTTCATTGATGATGTCCCACTCCACACGCCAGATGAACTGGATCCCGAATTTGTGAAAAGTCGGCCATGCGTAAAAAAACAGAGAAACGATGATGCCCAGCAACGCTGCCAGCACGAGCAAAGAAAGGCTCTGGGTCAGCCGATGAAAAAGGATGTCCTGAATTCGCTGCCGTCTGGCAATCGACACCATGGACTTAGTGGGGACGTCCGTCTTGGCGGACACAGGTTGCGAACTCATGGTGGTTCCCACGCTCATGTTGACTCCCATCTGGCTTCTGGAGGCCCCACAAACCAGCACCTATCCGCCAGTCCAGCTGGCCGATAGGCGCTATTCTGGGGCAGACTGGCTTACTTCTTGATCTGCGTCCAGACTTTGGATCGGATTTCAGCCGTCAGGGTATCTGGCAGGGGAACGTAATCCAGCTCAGTGGCCAGACCCTTGCCATTCTTGAAGGCCCAGTCAAAAAACTTCAGCACTTCGGCCGACTGCGCCTTGTCAGCGGGGTCCTTGTACATCAGGATGAACGAGGCCGTGCTCACGGGCCAGCTTTCTGCTCCCTTTGCATTGACCATGGATATCCCCATGCCCGGCACGCTGGACCAATCCGCACCCGCAGCAGCGGCAGCGAAAGTCTTGTCATCGGGACTCACGTATTTGCCATCGGCGTTCTGGAGCTGCAAGAAGTTCATATTGTTCTTCTTGACATAGGCATACTCGACGTAGCCCAGGGCGCCTTTGACACGGTTCACATTTGCCGCAACACCCTCATTACCCTTGCCACCCACCGAAGAGGGGGCGGGCCACTTGACGGCAGCGCCGCGGCCCACCGTGTCTGCCCAGTCCTTGCTGATCACGGTCAGGTAGTCAGTCCAGTTGTAGGTCGTACCAGAACCGTCAGCACGGTGCACCACAGTGATGTTCTGGTCGGGCAAGGCCTTGCCGGGGTTCAGAGCCGTCAGCTTGGGGTCGTTCCACTTGCTGATCTTGCCCAAAAACATTTCGGCCAGTACAGGACCGGTCACGCGCAATTCGCCAGGCTTGAAACCTTCCAGGTTGATCACAGGCACCGTGCCACCGATGATGGCCGGAAACTGGACCATTCCGTCCCTATCCAGATCAGCACCCGACACAGGGGCGTCTGATGCCCCAAAAGCCACGGTCTTGGCGCGGATCTGGCGAATTCCGCCGGAAGAACCGATGGACTGGTAGTTCAAGCCAACGCCCGTTTCCTTTTTGTAGGCTTCTGCCCACTTGGCATACATGGGGAAGGGGAACGTAGCGCCCGCGCCAGTAATGTCTGCCGCAAAGGCACTGCCGATGGCCATCGAGGCCAGTGCTACAGCGACGGTTTTGAGAAATGTGCGTTTCATTCGATACCTTTCGGCTAGGGTTGACAGGAACAGAACGAACTCTAGGGGAGCAAGATGACAACTCAGTGACACCAGAAAACAACCCCGCAGATCTGCCATGAAAACAATCCACAACCTGAGCGCCGTCATTTTTCCGTCACATGCCCGGTACACACTTCGCAAGCCAATCTCAACACCCCCGCGCATTCCTTCAGGGATGCGCAGACCCACTTGGGCGCCC
>C687J35021_10003269_pt1 | contig 11177 bp, 6 predicted proteins | sample RifCSPhighO2_12_FD_35021 | JGI IMG/M metagenome (IMG submission 35021)
CTGTATCCGGCCATCGCGCTAATGAATCGCCTCAGCTTCGGCATGAAGTTCAGTTTGATCAGTGTCCTGTTCTTTCTGCCCATGCTGGTCACCAACTTCTATCTGGTGCGCGATTCCTATCGCCAGTTCATCAGCACCCAGGCGGCACTGGAAAGCATCGACCTGCTCGGCGAGGCCATGGTCCTGCGCCGCAGCCTGGAAGACTATGTCGACCTGATCGAAATCAACGCGATGATCGGCCAGTCCGGGCAGGCGGGCGATCTGGAAAGTCGCCTGAGCAAGCAGCAGAGCCAGATTACGCAGACTTTGCAGGCGCTGGCCCCGGTCGCCCATGACGCCGAGCAGATCGAGGAATTCAACGCCAAGCGCGACGAATTGAACGCCGAGCTGGAGGCGATTCAGCGGGAGACCTCGCTGCAGGGCAAGATCGCTCTGGCCGAGAAGCTGCTGGGCAGCTCCCAGGTCTTTATCAAACTGGTCGCCAGCCAGGCGGGCCTGAGTCAGGACCGCGAAGGTGCGGTGCGGCAGATGGTCGAACTGGTGGCCGTGGTAACCCCCAGAGTTAGCGGTGCCCTGAGCGAGGGGCGTGCCCTGGGGGCATACTCCCTGGGCCAGGGCTTTCTCAATTCATCCGCCAGTACCCAGTTCGATGAACTGCTCCTTGAGCTGGAAAAACTGCACGGCGAGTATGACCTGAACCTGCAGGAATCCCTCAATAGCAGCCCCGAGGCCCGGGCGGCGCTGGCCAGCCTGGCCGCCGAGAGCCTGGAAAGCCTCAAAAGCAGCGCGGTGGTGTTCGAGGACCAGGTGGTTATTGCCGACTCCCTCGACACCCCCTGGCTGCAGTTCTACGAAGAAATCAGCGGTGCCATGGGCAAGACCTATGCACTTAACGACGCCGTGCTGGTTTTCCTCGACGGACAGTTGCAGGCGCGCCTGCAGGATAACCGCAGCCAGATGATCTTCCTGGTGGCGGCCCTGGTCGTGGTGTTCCTGCTGATCGTCTACCTCTATGGCGGTTTCTACGTGTCGATTCGCGCCACCCTCAAGAGTCTGGGCCTGGTGATGGACCAGGTGGCCGCCGGCGATATGACTGTGAGCTTCAAGTCCCAGAGTCAGGACGAGCTGGGTGAGTTGGGTCAGGTCTTCAATGAAACCGTGGCCAAGATCCATCAGCTGATCGAGCGTGTCGGCCAGACCGTGGTCGAGGTCGAGCGCCAGGCTGATCGCGTGCAGCAGGTCTCGGGCGAGAGCAATCACGCCGTGGCTGGGCAGCGCAGCCAGATCGAGCAGGTCGCCACGGCGATGAATCAGATGTCGGCCACCGCCCAGGAGGTGGCGCGCAGCGCCGCCGCAGCGGTGGGCAGCGCTCAGAGTGTGAATGATGAAACGGTTAGCGGCCGCGCCCTGGTCGAATCCCAGGTCGGCAGCATCCAGCGCCTGGCCGGTGAGATCGACCAGTCGGTGGCGGTGATCAATCAGCTGGCCAGCGACAGCGCCTCGATCAGCCAGGTGCTGGACGTGATCAAGGGCATCGCCGAGCAGACCAACCTGCTGGCGCTCAATGCCGCCATCGAGGCGGCGCGTGCCGGCGAGCAGGGCCGTGGTTTTGCCGTGGTGGCTGACGAGGTGCGCAACCTGGCCAAACGCACCCAGCAATCCACCGAGCAGATCGAGGCGATGATCAGCAAGCTGCAGGGCGGCGTTGGCGCGGCGGTGAAGGCGATGGGGGCCAGTCACCAGATGGCCGATACCACCGTCAGCGAGTCGGGCAAGGTGCAGCAGGCCCTGGAGAATATCCTCGGCGCGGTGGGCATGATCGTCGACCAGAACCAGCAGATCGCCACGGCCGCCGAAGAGCAGACCGCTGTGGCGCAGGATATCGACCAGAATATCGTCGAAATCAGCCAGGCCGGCGAACGCACCGCCGAGGGTGCCAGCCAGACCGAGCAGGCCAGCCGCGAGCTGTCCGGGCTGGTTGCGCGCCTGAAACAGTTGATCGGGGCGTTCCGCGTCTGAGAGTTGACGCAGTATCGACAAGGCCCGCCATTTGGCGGGCCTTGTTGTTTGCGGCGGTTGGCGGTGCCTGTGCTACAGCATTTGTAGGAGCGTGCCATGCCCGCGAAAACCAGTAGCGCCTTAGGGTAGGGCGGCATCGGCGCGTAGCGACAATCCGCCGATTTAGACCCCGCGTCGCCGAAGCACGGTGCACTGCCTGCGGCGAGTGACACCCTGCGGATTGTGGCTAGCTCGGATATGGTTTCAGTCTTCCCAGCCAAACAGCTCGGCCGCATTGCGGCTGCTGGCGCTGGCCAACTCGTCTGCGCCGATGCCGCGCAGTTCGGCCAGGGCTGTACAGATATCCGGCAGAAATTCCGGGCTGTTGCGCTGGTTGGGGTGCATGGCCGGGGCCATGTCGGGGGCGTCGGTTTCCAGCACGATGGCTTCCAGCGGCAGTTGCGCCACCACCTTGCGCAGGCGCAGCGCCTGCGGCCAGGTAGGTGCGCCGCCCAGGCCAAGTTTGAAACCGAGCTTGAGGTATTCGCGGGCTTCCTCATAGCTGCCGGCGAAGGCGTGGATAATGCCGCCGCGTGTGGGCCTTAGGCGCTTCAGGGTGGCGATGGTCGCCGCATGGGCGCGGCGCACATGGAGCAGGGCGGGCAGCTCGAACTCCAGGGCCAGCCTGAGCTGGGCCTCGAACAGAGCCTGCTGGCGCTCGCGGTCCAGTTGCTCAAGAAAGTAGTCCAGGCCGAACTCGCCCACGGCGCACAGCTGCGGATGGCCGGCCAGGCGCTGCAACCAGTCGCGCAGCTCGCTGAGGTGGGCGGGGGTATGGCTGTCCAGATAGACCGGGTGCAGGCCAAAGGCCGCGTACAGGCCGGCATCGCCCTGCACCAGGTCCCACAGCCGCTGCCAGTTGGCCTGATACACGCCGAGCACCACCAGCCGCTCCACGCCCAGAGCCCGGCTGCGGGCCAGCAGTTCGCCGCGGTCGGCGTCGAAGTCGGGGAAGTCCAGGTGGGTATGGGTATCGATCAGGCGCATGGGCGAATCATACGCCGCCCGGCCGTTCCTACAACGTGCGGCGGATCTTGAGCAGGCGCGCGATGGCCTCGATACCGGGCTGGTAGTGGTTCTGCTCGATGGCGGCGATGGCCAGCGTCAGTACGCGCTCGGCAATCCGCTCGTGCTGCTGAGAGATGGCGTTAACCCGCAGCGGCAGAAAATCCAGCAGTTGAGTGTCGCCGAAGGTGGCCAGGCGCAGCTCGGCGAAGTCCTCTGCGTTGTGCGCCTGCAGGGCATCCAGCACCCCTTCGAGCAGTACGTAGGCGGTGGTGATCAGGGCATCCGGTGCCCCGGCCGGGTGTTCCAGGAGGCTGTGCATCTGCTGGCAACCGCTGGCGCGGCTGAACTGCTCGGCATGGCAGACGCTGATGCGTCCGGCGAAGCCGTCCAGGGCCTGACGGAAACCGCGTTCGCGGGCCTGGCTGATCGGCAGTTCGCCGCGCGCGCCGATCAGGGCGATATGCCGAGGTGGCGGGCTGAGCAGTGTGGCGGTGAGCAGGCTGCCGGCCTGCTGGTCGTCGCTGACCACCGAGCAGATGCGCGCGGGATCGAGGGCGCGGTCGACCGCGATCACCGGCACGCCGCCGGCCACCAGGCGCGGGTAAATCGGGTCGTCCTGGGGCAGGCAGCTGGCGACTATCAGGGCATCGCAGCGGCGTGAGCGGAACAGTTCGAGTAACTGGCGCTCGCACTCCGGGTCGTCGTCGGAACTGGCGATCAGCAGCTGGTAGCCGGTGGCGCGGGCGCGCTGTTCAAGCAGCTTGGCCAGGCGCGCGTAGCTGGGGTTTTCCAGGTCCGGCAGGATAAAGCCCAGGCAGCGGCTCTGTCCGCGGCGCAGCCCGGCGGCCTGCTGGTCGGGACGATAGCCGTGGCGCTCGACCACTTCCAGCACCCGCGCCACGGTGGCGGCGCTGATCCGCCGCTTGTCGGCCTGACCGTTGATCACATAGCTGGCGGTGGTGACCGAGACCTGGGCCAGGCGGGCGATATCGCTGAGTTTCAAGGGGNACTCTTGAGCTGGTGGTGGCTGCCGCTGACNGCCGGGCTTCAAGGATCGCCGATTATGGGTTAACGTGCCAGTCATTAGGTGAAACGNTTCAGCAGGCGAAGCGTCTGACTATCCACGACGNGCCCGCGACAGCCAGCCTCACCTGCCAGAGGAGAACAATAAGATGCTCGAACTGAATGCCGCGCAAATCCAGATGGGCCATAGCGCCCCGAACAAACAGGCGGCGCTGGCGCTGCTGGCCGAGGCGCTGAGTAGTGGCGGGCTGGTCGCCCCCGGCTATCTGGCCGGCATGCAGGCTCGCGAGGCGCAGGGTTCGACCTACCTGGGCCAGGGCATCGCGATTCCCCATGGCACGCCGCAAACCCGTGACCAGGTGCACTGCACCGGCGTGCGCCTGATCCAGTTCCCCGATGGTGTGGACTGGGGCAATGGCCAGCTGGTCTACCTGGCGATTGCCATCGCCGCCCGTTCCGACGAGCACCTGCATCTGCTGCAACTGCTGACCCGAGCCCTGGGCGAGGGCGATCTCAGTCAAGCCCTGCGCGAGGCGCGCGAGCCCGATGCGATCGTCGCGCTGTTGCAGGGCGCACCCCAGGAGCTGGCGCTGGATAGCCAGCTGATCGGCCTGGGCCTGGCGGTCGAGGATTTCGACGAGCTGCTCTGGCAGGGTGCGCGGCTGTTGAAAAAAGCCGGCTGCGCCGAACCGACGTTCGCCAATCAACTGGCCCAGGGCGAGCCGCTGCCGCTGGGCAATGGCCTGTGGTGGCTGCACAGCGACCAGGCGGTGCTGCGTCCGGGCCTGGCCTTCGTCACCCCGGCGCAGGCGCTCGAGTACCAGGGCCAGCCGTTGCACGGGCTGTTCTGCCTGGCCAGCCTGGGCGAGGCCCATCGTCAGTTGCTTGAGCGTCTGTGCGATCTGTTGATCGAGGGGCGCGCCGCGGCCTTCAGCCAGGCGACCTCCAGCCGCAGCGTGCTCGAAGCCCTGGGCGGCGAGGTGCCGGCCGACTGGCCTGTGCTGAATATCACCCTGGCCAACGCCCATGGTCTGCATGCGCGCCCGGCGAAGATTCTCTGCGAGGTGGCCCAGGCCTTTACCGGCGAGGTGCGCGTGCGTCTGGCCGGCGAGCCCGGCCCTGGGGTTTCGGCCAAGAGTCTGAGCAAGTTGCTGAGCCTCGGGGCCCGCCGCGGCCAGGCCCTGGAGTTCAGTGCCGAACCAGCTATTGCGGGCGACGCCCTGGCGGCGATTGAGGCCGCGGTGCAGGCCGGCTTGGGCGAAAGTGTCGAGCCCTTGCCGGCGCAGGTCGCAGTAGCTGCTGCCGCGCCACCGGCAAGTACCGTGGCCAGGCTGCCCGCGCCGGTTGCCGGGGCGCGTATCCAGGGCGTTGCCGCAGCGCCGGGGATCGCCATGGGGCCTGCGCTGGTGCGAGTGCCGCTGTGTTTCGACTATCCGGCGCAAGGGCAGGGCGCTGCGGCTGAGCGCGAGCGCCTGACTGCAGCGCTGGGGCAGGTCGACGAGGATATCCAGCGCCTGGTCGAGACCCGCGCGGAGGCCAATATCCGCGAAATCTTTATCACCCATCAGGCCATGCTGCGCGACCCGGCTCTGGCCGAGGATGTTGCGGCGCGCCTGCTCCAGGGGGCCAGTGCCGAGGCGGCCTGGCATGCCGAGATCGAGGCCGCGGCGGCGCAGCAGGAAGCCCTGCACGATGCCCTGCTGGCCGAGCGTGCCGCCGACCTGCGCGATATCGGTCGGCGTGTGCTGGCCCGCCTGTGCGGCGTCGAGGCTCCGCGCGAGCCGGATGAGCCCTATATTCTGGTGATGGACGAGGTGGCTCCCTCGGATGTCGCCAGCCTCAACCGCGAGCGCGTGGCGGGCATCCTCACCGCTCGCGGCGGTGCCACCGCCCATAGCGCGATCATCGCCCGGGCCCTGGGCATTCCGGCGGTAGTGGGGGCCGGCGAGGCGGTGCTGAGCCTGGCCCAGGGCACGCCGCTGCTGCTGGATGGCGAGCACGGTCTGCTGCGCGTGGCCCCCGACGGGCAGACCCTGGAACTGGCTCGACAGCAGCGCGAGCAGGGCGAACTGCGCCGTCAGCGCGCCCATGCCGAACGCCTGCAGCCGGCGATCACCCGCGACGGCCAGCGTCTGGAAGTGGCGGCCAATATCGGGGCCAGCGCCGAGGCCGCGGCGGCAGTGGAGGCGGGCGGCGAAGGTGTCGGCCTGCTGCGCACCGAACTGGTGTTTATGGACCACAGCCAGGCCCCGGACCAGGCCGCCCAGGAACTCGAATACCGCCGCGTGCTCGATGCCCTCGATGGCCGGCCGCTGGTAGTGCGGACCCTGGATGTCGGCGGCGACAAACCCTTGCCCTACTTGCCGATGCCGGCGGAGACCAACCCCTTTCTCGGCGTGCGCGGCATCCGCCTCAGCCTGCAGCGCCCGGATATGCTCGAAACCCAGCTGCGTGCGCTGTTGAGCGCTGCCGCCGGGCGGCCATTGCGGATCATGTTTCCCATGGTCTACGGCGTCGAGGAGTGGCGTGTGGCGCGGGATATGGCCCTGCGTCTGCGCGAGGAAATCCCCNTGGCCGACCTGCANCTGGGGATCATGGTCGAGGTGCCTTCGGCTGCGCTGCTGGCCCCGGTGCTGGCCCGCGAGGTGGACTTCTTCAGCATCGGCACCAACGACCTGACCCAGTACACCCTGGCCATCGACCGCGATCATCCGACCCTGTCGGCCCAGGCCGATGGCCTGCACCCGGCGGTGCTGCGCCTGATCGGCATGACGGTGGAGGCCGCCCACGCCCATGGCAAGTGGGTCGGGGTGTGCGGCGAACTGGCCGGCGACATGCTCGCGGTGCCCCTGCTGGTGGGCCTGGGGGTCGACGAGCTGAGCGTTTCGACGCGCAGCATCGCCCTGGTCAAGGCGCGGGTGCGCGAGCTCGATTACCGCCACAGCCAGGCATTGGCGCAGCAGGCCCTGGGCCTGGAGAGCGCGGCGGCGGTGCGCGCACTGATGGAGGAGAGCGACTGATGGCACGCATCCTGACCCTGACGCTGAACCCGGCGCTGGACCTGACGGTGCGCCTGCAAAGCCTGCAGCCCGGCGCGCTCAACCGCAGCCTGGGGCAGAGCAGCCACGCCGCCGGCAAGGGCCTGAATGTGGCCCAGGTGTTGGCCGACCTGGGCCACAAGGTCACGGTTGGCGGCTTTCTCGGTGCGGTCAATGCCGGCCCTTTCGAGGCCCTGTTCGCCCGGCGCGGCTTTATCGATGCCTTTGTCCGTGTGCCCGGGGAGACCCGCAGTAATATCAAGCTGGCCGAGCAGGACGGGCGTATCACCGACCTCAACGGCCCGGGCCCGCAGGTCGAGGCGCGGCATCAGGCCGAGTTGCTCGAACGCCTGGAGCAGATCGCCGCTGGCCACGACGCCGTGGTGGTGGCCGGCAGCCTGCCCCTGGGGGTAAGCCCCGAATGGTTCGCTGGCCTGCTGCGCCGGCTCAAGGCCCTGGGCTTGCCGCTGGTGCTGGACAGCAGTGGCGCGGCGTTGCGCGCCGGCCTGGCGGTGGGGCCCTGGCTGATCAAGCCGAATGCCGAGGAGCTGGCCGAGGCCTGTGAGTTGCCGTCCGAGACCGGGGCCGAATTGCATGCTGCGGCGCTGCGCCTGCGTCAGCAGGGCGTCGAGCATGTGTTGCTGTCACGCGGGGCCGAGGGTGTCAGCTGGTTCGGCCCGGACATCGCACTGCAGGCGCAGCCGCCGCGGGTCGAGGTGGTCAGCACGGTTGGCGCGGGCGACTCGCTGCTCGCCGCCACCCTGCACGGCCTGCTGGCCGGTTGGTCGGCCGAACGCAGCCTGCGCCTGGCCACGGCCATTGCCGCCCAGGCGGTGACCCAGATCGGTTTTGGTATTCACGACAGGGAACAACTGGCGCGCCTGGAAGCCGGCGTGACCGTTGCCTCCCTGAATTAAAGAATAATAAAAGAGGTTGTCATCATGAATCTGCTGATCGTCACCGCCTGCCCCAATGGCATGGTCACCAGCGTGCTCTGTTCACGTCTGCTGCAAGCCGCTGCCCAGCGCCTGGGCTGGTCGAGCCAGGTCGAAGTGCATGACCCCAAGGCCATCGGCTCGCCGCTGAGCGAGGCGCAGATTGCCGCCGCCGAGCTGGTGGTGGTGGTCAAGACTGGCGAGCTGCCCCTGCAGCGCTTTGTCGGCAAACGCCTGGTGCAATCCACCCCGGCCGAGGCCCTGGCCGACCCCGAGGGCTTTCTCCGCGCGGCGGCGGCCGACGCCTTACCGCTGCAGGCGTCCGACGCGGCAGACGCGTCCGTCAGCGCCCGGCCGCGGCTGGTGGCGATCACCGCCTGCCCGACCGGGGTGGCGCACACCTTTATGGCCGCCGAGGCTCTGCAGCAGGCCGCCGCGCAACTGGGCTATGAGCTGCAGGTGGAAACCCGCGGCTCGGTGGGTGCGCGCAACGTGCTCGACGAGGCCGCCATCGCCGCCGCCGACGTGGTGCTGCTGGCCGCCGATATCGAGGTGGACACCGCTCGCTTCGCCGGCAAGAAGGTCTTTCGCTGCAGCACTGGGGTGGCCCTAAAACAACCGGCCCAGACCCTGCAGCGCGCCCTGACCGAAGCCGCGCCGCTGGCCGCCGCGAGCCGCGGCGAGACGGCCGTACCGGCCCAGGCCGGGCCCTACAAGCACCTGCTCACCGGCGTGTCCTATATGCTGCCGATGGTGGTGGCCGGCGGCCTGCTGATCGCCCTGTCGTTCGTCTTCGGCATCGAGGCATTCAAGCAGGAGGGCAGCCTGGCCGCCGCACTGATGCAGATCGGTGGCGAGAGCGCATTCAAGCTGATGGTGCCGTTGCTGGCCGGTTATATCGCCTATTCGATCGCCGACCGTCCCGGTCTGGCCCCGGGGATGATCGGCGGCCTGCTCGCCAGTTCGCTGGGCGCGGGCTTTATCGGCGGCATCATCGCCGGATTCCTCGCCGGTTATGCGGCCAAGGCCATCGCCCGCTGGGTGCAGTTGCCGGCGAGTGTCGAGGCGCTGAAACCTATCCTGATCATCCCGCTGCTGGCCAGCCTGTTCACCGGCCTGGTGATGATCTATGTGGTCGGCAAGCCGGTGGCGGGCATGCTCGTCGCGCTGACCAACTTTCTCGACAGCATGGGCAGCACCAACGCGATCCTGCTCGGCCTGCTGCTGGGCGGCATGATGTGCGTCGACCTCGGCGGGCCGATCAACAAGGCCGCCTACGCCTTCTCGGTCGGCCTGTTGGCGTCGCAGAGCTACGCGCCCATGGCCGCGGTGATGGCCGCTGGCATGGTGCCGCCGATCGGCATGGCCATCGCCACCCTGATCGCCCGCCACAAGTTCGCCCAGAGCGAGCGCGAAGCCGGCAAGGCCGCCGGTGTGCTGGGGCTGTGCTTTATCTCCGAAGGGGCGATCCCCTTCGCCGCCAAGGACCCTCTGCGGGTGATTCCGGCCAGCATCGCCGGCGGTGCCCTGACCGGCGCGCTGTCGATGTACTTCGGCTGCAAACTGATGGCCCCCCACGGCGGCCTGTTCGTGCTGCTGATCCCCAACGCGATCAACCACGCGCTGCTCTACCTGCTGGCGATAGTCGCCGGCAGCCTGCTGACCGGGGTGGTGTATGCCTTGATCAAAAAAGGCGAGGTGGTGGAGCTGGTGGCGGCGGGGGAGAAGGCGTAGGGGCAATTAATTGCTCGCCATTTGTGCCTGGCTAAGATCTTCTCGGTTCCTGCGATCAGTTCCCTCTCCCCCTTGGGGAGAGGGCTAGGGTGAGGGGCGAAGTTCACACGGAGGTGAAGCATGCCCAAAGGCATTCAAAGGCCTACAGCCGAGCANCGTGAATTTGCCAAGCAACTGCGCCATGAGCTGACCGATTGCGAGCAGTTGTTGTGGCGGCATTTGCGCAATCGTCAGCTCGGCGACTTCAAGTTTCGTCGGCAATATCCGTTACCGCCTTATGTGCTGGATTTTTACTGTGCAGAGCTGGGGTTGGCGGTCGAGTTGGATGGTGGGCAGCATTTTAGTGATGAGGCCTTGCGTCGGGATGCTGAGCGCAGCCGCTATCTGGGAAACCGTGGGATTCGGGTGATTCGCTTTAGCAACCGGGAGATATTGGCGCAGATGCGGGAGGTGCTGGCGGAGATTTTGCGACAGGCGCAGATAGCTGCCCCTCACCCCAACCCTCTCCCCGGAGGGGCGAGGGGGCCGACAGTGTGAAGTCGATGATTGCTGTCTACCAGACTCCATCACTGCAGGGGTAAGCGCGTCGACCGCGTAGGGCCTGCTAACCGTGATATTTCTGTCTCCGCCGAACGGCCCCCTCTCCTTTTTAGGGTGAGGGTTGGCTTTCACTGCCGATCGCCAATCAATGATGCTCGCGCGTCGCCCTGAATTTCACATCCGGCCAGCGCTCTTCCATCAGGCTCAGGTTGACCCGGGTCGGGGCCAGGTAGGTGAGGTGGCCGCCGCCGTCCAGGGCGAGGTTTTCCACCGCCTTGTTGGAGAATTCCTCAAGCTTCTTCTTGTCAGCGCACTCGATCCAGCGCGCCGACCACACGGTGATCGGCTCGTAGGCGCACTCGACCTTGTATTCTTCCTTCAGGCGGCTGGCGACCACGTCGAACTGCAGCACACCGACCGCGCCGAGGATGATGTCGTTGCTGCGTTCGGGGAAGAACACCTGGGTCGCGCCTTCCTCGGCCAGCTGTTGCAGGCCCTGGCGCAGCTGTTTGGATTTCAGCGGGTCTTTCAGGCGTACGCGGCGGAACAGTTCCGGGGCGAAGTGCGGGATACCGGTAAAGCCCAGAGCCTCGCCTTCGGTAAAGGTGTCGCCGATCTGGATGGTGCCGTGGTTGTGCAGGCCGATGATGTCGCCGGCGTAGGCCTCGACCAGCATTTCACGCTCGCTGGAGAAGAAGGTCAGGGCGTCGCCGATGCGCACGTCCTTGCCCAGGCGCACGTGGCGCATCTTCATACCCTGGCTGTATTTGCCCGAGCAGATACGCATAAAGGCGATGCGGTCGCGGTGCTTGGGGTCCATGTTCGCCTGGATCTTGAACAC
>C687J35021_10003272_pt1 | contig 11173 bp, 15 predicted proteins | sample RifCSPhighO2_12_FD_35021 | JGI IMG/M metagenome (IMG submission 35021)
GCAGGTTGATGCGATTGTCCGTTCCGCCCCGCGCCTTTGGCATGATATGGTCCACATCTGTTGACGCGGCGGGGCAGAGCCGACAGGTCGGCTCCTCTGCCAGGACCAGGGCGCGGAGCTGTTGCCATGCCCATCCATAACCGCGCTCGCTGGTACTGCGGCCCTCGGTCTGGTCAGTGCGATAAGGGTCTCGGCGGTGAGTGGGGCACGGCTGGAGCGCTGGACATCCAGGCTGGCTACAGGGCAAAGCGGGGCGATGGGGCATCTACCAGACTCCTGCCAAACTCTGAACCTGTCACGGCGCCATCATACACGTTTTCGCGTTGCTTCGCCTACGCCTGGTCATCAAAATGGTCATGCGCATATGACCGCCGCCTTCCGGCGAGGCCCGAGCGCCCTTCGTCGCACAGTACCGCGACCACCTCACCGCCCTGGCCGGCGACGTACCGGCGGCAGGCTTCTTCCTGGACGGCGAGGGAGACGTGGTCGGCGCCGGCCTGGCTGGAGGAGCTGACGCGGAGGTAGACGGCGGCTCTCACCGGCTGATCTGCTTCGCCTTCCTGAGAGCGGCTCGAGCGAGGACGCGGGCCAGCGTCTCGATGATGGGCTTCGGCGGCGGGGGCGCCTGCGTCGTCATGATCTACCCTGTCCAGTCCTCCGGCGCAAGGGGCAGCTCTTTCAGCGCCCACAGCTCGTCGCTAATCCGCCCCTGCTGGCCTGGCCTGAGCGCCCCATCCTGCTTGCAAAACACCGCCACGCCAGCCGCCTGACACTGCGCGACCACCGACTCCAGCCACTCCAGGCGCATCGGGCGCCGCCGCGGGCCGCTCTCGCCGCCGCACACGACCCAATCAAGGCTTTTCGCCAGGTGCCAACCCAGGCCATCGACGTAATCCCCCAGATCCACCGGCCCCAGTAGCGGCTCGGCTGAAATGAACCGCACCGCCGCCGGCGTGTCCAGCAGCAGCGGGATGCGCTCGTCAGCCCAGCGCTGGTTCTCGACGCTGACGCCCAGCCAGATGAACTGCGGCAGATAGGCTCCCGTCCAGCGCCGTGACAGGTATTGGCGCATCCGTTCCGGGCGCTTCGTGAGGACCTGGAAAATCGGGGTCATTGGGGTCATTGGGGTCAGTCGCGGATGACAGGAATCCTCCATCGCGCCAAAGATGCGGTCCAGCCACTCGTCCGGGACCCATTCCGCGAACAAGTCTGTCATGTCGGCCACGAACACCTTTCTGCCCGCGTACTTCGGCTTCTGCCACTCGGCCAACTCGCGCTCGTTCAGCCAGAAGTCGACGCGCTCCCGGTTCGCCGGCAGGAACGCCAGCCCCGTGCCGTAACGCTTCTCGTTCCACTCACTCGCGTAGCATTTGGCACACCCCGGACTCACCTTCTCGCAGAAGTGACCAGCCTTGCCCGTCTCGCGGTTCGTGGCACGGAGGGGGTTAGAGCTGAAGTCGGCCCACGAGATGTTTGTGCGCTGCATCAGGGCATCGGCTCCGCCGTGTAGTCCGGGTGCTTCGTCGCCATGTGCCGCTCCATCGCCACGAAGTGACGGTTGCAGCAAGGGCAAAGGCCGGCCGAGGCCCGGTTGCGCTGGTGGGTTACGACGCCACGGGTCGCTGAAAGCGAGCGCTCGGCGACCGCGAGCCTACCAGAGAGACGCGAGGACCAACCCTTTTCCGACTCCAACCGCTCCCTGACAACCCGCAGCTTACGCTCGGTGTCGTTTTCCCCGAATGATTGGCCGTGGCCCGACGGACAATACAACGTTTTGTGGTCCCGCCGCCGCTCCTTGTCGAACTCGACTGTCATCGCAAACAGGACCCCGCAATCGCAACATGCCTCGGTCACCATTCCCACCTGGACGTCGGCGCTCGCCCGACGGAACGTCGTCGCTATTGTCATCGCTTAGTCTCCTCTCGAACTTGTGGGCATCACCGGCACCCCGGCGCGCTGGTCCATGGCCCCCATCCCCCACTCGCCTGCCAGACCTCATAGGCGATCACGATAGCTCTACGCCAATCTCGGGCGTCGCGCTCGAAGTCCCAGCCATGGGCGGCGAAGCGGCCAGCGTGAACGGGATGCAGTTGGTAACGGCTTCGCTCGCCAGCGGCCCCAACCGCATCATCGTCGTCTCGGGACTCGGTCCAGGTGACGCAGGAGAGGACGGCGCACTCCCCATCTGGGAACGGCGCGCAGCCCTCGCCCACCGCCACACCAAGTGCCCAAGGATCAGCGCCAGGACTAGCCAGGGGGCCATCTACGCCGGCCCTTTCGGGCGAGACTGGACTACCTGGCGGCACACCGGGCAGCACGGATGGCGCCGCCCGCTCGAATCCGACAGCAGCACCGCGTGGGCCACCGGCTTCTGGCACTTCGGGCAGTAGAACTCGTCCGTCATTCGTCCCCCTTCCTGCAAAAGCTAGCCCGGCTGCCGCGATGGTTAGAGCCGCGCAGCAAAGCCGGGTAGCCCACCTCAGATTCCCTTCCGTTCGCTAGTGGTCATTGATTGTGCTCCTCACACACTGGTCGAAGCTCCCCGTCGTAGGCGTTCGCTAACCCGCCACATTTCCAACATCTCATCTCTTCCTCCTCCCTCAGACTCGAAATAGAGTTAGCGGTCTGCGGCATCCCTATACTCACTGTTCGTTCGCTAACCCCTTTAGGGGTTGTTAGCGGAAACGTTTGCGGTGTCTGCGGCCTAGTTAACGAATTCTCGTTCGCTAACCTCGTCCATAGTTGAGGACGGGGGCCGCCCGCCTTCGATGGTTCCCCTGTACCTGCCCGCGCGAACGGACCGCGCTGTAGCTCCTTCTCAATCGTTCGCACGTTCAGCCCGGTCTCTTCGGCCAGGTCTTTCGCTGTCCGGGGCTGGCCGCCAAGCCCCAGCCATATCCGGTTTCGTGTCGAGGTCTGGTCGACCAACTCTCGCGGCGCCCGGTCCATGCTGGCGAGGGCGATGCTGACGGGGCCGTGCTGGTCCTCACTGAAGCTGACGTGGAAGGCGATAGGCTTGGGCATGGGGCCGTCGTTGACCTTGCGGCAGTAGAAGCCCACGTCGACCTCATCTGATTCCTCATCCTGCACCCGGTGGACATACCAGGTCCGGCGGGCTTCGTTGTGCCAGTAGACGACGCCATACGGCTTCATGGTGTCCATCGCCTTTGTGACGTGGGCGATAAGGATCGCGGGTAGGCCGATCCTCTTCAGCGCCATGAACAACTCCAGGACGCTCCGAACGTCTAGCACGTCGCCGCCGCACGCCGGGGCGACCGAGTCCACGATCAGCACGCCGATGCCCTTGCGCTCCACGTAGTGTTTGAGCGCGTCGACCTGGTCGATGAGCGCCATACCTTTCGGCGGCCAGTAGTAGACCCCGCCGACGTTGTCCGTTCCGCGGCTCAAGGCGAGGCGCTTCACCCGCCGGCGATAGTTGGTCTCGGAGTCCTCATAGTCGATGATCAACGGCGCCAGTTGTGGCGTTCGCATCCCGCAGAAGTCGAGGCCGTGGGCCATGCAGTAAGCGAGGTCGGCGCTGACGTAGCTCTTGAGGCTGGAGCCGTCACCGAACCAGATCGTCGGCCCATCGGCCACCACTAACGGCGGAACCAGGAGCATCTCGCCCATCGAGTCGGGTACGTCGGCGAGGTCCTTGCCGCGTTCCTGGGCTAAGTACGTGTCGCGGGCTAGCCCGAAGACCTTGTTCAGCACCCGCGTCCAGCCGTACTCCTTGCCGAAGACTTCGTTCAGGTTCCGCCGCAGCTCCGTCACAGACGACGCCGAGCCGAGGTTCAGGTTCTGGGTCCAGGGCTCCGGGTCCGTGAAGCAGCTCACGGAGATCTCGCAATCGAACTGCCGCCGCTTCTTCTCCATCGCCGAGAAGCTGAAGACCACCGGCCCCGCGGTAGTGGGCAAGGTGATCCGTACCTGATCCTCGCCGGGGATCGCTATCACGGGTTCGCTGCCCACGGCCGCCTCGATCTCCCCGATGGTGTGGCCCGCCGCGAACCAGTCGAAGGCGTCGCCCTTCGGCGGTAGGGAGACGGAGACGATCCGCACGTCGCAGCCCATCAACCCCAGCTTGGCCCGGAGAAACGTCATGTACTCCGCGCCCGCCGCGTCGTTATCGGCCCATAGGTAGACGGTTCGACCCCGTAGCGGGCCTAGCGCCTCGCCGAAGTCTCGAATCCCGGCTCCGCCGCCGTGGGTTACGGCGAGTAGGCCCTGATCCCAGCAGGCTTCACACGCCTTCTCGCCCTCAACGAAGTACACCGGCTCATCAGGCCGGAGCTCGAGTAGTCCCACGCCGTAGAGAGGCATCTGGGCCATGCTTAGGCCCGTGCTGCCCGGTGGCCAACCCTCCGCGCCAGGAAGTCGCCAGCGGAACGACTTGCGCTCACCAGCACCTTCGAACCGCCCTTTCTCAGCGATCAGTGTCCCGTCCACCTCTCGATATTCGTAGACCTTGACGAGCCGTTCGCCCGCTTCCTGGCGGATGGGCCGGGGTTGCCGCGTCGCGTGCGGACCCCGCAGGGCCTCGATGATGGCTTTGAACTCGCAGCCCGCGAAGCAGCGCAGCACGCCGGCGTCGCTCAATCCAAGGCTCTGGCCCGCCCTCCCACCATGTTTTGTGCCGTCGGCATGGACAGGGCAGAAGGTCATCAGCCATTCGCCCGAACGTTTGACCGGGCCGAGCAAAGGCAGAATCTCGGCGCGGTCTACCAGTTCTTCGGCGGGAGCGGTGGCCATCAGGCGTAGGCGGCGCTGATAGCCTGGGCGTGCCGATAGGCCGCTTCGCCGACGTCGGGATCGTCTCTCAGGAGATCGGCCCATGCCCATGCCTCTTCGGGCGTGCAACACAGGGCTGCTGGCTTGGGCTGGGCGCACTCACAGAACGTCTTGAGCGCGAAGCAGGTAGGGCAGAAGTCTTTTTCCGATGGCGGCTTGCCGAGGTCAGGCGCGGGGCAGACGTGGCGACTGACGATCCCCCGCCGGTAGTCGTGGCCGTCGAGCTTGCCGAACTCCCAGACCACGGGCTGGTCGCAGTAGTCACACGGCGTCTCTCTCATGACGCCACCGCCGCCAAGCGCCGGATGCCGTAGCGGGCGCGGTAGTCGCCCAGGTCAGGCGGCGACACCTTGTAGTTCTTCCGCGGCCGCCGCAGCTCGGCGACCAGCTCCGGCGTCACATCTGCCGGGTCTATCTGCCAGCTACAGCGGTGCAGGTGCGGGAAGCCTTTGATGGCGCCGACTTCGAGGAGGGCGACCACGCGGCTGACCGGGCAGCCGTACTCCCTGGCGAGCATCGCCGCGCTCCAGTAGCCGTTGTTCGCCCGCGCCGTGATGCCCATGCCCTTGGAGCCGATCATCGTCTTCGCGGAGGCATATGACCGATTGAGGTCTCGCGCGATCCTCTCTAGCGTCATGGTGCCGGCGTGTTCGAGCAGGTACGCCTTCTCCGCCTTCGTCCAGCGTGAGTTCAGCAAGGAGACGCGCGAGCGGTCCACACCGACGGCGAGCCAGGCATGGGCGAAGGAGTGCCAGATCGCAAGGACAGCGCCCGCCGTGGGCAGGTCCAGCCGGCCCTTCTTGATCGCACTCCACGCATGATCGTTCCCTGTCAGCGGGCCTGGGTTCTCGGCGGCGTAGCGCCGCAGGGCCGAGACGATGCGCGCCTTCGTCCAGTAGCGCCGCGAGCCCTCCCCAGCCCGGCCAGCGCCCCATCCTGGCGACTGCGTGACGGGCGGGAGCTCCGTCGTGCCGCGCTTCCGCCAGCGGGCGTAGTGCATCCCGCAGAGAGCCCGGGCGACGTTCGGCTTCCCGCAGTCCGCGACGGAGCAGGGCGGCCTCATGCCGGCACACCGCGCTTCCGCAGCTCGTCCAGCGCATACTCGATCGCGTGCCAGCAGGCGAAGCAGAGCCAGCAGATCATTCTCTCGCCATCCCGGTAGGCGCGCGTCCTGGCTACACGGACCATCTCCACGTCCGCCGCGTTCAGCCGCTGACACACGAGACACCGCCGCGAGCGCCGGGGCAACGGGCGTGTGGTCACGGCGCCCGCCCTTGCTCTACCAGGGGCAGGGTCACAGGAGCCGCCTCGTCACGGACTCCAATGCCCGCGCCAGGTTGCGTTTCGCGGCGTCGTAGTAGCTGCGCTTGAGTTCGATGCCCACGAAGCGACGCCCGAGCTTCACAGCCATGTAACCCTCGCTACCGATGCCCGCGAAGGGGCTCAGGACCGTCTCGCCCTTGTTCGACCATAGCCGGATACATCGCTCGATGGTCCCGAGTTGCAGGGGCGCGATGTGGCGCTCGTCACGTTCGCCCCTGCCCTCAGCGACGTTCAGGGTGTCGCTCTCGCGGATGCCGTACCAGATGGGCCGCGCCCACTCGATCCATTCGTTGTTGGTGATGTCTGGCGCTACGGGGACGGCGTTCTCCCCCGGCTTGCGAAAGACCAGGATGTAGTCGGCCAGGGCCGGCCGGAGCCACGCTGCATCTTTCCGCAACTGCGCGAAAAGCAGGGCCTTTGAGTGCGTCCGAATCGCCTGAGCTTGTGGGTCTTTGTCAATGCAGACCTCACCGTGGAATATCCAGCCTTGTTCGATGAATTGGCGGATCACGCCGCCACGAAAATCGGTCAGGCCGATGACGCCGTCGCGGGCGAGTTGGGTTGGCACCTGGGCCACATGGACGCAGCAGTTGCGCCCCGGCTTCGTGACGCGCATCAACTGGTCGATGATGATGGCGAAATGGCCGTAAAACTCGTCGGGCGTTCGACTGTTCCCGACGTCACGCTCGGTCGGGCTGTAGGTGTAGAGGCTGAGGAACGGCGGCGAGAACACGGACAGGTCAACGCTTTCACTGGCGACCTCTGCCAGTCGCTCGCACGAGTCGCCGAGTATGAGCCGGTAGCTGTCCGATTCGATGGCGTCCGTCTCGTATTCCCACTCCTCTGCGGAATCGGCGATCTCCTCACGCTCATACTCGCGGACATGCTCAATCAGCCGCTCCCGCATCCGGTTCGCCTCCTCCTCTTTCCTCATCACGTTGTGGTAGATGTCCTCTTCGGCGTCCGAGAGGACGATGTAGGCCGTGACGGGCTCTGTCTGGCCGAACCGCCAGGAGCGCCGGATGCACTGGTAGTAGGACTCCCACGAATCAGAGAGGCCAACGAATACCATCTGTCGGCAGTTCTGAAGGTTCATGCCGAATCCTGCTATCCGGGGCTTGGTGACGAGAACCTGGACCTCGCCGGCCTGGAACGCCTCTAGCATGGCGGCCTTGTGATCAGCCGAGTCGGAACCCTGTACGTTCACGGCCCCGGGGATGGCGGCTGCCAGTTGGTCGGCCTCGTCGTTCAGCCCGCACCAGAGAAGCCATTGGCCCGGATGTTTGGCGACCAGCGCGGCGGCTGCCTCAACTCGTGCCTCAAGCGTTGCCTTCCGCACCCGAGAGCGGTCCTGTATGCCATGCAGCCCCAGGTGAAACAACGTCCCTTCGGGGCGGTAGCCGGCCTCTACCCATCGCGGCTCAATTGTCAGCGGCGGCAGGATGTAGCCGTCATCCTCGTAACCGAGGTCGGACGGCAGCCGCACGCTCATGCCCCAGGACGCCAGCCAGCGGTAGAACGGCTCTTCTGCGTGGCCCTTGAGTCGCCATGTCCATGCCGCCTCGGTGTCGGTGACGTGAACGAAGAAAGCCGCCATCATTTCGGCCCGCGACATGATCCCGAGGAACTCCGCATGGTTGGCGATCTCGGTGATGTCATTTGGCGCCGGTGTTGCCGTGCAACAGAGGCGGTTCGGCGTCTGGGCGAATTGGTCCGTTAGCTTCTGCCGCGTCTTGCCATCAATGGACTTGAGGATGCTGGACTCGTCTAGCACGACAGCGCCGAACTCCGAAGCGTCGAACTTCTCGGCCATCTCGTAGTTGATGATCGTGATCCCCTCGCCCGCCCGCCCATCACGGCTGTAGGTCACGGCCACGCCTAGAAGCCGCGCGGCCTCGCGTATGGTCTGCGGGGCGACCGAGAGCGGAGCGATGATCAGACTCTTATCCGCCATCAGCCGAGCCCACTCAACCTGCATTAGCGTCTTGCCCAGGCCGGTGTCGGCGAAGATGGCCGCCCGCCCTTTCTTGCAGGCCCATCGCGTAAGGTCACGCTGGAACGGGTAGAGCACGGGGTTGATGTCAGTGTCGTGCACCTGTCGCCCGTGCGACTGAACGACAAGGCGCTTTTGGGAAAGGAACGCTGCGTATCCATTCCCCCCATGCACCGCGCAGCTCGCCCGCAGCGTGGCGTGGTAGCCGGGCGGCAGGCCGGGGGTGTCGCCGAATTCCCCTTCGCAATTACACGTGCAGATGGCGGTCACAGCAGCGCCCCCTCGTGCCGTGGCGACCGCCGTACCGGGTCCGGGCGGCCGGCTTCGGCCTGTTTTCGGGCCTTGATCCGGGCGACATTCTCTCGATTACACGTTCGACAGAGGCGTCGACCGTCGGGCCGATAGTAGGTGTTGAAGAGGTCGTAAGAGTGGCCTTGGGGGCAATGCGTCGCGAGTGCGGCCTTAGCCGGTGGTGAATCGCCCCGCAGGATGTTCTCTCTCTTGGTGACCGCCTCAAGATGTTGGGGATTTACACAGGCCCGAACAAAGCAGAGATGATCGACCTCGAAACCAAGAGGGATTAGGCCGATGTGATATTCATAACTGAAGCGGTGGGCGGCCGTATGCGAATCGAAATTCGTGAAGTCCCCATAGCCCCACTTAGAGAGCGTTCCTGTCCAGAGCCAACATGGGCCTAAATCAGGACGCCGATCTGAGATCGGGCCTGCCAGGTTAACCTTTGCAAAGAACCGAACTGCCGGACTGACGATCTGCCCATTGGTGAACCGGCCATTGACTTCATCGCGTCTGCGAGCGCTAGGGTCGTAGCGCTTGACCGCGTCGCCGGGGATGTAGGCGCACTGGAGGCAGGCGTCGCCGTGCAGGTCGTCCTTGAGCACCTGGCCCTTGCCGATGGCGCCGCAACGGGGGCAGAGGACGCCCGCGCGGATGTAGCGCTTCACCGCGCCAGCTCCGCGAGCTCGAACCGCACGATCCACTGGTAGGGGCGCTCCGAGACCCATGACCCCCAGAGCGCGGCCGGCGTGATCCCGTCGACTTTCGCACCCTGGGTCGTGAGGTAATCAAAGCCCTCGTTCCAGTAGTCATCATCCGGGTATTTGTTCGACCATTCCGGCGCCGCCGTCAGCCGGATCGTCGCCACCTGGTGGCCGTGAACGCGGGGCGAGTGGTCGTAGGCCGCCAGCAGGTCGCCGGCCTTGAAGCGCCGGGCGTACTCGGGGGACCAGTCGCGCCGTGTACAGGTTTTCTCGCCGGCCAAGAGCGCGGGGGTTGTCCAGGCGAAGGCGATGATTCTCATCCCACCAGCTCCGCCACGCGCGCCTGCCGCTGGCCCCAGGCGCCGATGCAGATCGCGTCGGCCAGGTTCGCGTCTCTTGTTTCGATCCCGAACACGGCCTTGACGTAAGCGATGCTCATCGCCTTGGCCGCCGCGCTTCTCGGCTGCCGGCCGAATATCTGCGAGCGCCACGTCGGTATGGCGACCCGGCGCACCTGCAGGCCGGCCAGCCAGCCCATCGCCTCGACGAAGGCGGCGACCCGATGCAGTGCCAGCGCGGTGGCGATCCCTTTGTCCGCGCGCGCCCAGGGAGCCTCGAGCCACAGCGCCCAGGGCTCCGAGGGGTTGCGCTCCAACTGGTAGAGGCGGTACTGGAGATCACGCAGGGCATCCCGGATCGCCTGCAGTTGCACCGGCACGGGCCCGGTGAGGTCGGCGATGCGGTGGCCGACCACGGCGTCCGCGCCCACCAGGGCGAGGTGGACGGCGTGAGTCGACACGTCCGCGCCGATGGCGTAGGTCGTCATGCTTCCTTGCCGGCGTGTTCCGGGTGCCAGGACTGCTCGGCGAGGGCCATGTCAATCAGCATCCAGTGTCGCCGGTCCCGCAGGCAGGCGAAGTCGACGGACCACGCCCCAGGCAGCAGGGCCGTGACGCGCGCCGCCCATTCGGCCAGCTCGGGCGGGTCCGTGCTCTCGTCATTCAGGATCGCCAGCCGCTCCTTCCAGTCGGGCGGCTTCGGGCGCCAACTCCTCTCGATCGCGCCCTCGAACCAGTAGGCGTGCCGGCACTGGAGCATGCCCCCCTCGGCGAAGTAGCGGCGCTCTCGCGCGACCGGCATGCCGTGGAAGGCGGTGAAGGTGGAATCGAGCTCCAGCAGTTCGCGGAATGCCAGCCCGGCGTAGTCCAGCCCATCCGCGATGTTGGCGATCTCATTCGCCTCGATCACGCCCGCGAGATTCCGGATCAGCAGGTCCGGGCTCGGGACGTGGCAAGACCGCTCCCACGAATGCTTGCCCGAGGCGAGGTCCGTCCGGAGGAAGAGCGGGTAGCCAAACGCCTCCGCCGTCTCGGCGATGCGCTTCAGCAGGTCCTCGTCCGTCGCCTCGTCCGGGTCAAAGCAATTCGTCAGCGCCCAGCGATCCACCTCCATCATGACGGTCCGGGGCGATGGGATGCCCAGGCTCTCAACCTTCGGCAGCCAGATGAACATTGAGTTTGGGTCCACAGTTGCCTTCTTTAGACCGTCACCGGCTCTTTCGCCCTGCGGCTGTTCTTCGCCGGCGCCGCCTCGCCCGCGGCCGCCTCAGTCGCGCGGTCGGCATCGCCGCATCGATGCCGCGTTCGGCCAGAACAAGCTCTGCCTCGGCCATCGCGACACCACGCTCTCGGGTCGCCAGCCGCATTTGGGCCTCGGCCAGCACCGTAGCCTGATAGGTCGCCAGGTCAGTGCCGCTCAGAACGAGCGAGCGAATCTCAATCTGCGGGGGCGTTACGTCCGTCGTCATCTGTGCTTCCTTTCACGGACTAGTGGTACTCGCCGCCGCGCGGATTCAGGAGCGTCCCTTGGCTCGCCTGCCCGGCGACAGCTGGCTCCGCCGCCGGCAGGCCCCGCTTGGCCGCCAGCGCCTCGAACTCGGCGTCCGCCTCGTCTGCCCGTGCGTTGTCAGCGGCCTCGTCGTCGGCCCGGGTCGTCTGCGCGGGCCCCGGCTCCTCTTCCGCCGGCGCCATCACGCCGCCCACGCCCGCCGGCGGCCCGCCCTGCGCGC
>C687J35021_10003274_pt1 | contig 11169 bp, 14 predicted proteins | sample RifCSPhighO2_12_FD_35021 | JGI IMG/M metagenome (IMG submission 35021)
AAAGACGACTTCAAAGACGACCTCAAAGACGACCTCAAAGACGACTCCAAAGACGACTCCAAAGACGACCTCAAAGACGACTTCAAAGACGACTTCAAAGACGACCTCAAAGACGACCTCAAAGACGACCTCAAAGACGACACCAAAGACGATGGTGATGTAACCCAAATAATTTTCATTTCTATACCAAGATATTTATTTCTTTCTTGAATATAAAAAATAATCTTATCTTTATTGAAGTCTTGTGGTGGTAAGAAATTCCATTCTTTGGTAAATATTTCAATTTTATTCAAAACATATTTTTCACGTTCAGCTAAAGGAAGAGAACTTGGTTTAATCTCTAACACGTCTTACCTCCTCATCAAAATGTGAATATTCTCTCACAATTCCAATCTCATAAACGCCTTTTGGGATCTCAATAGTTTTATGCTCCTGGTGAGTCAGTATGGCCTTCTCACTTTCAACGTGAAGATACAATATTCCATTATCATCATAAAGCGTAGCTTCTCCTTCAGTGATAGTATGGCTATGTCCAGTAGCCTCACCAATGGCTAAAGTTTTTGTTTCTAATTTTTTCCCCTTGATACCCAAAGATTTTTTAATAAGAACATCCCCTTGCTGTAAAAACATTTAATCCTCCTTTTAGAATGATCCAAAATTTATTTTTCCATTATTAATCCTGGCAATCCTCGCAGATGTCAAGGCCTCCAACATTGATGGAATTAACATCTTCGCTTATGTAATGGCCACAAAGATCGCAACACTGTGGTCCCTCTGACTTTACAAAGCCATATCCTTCTGCGTCAATACGGGCCTTGTCCAAAGCATAATCCTCATCTATTCCCTTGATAACCATAGATGTCCTCCTATGTTTGCTTGGGGCGGACATGGCATTTCTGCCACCGTGGTTTTTAATCCACACCCCAAGCGAGTTATCGAATCCTAATTGTCCGTTAGGAGTCATTTACCAATTCCTTTTTTTGAACATTGTTTCGTGATAAAGTTTTACCGCCCTTGAAACCATTGTAGGATTTGAGCGCTGTTCCATTTTCCCCATGCGTTCAATGTCGTCGAGGGTTATCCGAAGCACTCTGACTGTTGTCCACTTGCTTTTGTTTTCTTTTTTCATCTTGCTCCTATGTTACCATATGTTTTGTTTTGTGTCAAGGATTATTTTAACAAAATGGCACTATGGTATTCTGTAATCTGCGGATTGCGATGTCGCAGTATTTTTTACTGATTTCGATGCCAATCCCCCTTCTTTTTAATTCTTTACAAGCTATTAAAGTTGTGCCTGAACCCATGAAGGGGTCGAGGATGAGGTCATTTTCATCACTACTGTTTGTTGTTTGTCTTTTTATTACAGATAACGGTTTTTCTGTGGGGTGGAAATAATTTTCTCCATTTGCTTTCATCCACCACAAAGAAGTTTCTGTTGATTTTCCACGCCATTTTGAGGGCGGTTTCTGTAACCAAATAAAAGGTTCAAAATTATGTTTATATCTTGCCATCATAGCCGCATATCGAGCATTCGATTTACCCCATATCAACATTTGATATTTTTCAAATGGTAGTGGTGGGAAAACATATTCGCTAAATGAATCTGCATAAAATACGTAAGCCCCCCCCGAACCATCCCCAAGCAAGCGATATATTTCTTTAAATAAGTAAGAATAAATATTTTCTTGGTCGTTGACTAATTTTTCTCTTTTTCTAACAATCTTTACATCTCCACTATGAAAATGTCCACCTTCATAATTCACTCCGTACGGCGGGTCTGTCAACACCAAATCGAACGACTTATCAGGGAATTGAGGTAAAATTTCAAGACAGTCTCCGCAATAAATCTTTATATCGCAATCAAGGTCTTGATAGTATGGTTGGGGTAGACTCATTCTGTTTCAAATCCTGTCGTTTCATAAAGAAAAGCATCCGAAAGCCCATCGCCTTCAACGATTTCTTTAGTTATCTTTATACGGTAAATAGAATATTCACCTTTGACATTCTGGCATTTGATGTAAAGCGTGTCCCCTGCCCTACAGGTCAAATCTGGCTTTGGCATAGGTAATTCCCCTTTCTAACGGCGTTCATTAAGCCTGGCGCGAATTTATAGGGCAAACAGGGCATCGTGGCGGTGGATGGCAATGTCACTTCATCCCCCAAAGGACACTTATCGTTATCATACCAGCCGAAATCCAGTAAAGCGCGCGCGGATAATTACGCTCGCAAAGACAGGTGATAGCGATAACGGTGTAGACTACAACAAGGCATTTCATTAAAAGAGTGGAGGTCATTTCTCTTTCGGCGGCACATATTTTACCCCATCCACAATGACGTATCGGGCTGAAAAAATCAGGCAGATGAGTTTAATGCGGGCCAGCACGAGTTTTGAGAAGGAGAGTTTCATTAAAAAAGACTTTCTTGGGTGTTGTTAATCCTCTGCTCTGCCATCTTGACGTATTTTTCGTTTAATTCAATCCCGATAAAATTTCTATTATTCTTTTTGCAGACAACGCCCGTTGTCCCAGCGCCGGCAAATGGGTCTAAAACAACGCCACCTTTGGGACACCCGGCAAGAATACATGGCAATATCAAATCTTCCGGGAAGGTAGCGAAGTGTGCGCCTTTAAACGGTTTGGTGGTTACGGTCCAGACGGAGCGTTTGTTGCGGTTTAAATAATCTGGGTATTTTTGCCCTGCCATCATTTTTAATGCTTTCCCATGAGGAGTCTGACCAGGAGTGATTGCTGTTTTATGAGGTTTTAATGAGTTACTAGCTATTTTTTCTTGTGATAAGTATGCTAATCCGGTTCTTACTCCTTTTATTGCCATATCAGGACGGTTGCTTGTTGTTTTCTCCTTTATCGCCTCCCCATCAAAATAATATCTCGCCGACTTGCTCATCAAGAAAATATACTCATGCGCCTTTGTGCAACGGTCGGTAACCGATTCCGGCATTGGGTTTGGTTTGTGCCAGATAATATCTTGTCTTAAATACCATCCATCAGTACGAAGGGCAAATGCGACGCGCCAGGGGATACCTACAATGTCTTTTGGTTTTAAGATTTTATCTGTATAAGAAGCAGTCACCCCACCAACAACACAAGCATAATTTATTTTATCTGAATGTCCTTTTCCACTACCCGCATAACTATCCCCCAAATTCAACCAAAGCGTCCCTTCTTTTTTCAACACTCTTTTAACTTCTCGGAAAATCTCAACCATCATGGCAACATAATCTTCCGGTGTTTTTTCGAGGCCGAGTTGGGCGTCTATCCGTTTTGCTCCGCAATGAAGACATATATCTTTATAAATCCCATCACCTATTCCACCAGTGACATTATCTGAACCTGTTTCACCGGCTCCACTTTTCTTAGAATCTCTTTTATGGCTACAATTCTTGCTCCCCCCTTCCCAAGTCGCCGTTTGATAATCTCTTAAGCCCCAATATGGCGGAGAGGTAACACAGCAATCTATGCTTCCATTTTCCATTTTTTTAAGTTCAGTTAAGCTATCTCCGCAGATAATCATTCTTTCCATAATCCTGCTTTAATCAACTGATTTCTATGCACGACTAAAACTCCTTCCCCGCATTTTAATAATCCATATTGTTTTAAACTTCTTTTTTCGGCATATTTTATCGCGGATATTTCGTCTTTAAAAAAGATACCAATAATAGCTTTTCCTTCATTCATTCTTCCTTCTCGCTCCAATCCGCCTCCTGGGGCTGGTCAACATTTCCGAAGTCGTAAAGTCTATCGGTTATCATCTTAACTTCTTTAGGATTTTGAACTGGGTCAAGCCAAGAAAGGCATATTTTCAGCCATTCTTTATTTTGCCTATTGGCTATGCTGACCAAACCACAATCATCAAAATACCTTCTTACAGTCTCATCGCTCCAAAACTTAGCGTATTTATCTGCGTCATCATTGCGCTTGCGGCGTTCTCCTTTTGATAAAATGTAGTATTCTTTTACTTTTTCTGGTTTTGTGGGTGGCTGCTTTGGTCTTAATTCAACAAAACCAAACTCACAAGCCAATAATGCAAGCTGCTGGTTTCGCTCTTTTTCATTAGAAATAGCCAATATCTCCATCATGCGCTTTGGCGGATTTAACTCTTTAATGGCTGGGTTTAAGATATTCTGGGATTCCATCAAAAGCCCCTTTCTCATTAAGATAACTCTCAAACTTAGTGGCATTAAATAGGGTTTCAGGCCGAAGAAACTTGGCCATTTTCTCATCATTGAGCCATTGGGATGTCTTTTTATCTATGACTTTAAAGAAGTCCTCTTTCGTCCGCCCCTCTGAAATCCGCCCGTTTATAAAAAATACGGTTGATTTGTTTGTAGCGGAGTAGTTCCTTTGGGTCTTTTCGTTAAGATAAGCGATAACATCACACACTATATCATTATTTCCTTTCTTTCCTTTCTTTCCTTTCTTTCCTTTCTTTCCTTTATGGTCATGGCTTTGCCATGGCTGTGCTATGGCACTACCATAATGTAGGTTTATAGCCCCTTTCTTACCCGATTCTGATTGTTTAACTCTGAAAGCATTATGTTCTTTCACTCTTTTATGCGAGAAAATATCTCCATTCAAATCGAAAAGTCCAAAATCCTCGATGATTGATTTAAGGGTTTTTTCTGTGGTTTTTAAATCATAAGCAAGAAGGGGATAATTTTTTTCTAAATCTCCATTTGTACTTTCATAAAGTTTTTCAATAATCGCCCAATAAAGACCAAAACCATGCCATCCATGAACAAGGCGCATTTTGATGATTTTTTCATCCCCTCTTGAATTATGGTCATGCTGGAAATAGTTCGTGTTTTTCATTAAAATAAAAAATGCGCTGGGGTGGGCAGAAAGATTACTCTCTCATTTGAGCTTGGACAGCGCCCACACACCAACGCCATAAAAAAACCGGCAAATTTTCTCGCCGGTATTTAACTATTTTTATATTCATGGTTTATTCTTTCTTTTTGCTGTCCAATAACCATATCTTAATCATACAAAATCAAAAGTTATCTGTCAAGTTTTTTAAAATATATTCATTCTGTCCACCAATAACCAAGACATTCATATAAATCAGGATTATTCATAAAAGCCTTGTTTAAATCAGATGGACTTGGCTGAGACATAATTGTTCCGTTAAGTCTTTTAATAGGGTCAATATAATCTGCTTTAACTTGCTCAGAGCAATATAAAGAAAAAGGAGATTGTATCCATTTTAATCTAATAAGTTGGCCGATAAAAACTCCAATAAAATCATATCTTTTTTTCCATTTTGGTAAAATTAATCTAGCATTTATTTTATTTAAAATTAAATCCTTTTCTCCTTCTGTCATGTTTTTTATACGCCAAAATTTAAGCATCTGCGTAGGGAGTAAATATTTTGTAAGTGAAATCTCCTTAAACCCACCAAATCCTTGTGTGACAAGATAGCCTTTCTTATGCATTATCATAACATGGCTATAATTATCTTTTGTATGAGATTTAATTGCCCAACCAATAAAACTCCTCAAATCATCACAAAGAACTACAACCGGCAGGGTTTCTTTATCCCATAATTCAGGATATACGAAAATCTTATTCTTTATGGCATATGGGTCATTTTTAGGCATATCTAGGAATTCATCCTTTTCTATGGCGTTCGTGCCTCTAAGGTGGCATTACGGCGTTTGTAGGGGCATCTGTGGGTTGCTTGGCATCCTCATTTTGGCAGATATCTTTACACATATATTGTTCTACATTTTTAAGATTATATTTAGCCTCACCTTTGCCCATGTTTGTTTCCCGCAATAAAAGTACTCTGTCTACATTCTTGCAAGCAATTAAACCATAAGAGAAGTTCATTTCTTTCCCATGAATGTCAAAAATGTTTCTCGAATTATAGGCGCACCCTGATATAAATAATACAATAAAAATTATTAGAAATCTTATCATCATTCCTCTCTTTCTAAATAATCCTCCCATACAGATAACCAATCATCAACTATAAGTCTTTGTGCTTCCTCAAGAGTCATCTGTCCTTTGCAAACTTCTCTTTTGAGATAATTTTCAATTTTATCTTTTGTTCTAGAATTTATCTCCCCCGTAGTCCTTTGTGGAAAAAGATTTGGGATTTCATTAGTTCCGCCGATTTGTAAGGAAATCAAATGGTCAATCACAAATCCTTTTCTAGTCTTTGGTAGTATATTATACATTTCATAAACTTTATTTTTTACAGATTTTGGTACATTCCTTACAGTAGCCGAATAACCTTTGACACATATCTGTTCTATTCCAACATTATGGAAAACTTCCCCAGGGGTACATTCTTTGTCAGGATATAGACCATCAGTTATGCAAGCATAAGAATTAGATACTATAAAATATGATAATAATATGGCGAAAATTGTTTTCATGGTTTTCTTTCCTGCCCATTGACCTCAATAATATCAAGGGCCTTTTTAACTATATAGGTTGCGAGGATTACAAAACCCTCCATTTCCGCTTTTCCTGTAACAACCATGTAGAGATAGATAAACGTTACTGAAACTGTAATCAACATCTGCACTTTGTCTTTCAAATTGCCACCTATTCTTTCTTAAACCAATGACTGCAAGAAGGAGTCAAACACTTCCAATACTCTACGCCTTCCTTGTCTATGTAAATGAACCTTTTCTTTCTCGGCCTTGCCTTGAAAGACTTACAATAAGGACATTGTGGCTGGTGGAGGTTACTCATTTTCCAATTCTTTTATAGGTCGCCATTCCTGCTTTTCCGTATTCCAATACCACTTACCATCAGGCGAGTAAATAACCTCATCAGACTTTTTCTCTTTCTCATAATAGTATTTATTGATACGTTGCTGCTCGCGTTGAATGACTTGTTGCTCTTTTATCCAATCTTCAATCTGCTCAACTCCATTTTCCGCCGTTGCAACTCGATTGGGTAGCTCAATGTAAGTTGCTAGATTAACAGCCAAAAAACCTATTGCCCCCAAAGCAGCTGGTACGCCACCAATCCACATCCATTTTACAAAGTCAATCCTTTTTTTCTTAGGCATTTTCCATCACTTCTCTTTGGGCATGATAACCCCTGATAACAACATCTCTTTCTGGCGTTGGACAGTTGCCGACCAAGCAGACGTATCGGCAAGTCATCTTTCCCTTATGCCTAATCACGCTCACTAGAATCATATCGCCGTGAAAATGACATCTCTCCCTATGATAGATTCTTTTTGACATATCAATCCTGATTTTGTCCATCACTTCTTTCTTCGTTCAATAATCTCATCAGGGTCGCCCCTGCGTTCAAAAGGCGTTGTCCTTCTTAGGATACTCTTCATCTCAGATACATCATCTTTAATGGCCATTAGAATTTGATTGGCGGAGGCACTATTTATTTCCAATGCCTCAACTTTTCTATCAATATTTGTTCCCCACCAACCGCAGAAGCCCAAGATGATTGTCAGAAAAAATCCTAGAATCCATCTGCCAATCGTAAGATAATCATTACTCCTTGTGCCGTTACCTTCATATCCATCTTCTCTATGGACTTGGTTCATCACATTCTCCTTGTGAGTCATAGCACTTGTCTCTTGTTATACAGGATTCATTGTAAAGCACTACAGGCGCGGTCGTGGTGGAATGGACTATCTCATAGCTTATCCCTGGGTTGGCGTTGAGCCATGTTTGAAAGGCAGCCCAACTTGAAGGCTTGTAGATTTTCTCTACGCAAGTCGTAGAGGGGACACAGGTGTAGGTTTCTATGCACTCCGCAGCCCCAGAGCGAGAGACAAAAGAAAGGAGCAGAATTAAACACAATATAGAAACTGTACCTTGCAGTTTACCTATTCTTTGTGTTAAAAGTCACATCGTCCACTCCTTTCTTTAATAGTAAATAATTATCAATGCCAAAATGTTGATGTAGTTGGCAAAGTCTACAAATTCTCTCTCAAATTGAGGTAGATATATCATTCTTTTTTCATATAGGCGCATCGCCAATCATAATAGGAGGGCCATCGGTGCTTGTTGTATTTGTTCCTGCCAAGCCCGCAGGGTCATCATTTGCCGATAAGTCTATTTCTGGAGATTCCCCCCATATGGGAATAATCATATCTGCGATAACTCCTGAAAGTTCTGGCCGCCACATATATTCATTGATTTGACCAACAGTAAGGATCACTCCATTCCAGACGGTTTGCCAGCTCAATAAACCAGTCGCATCATAGGCTGCTGTAGCTCCTCCATCTTGGGCCATACGGAAAAAAGAACCAGTGCTGCTTATGTCCACCGAAGAAGTATCATCGCTATCTTCTTGAACTCCATTGGTATATATTAAGGTTATGTCACTGGTATTATCCAATGTCATGCAAGTAACACACCATATCGCATCACAATCAGTTGTCGCTACGGCATTTTGATTGAATGTGGATGCTACCATTAAATCGCTTGTATTTTGGAATAAATTATAACCAATACCTATGGTATCGGCTGCATTTCTTTTTCCTAACAAAAGGTCTTGGCTGGCATCATCCGTGAATTTATGGAATCCACAAATAGAAATGTTTCCCGTAGTTACATTAAATATATCCCCTTGCCCTAATCTATCCCCTGTACCATCAAAACTACGGCTAGCCTCGCCAAAAGAAAATTGAGTATTAAATAAAATCAACAATCCTATAATTAAATTTTTCATAAACCATTATTGATTTTTATAGTATCGATGATTTCCTGCTTGTTTATTTTGTTGGTTGGCAATCTTTTGTTTATCGTTTGGATTAAAGCGGTGATTATATCTTCATTGCTGACATTAAATTTATTAACTTCCTGTAATTTAATAGCGTTAATTGCCAATGCCTCATCTGCATCGGCCTGTTGCTTTTCGGTTAAAGTTTTTTCTTCGACAATGCCGTTGAAAACTTTTAAATATGTTCTTTTTGTATTCTTAAGCAATCCCGCCACACGGTCATATTCTCCTTGTGTTACGCCCTGCCCTGCATCAAACCAAAGACAACCATGTTCTTGATTACCACGTAATCTGAAATTAATCACTTCGCCGTTGTTATGGCAGACTACGATTCCAGCTTCAGCGACTATTGATATTGCCAAAATCATCAATGTTAAAACATATTTTTTCATCTTAGCTCCTTAATTAACTACGAGGGATAATCAAAGCAAATCCCAGAGTTCTGGCATCCGCCGCAAAGTCATCATCGACATTATTAGCGTCACGACAGAACATCCCCGCAACAAAATCGCCTGCCGCCCAAGCCAGGTTAGTTTGCGTTTCCGTCCATGAGGTAAAAGTAAGTTGTCCCGCTGTGCCTTGTACCGTATCAGCCGCCGCCGCTTCTGTCGTAACGGCTTGGTCTGGATCTACTCCTTCGGCAACACCTGAATTATGCCTGAAATCCCAAACAACTTCATTTGTGGTCACTGAATTCGCATACCAATAAGCGTAAAAAGTAACCGTCCCCCCTGCGGTTATATCACCTGGTGTTTTAAAGACAACACTACGACATTCATCAGTTGCTGAATCGAAATCAACGGGTAATAAGTCGATATTCGTTCCGGCATCTTTAGCTATCGGTGGAATTGAATCTGCAGGTTCAAGAGGGAACGCTGAAGAAGCAGGCCAGAATAACTCCTTGTCGGCATTGGTATCAGAAGCAGCTCCGTTCATCTGTTTAGCCGTAGCTCCATCCCCTATCCAAAGGTTATCGGCATCTTCTTCCCAACATAGCTGTCCTTCCGCTGTTGCTGAAGTACAGGTTGTCGCATGGGCTGGAATTAAAATACCTTCTGTAGCGGATGATATGTTTGTTCCGAAGTCTAATAAGTCGCCGTCAGCAAATGTCAATGTTGCGGCCAGTTGTGTCGCTGATATGTCGTTTGAAACAATCTCCGCTCCACCAATAGACGTAAGAGGGATAACAAAGTCCGCGTCAGTTGTGCCATCTGTAATAAATGTATGGTCAGTAACATCTACCGAACCATAATCCATGTCTACTGCCCCTGAAGCATCAAGAAGGTCTATGATAACCGTAGGAGAAGTCAGTTGCGTGGCTGAAGATGTTCCAAGGACCCAGCCAGTCACCGTTACGCTATCATCGATTGTTGGGCTTGCCCAAGTATTGCCTAATTCACCTCCAGGGGTCGTCCCTACAACGATTTCGGCACTTAACCCAGCGTCTGCCGTGCCTACGAGATAATCGGCGGTTGTTGGGGCACCAGAACCGCTATCATCATCGCTACACTTAATCATCCCATCAGAACCAATCGTTAAAGCTCCACCATTACTAGAAGAAGAACAATTAAGATTAGAATTTGTGAAACTAGGTTTACCAGATACTCTAAAGTCTTGTGAAACCAAAACTCCACCAGAGGCACCAGTCATAATATCGGTTCCATTTGAAAGTTCAAAAGTTATTGTCGTCTGAGCAACAGGCCCAGTTAAAATTGGAGTATTATTAAAAACAACTTGAGAAGTTCCAGTTTCGTCAGTTAATTTAGTAGCAAAAACAGAAGATGAAAAATTAGCAATATCATCAGTGAGCGTAATTGAATTATCAGAAATTTCTCCTCCTGAACCACCATCAACGGCTCCCGTGGCTATTTGAGTATCACTAATTTGTCCTTGTAATTGGTCTAAATCTAAAACAGCTTCTAATTCTGATTCTACTCCTGTAGCATTTAATTCATCTGCACTCACAGAATCAGTTCCCAAGTCCGTAGAATCTACACATCCACTACAATTAACTGTAGCTGTTATTGAATTACCACCGGTCAAAGTCCAATCTATATCTCCATCAGCAAAATCTGGGTCTGTAGCAGCCGATGAATTTACCGTAATACTATCACCGCCACCTGCCGAGCTATCATCATCACTACATTTTATCATTCCGTCTGAACCAGTGGTTAAAGTTCCGCCGTTGCTAAAAGAAGCACAATTTAAACTAGAATTTGTAAAACTAGGCTTTCCAGAAACTCGAAAATCTTGAGAGACTAGGACTCCGCCTGAGGCTCCTGTCATTATATCAGCCCCATTTGAAAGTTCAAAAGTTATGCTAGTTTGCGCTATTAAAGAAGTTAAGGTTGGGGAATCATTGTACACTGCTTGTTTTGAACCAGTTTCATCTGTTATATTTGAAGCAAAAACAGAAGAAGCAAAGGCTGATATCCTATTT
>C687J35021_10003276_pt1 | contig 11168 bp, 14 predicted proteins | sample RifCSPhighO2_12_FD_35021 | JGI IMG/M metagenome (IMG submission 35021)
AATTAATATGCCTCGTTATAGTATTTAGGAGCACTCATGGCTAAATCAAAAGCAGCATCGATTTTTTCTCTTACTATTAATGCGCCAAAGCCGAGATCTGGCAAAGTTAAGACACGGTCACGCCGTGACGTCCAAGCAGAATATCGTAACACGGCAGAAAAAAACCGTATGCGCAGTCAGATGATGGAAGATGCGGCCGGCTCAGTTTATGATTCTTTTTATGCTGGTATCGATCCCCGGCGCCGTATCGAGATGGCTGATGGTGGTATAGTTGAAGAAGACAATACCGCAATGGCGAACTTACCAACACGCGGATTTCAACGACAGTTCCCCCGCGCTGGCTATGAGAGTAATCCCTACATTCAAGACACCTTTAGTTCGTTTGCAGATGATGATATTTCTTGGGAGAATGACTAATGGCAGCGACTAAAAAGATCACGGTCGGCAAAGGCGTAATGATGGCTAAAAAGGCCGTTACCTCAGCGCGTAAGAAAAAAGGCGGCTCTAACATTGGTCAGTATAAAACGGTCAAGAAAAAAGATTTTGCGGGCCCGTCTGGCGGTGCGCCAGCAGGTACCTTTCCGATGAATACGCTCAAGCGTGCAAAGAATGCACTTGCTCGTGCTCATTTTGCGCCGGATCCAGACGGCATTAAACGCGCGGTGTATCGTAAATATCCAGCGCTTAAAGCACGTCATCTTGCGCGTCTGAAGAAAAAAGCTCAATAAAAACCTCATCATTACTCCTTCTTTCTTGTTGAGCCTCAAGTTCACACCTTGGGGCTTTTTTGTTATATCTAATCTATTATAACGAGGAGCAATCAATGGCGGAGCGAAAAAAAGTTGGTGAGCATGCTTATGATTTGCTCACTAAGCAAGAAGGTCCAGTAAATGTACTCGATCAACAAGAAGCAATGCAATCGAGTTGGCAGAAAGAGATTAACCAAGCAATAGAACGTGGTAAGAAAACGATTAATGACGATTTTTATCTCGTTATTGAGACGAAAAAAGAACGGCTAATGCCGAACGTCTTACGTAATTATTTTATTCTACGCCGAAGCTGTCCGACGCCGGCTTCTGATCAAGTTGTTTATAAATTTCATAACAAGGACGAACGGCTTGAGTTTTTGTGGGTGCTTCCGTCAATTGACTCAATGGCATATCTAAAGATGCACAGTCTGGCATTGCCTCCTCAAGAACATCAAATTTTAGGTTACGTGCTTGCATTCCAAGACGGTTCGTTGCTGCGACGAGCAAAACAATATAATCATGAAAAAATTGACAGTCCCTTTTTGCATTAAAGGAGTTTTATGTTCGATGATGAAAATAATCAAGATGGTGCGCTGCAAGAAACTATTGCAGCAGCCGACGTACAAGAGCAAGATGAAGAACAATTAACCCAAGAAGAGAACCAGCAGGATTCCGAAGCGCCGCCACGATCGAATAAGGATGAAAATTTTCGTCGATTGCGTGAAAAAACTGAACGATTAGAACGTGAACGAGATGATGCAATACGGCTTGCACAGTCGATTTATGCACAAACACAACAAGTTAAATCGCCTGCAGCACCCGTTGAAGATGAGGATCTTAAATTTGCGGATACTGATCTGGTAGAGGGCACGCATCTTAATAAAGTAACGCAAAAGATCAAACGCCTTGAATCACAACTCAAAGAATATGAACGCAAATCTGATGAATATAGCATTGAGGCACGACTGAAATCGAAATTCTCCGACTTTGACGCCGTGGTAAATGTTGATAATCTTAAAACACTGCGAGAACTTGAACCGGATGTAGCAGACGCAATTTTGGCAGCGCCCGATCTCTATAAACAGGGAGTGTTAGCATATAACATGGTAAAAAAACTAAATCTTGTCTCAAAAGATCAGTACGAAAAGAATCATGAGCATGCACAAAAAAATGCTGCAAAGCCAAGATCAACTTCATCAATCAATTCGCAGCACGGTCAATCACCGCTCACCAAGGCTAATGCATTTGCCAATGGCCTTACGGATGAATTGCGCACTCAGCTTCTTAAAGAAATGACTGAGGCCCGAAAAGGTTTATAATCTCTTCTCTTTTCTTTCCACAGCAGGCCCGATTTTCTTTCGGGCTTGTTGTTACTTGTTTTTTTTCGTTCCATTCTGCTAATCTGTTCATGAATGTATTTGGCCTCATTCAGCCATCGTTATCCGCGTAATGAGAGTCGCTCTCTTTTTGACGTACTAAGAACTCGTCATTCTTAAGTAAAATATATTCGTATTTACTTAAGGGTTAACATGCCTATTACAACTACTGCGCTTCTGCCGGCGCCCGTTCAACAGAGCTTTAGTTATAAGCTTCTGTCAGTGCCGGTCCCAAATATGATTCATAAAATCCCCGCTATGAAGAAAACAATGCCACGTAACGGTGGCAGAACGCTTCGTATGCGTCGTTATAATCCATTGCCTACAGCATTAGTGCCATTAGGTAATACGGGCGTAACGCCGCCATCTGTATCACTCACTGCAGTTGATATCGATGCGACGATTAGTTTCTACGGCCAATATATACAACTCAATGAGCAGGTAACCCTCCAAAACCAAGATCCAGTCCTCAATGAAGCGGCTGCGAGACTCGGCGTTTCACTTCGCCAAACAGAGGATGAGCTTACGCGTAACATGCTTGCGGGAACTGCAGCCTTTGTTAACTGTGTGAGCGGAGTTAATGGCGATAACCCGACCGAGATTACTGAAGCCGATGTGGATGAAGCAGTTCGTTCATTGCTCTCTGCTGATGCGTATACTGTGCTCGACAATATTGAGGGTGAAGATCGTTTTGGAACTTCGCCAGTGCGTGATGCTTATTTCGCGCTCTGTCATACTGATCTTGTTGGTGATCTTGATGACGTTGCCACCTTTATTCACAAAAATGAATATCCTTCTCCTATGCGCGCGCTGCGTTCAGAGTGGGGAGCAATCGGTAACCTGCGCTTCTTGGTCTCATCTATTGGATCAGTAACAACTGGTGCATCGGCAAATGGCGCTGACGTTTACAACGTTTTCTGTGTTGGTATGGAAGCATATGCATGTATCGAACAAGATGGTTATAGCGCAAGCTTTATCTATCGGCCACCGATATATGATGGACCGCTTGCTCTTAACGCATCCGTTGGCTATAAATTCGCAGAAGTACCACGTATCTTGAATGATGCTTGGGTGCTTAATCTGCGTGCAACACGCGCTATTTAAGGAGATAAATCATGGCTCTTGATACCGTTCTTCAACAGGGCAGATTTACCTCAACAGGTACTGCCGTAACGCTCAATCTCAGGTCTGATGTAGATTGGATTTGGGTCTATAATGAAACAATTCTTAATGATGCAGCGCTTGCAGCCGATCGTGCAGCAATGTGTTATTACCAACGCGGCATGACTAACGGCCGTGGCGTTGAGCATCGTAAACTTGGTACGGTTGCTAACGATCCAATGACGACGCTTCAACTTGCAGCAAACGCGGGATTCTTTTTGCGTGATACCTCTGCGGCGCCAGAAGCAGCAGCCATAGCGCAGACTGCAATCACGAATGCCACGCAGCCGGTGGTAACAACCGCTAATACTGGTGCTTTGGTTACGGGAAGTGTCGTACGTTTAACGGGCGATACGGGACAGCTCAGCACGCAAGGCTTTGATTTTGAGGTCGATACGGTTGTTGCTAATACCAGTTTCCGTATGCGTTTTGCATTAGCAAATGCGCCAGGCGTTGTTGGAACAGGAGATGGTGAATATCGGCACGTTCGTTTTGATCCGATTTACTATCCTCGTCGTCGTTTTATTGTGAACGCAACACGTGCAGCTTCTATGGTTGTAACCGTTTCAGTGTCTCATGGATATACCGTTGGGCAAGCAGTAAGGCTTCATATGCCTGATCCTTATCTCATGGTTGAGGCTGATGGGCTTGTTGGAACGATTACGGCTACAACGGCAAGTACGATCACGCTCAATATTGACTCGTCTGCGTTTACTGCGTTTGCATTCCCTGAGGCCGCAGATGTGCCATTTACGTGGGCACAAGTTGTACCTATTGGAGAAGATACTGCAGAAGCGATCGATGCAGCTGTAGATATTCTTGGCGATGCAACAGTCAATCAATCATTGATTGGTGTAGAGCTTGCGGGTGGCAATAACTCGCCTGCTGGCGCTAATAATGATGTTATTTATTGGGTTGCTGGTAAATCATTTGCCGTCAACAACTAAAACACGCTACACTTATAAGGGGTCAGTAATGGCCCCTTATAACTTCGTCACTATTTAGAAGAAAAGGAGTATTATGCAGACACAAAACAGTTCAATAAAACAAGAAATCAAAAAGACAAAAACCGGCAAGATTGATTTTGAATCAATGCGTGCTAAAGATGAGCAAAAAGTACGTGGCAAATTCATTTATCATGAAGTGCCAGGCGGGACGGTAAAATTTCCTTTCAAGAAATGGAAAGGCGATACGCTGCAATTTTATACGTTGCGAGATGGCGAAATTTATACATTGCCTTTAGGCGTTGCAAAGCATTTAAATAAGAACTGCTCGTATCCGATTCATCACTACACACAAGATGAGAGTGGAAAATACTCACAGCGGATAGGACAAACGGTACGACGCATGAGTTTTCAGAGTTTGGAGTTTATTGATAATGAAGATCTCGAGCCAGTAGGTAGTGCAATTTTAACGGTAGAAAATATTTAGAAAGGTCAGAAGATGCCAGCAACGATTGATGGAATTCGTGCTAAAGTTCGTCGCCTTACACTTAGTCCCTCCGTTGCGCAATTAACGGCAGCTGATCTTGATAATTATATTAATGATTTCTTGCTTTATGATTTTCCTGAAAGCATTCGTCTTTTCAATTTAAGGCAGCAGGCTAATTTTTACACACAACCTTATCGCGATCTGTATGATTCTAGTGCATTCAATATCGCCGGTGTAGGAATAGGCCAGGATTTTCTGAACGAAATATACACGATTCATCCGCCTATTTATATTGCAGGACAACAAGCATTCTTTTCGCAATCACGAGAAGAATTTTTTGGGGTTTATCCTTTTAACAATACCATTGTAAATGTCGATGCAGGTGATGGCGCTACCGTGAATTTTATTGGCACGCTTGCTAATATACCAATCATGCGCAATCAGGTAACCTTCTCATCCATTGATATAAATAATGTTGGCCTCACTCTAAGAGACGATGGCGAAGGAAATATTTTTGAACCTGGGACTAATATTGCAGGTGGCGTGATAAATTATGTGACTGGCGCTTTTAATATTACTTTTACTGCGGCTCCTGCAGATGGGCAAGCAATTGTAGCTAAAACAGTGCCGATAACTATTGGACGGCCAGAAGCTGTATTATTTTATGATGGCGCATTTACTGTCCGTCCCGTGCCGGATCAATCGTATCCAATAAATTTTGAATATTACGTGCGGCCTACGGCGCTTGATGATTTAAATAACCCTATACCTCAGCTCGAAGAATGGTGGCAATACATAGCATACGGCGCCGCTATTCATATTCTGCAAGAGCGGCTTGTTCATGATACCGTGAATCTCTTAATGCCTGAATTTAAGAACCAAGAACGGTTAATTCTGCGCAGAACAATTGTGCAGCAAACCAATGAGCGAGTTGCAACAATTTACACAGAAGCAACAGGAGATTTTTACGGTCCTGGTGTTGGTGGTAGATCTTAAGGAGTAGCGATGCCATACAATCAAAATATTCCACAACCAAATGATAGACTACGTAATTCACAAGCAGATCTGCTCGCTAACTTCCAAGAAATCTATACATTTCTGGATCAAGATCATGTCATCTTTGGCAATGCCGATGCCGGCAAACATAAATTTTGCACTTTTCCAGAACAGGGCGCTGCTCCAGCAACCTTGGCAAATGAAGGAGCGCTCTACAGCCGCGTAGGCCCAAATAGTGCGGTAAGTGAATTAGCATTTCGTCGTGAGAGCGACGGTGCTGAAATTATCTTCACTGAAGGCCGTAATAATGCCGTCAGTGGCTGGGCGCGTTTCGGTTCAGGATTAGTAATGAAATGGGAACGATTCCCTGTCGCGGCTGCTGTTGCTATTGTGAGTAGAACTGATTCTTTTGTTTGGTCCGTTGATGCGACCATTCCAGCGTTTGCAGCCGTCCCTTTTAATATTCAAGTTCAGATCTATCTTGATGCGGTGCAAAATGACGAAAAACCGTCATTTGCCGTGCGCTATGATCTAGGACAAACAACTGACCTGCGGACAAACATAACTTTCATATCGCCATTTGTGCTTGGCGGATGGGATGCGTTTAATATCTTTATTATAGCCTTTGGACAGTAGGATTATGTTATGCCATATAACAATAATATCCCACAACCACAAGACATCATTGCAAACGGACAGCAAGATTTTATTGCGGACTTTCAAGAGATAGCTAATGCCTTTGCAATAAATCATAGAGCGCTTAATGATGCACAGCAAGGCAAACATATTTTTCTGCAAATGGCAGAAATGGCGCAAGCGCCCACAACTCTTGCAAGTGAAGGAGCTCTATATACTCGGGAAGGCTCTCGCAGTACCGTAACCGAATTAAATTTTCGACGAGAAGATAATGGAACTTCTATTGCCTTTACTGAAGGTCGCAATGTAGGGGTCCCACGCTGGATGCGATTTGGCAACGGACTTCTTGTTAAGCATTTTCCTATAACTATTCAAGGCTTTGAAGGCGCCGCGACTACAGTAAATTTTAATTGGCCAGTAGGTGGTCAGGTTGCACCGTTTACGGTCGCGCCTTTTTGTGTTTTGCTAACTAAACATCATTATGGTGGTTTTATCGATCGGCAAGAATTCCCGAATATTTCATATCGAAGAGATTTATCAACAGCAGAAGTACTTCATATTACTGTTACATCAGCTCAAGCACTTAATCAAGGATGGGAACAAGTAAGCGCATTTGTGCTCGGCATAGGAATATAGGATGGCAGATCGATTCTTTATTGGACCAATTTCTGAAGGATTACGCCGAGATCTCAAGCCATGGGCAATTCCAGAAGATGCGTTCGAGCGGCTGCGAAATGCATATGTTTTTCGTGGCAGGATTCGTAAGAGATTCGGATCAGTACTCGTTCCGATCGCACAAGATCCAAGCGTAGCGCAACTCTATTCACGCGCTGGAATAAATATTGGCCTTACGGCTGCAGTTACGGGCAATTTTGGACCATTTGTATGTCCGGGTACCGTATTTAAAGTTGGCCAAATGTTCGCAATAGGCGACACTATGTTTACGGTCACGAATGGTGCGCCAGGACCGCAAGCAATGCTCACTACCGGGGCTGCAACAGGCACCTATGATACTGCTACCGGCACGGTTACTATTACTGGAAATGCTGAAAATCCCGGTGTAGCTGTCTATTTTTATCCCGCTGAGCCAATAATGGGTATTCATCTTTATGAAACAACAGCCGTTAATGATGAACCTACGCTCGTTTTTGATACGCAGTTCGCTTATGAATATTTAGGCGGTCGATTTGAACGTGCCGGCGTAGCGACTTGGACAACCAATGCTTCTAAAAATGATTATTTCTGGGCAACTACTTGGCAGGGACTTACCGATGATATCAACATTTTATTCGTCACTAATTTTGTAAATGCTGATGTAATAAAATATTGGAATGGTGCTGCTTGGACTAATTTCTCACCTTTATATGATGCAGCAAATGCTATTGTAACGGCACGTATAATTATTCCTTTTCAGGGACGACTCTTATTCCTTAATACGCGTGAAAATCCTGGACCAACTCAATTTAGAAATAGATGTCGTTATAGCCAATTTGGATCACCTCTTGATGTTAATTCGTGGCGAGAGGACCTTGTAGGTCGCGGCAGTTTTATTGATGCGCCAACACAAGAAGCGATCGTTAGCGCTCAATTCATAAAGAATAGACTTATTGTCTTCTATGAGCGCAGCACATGGGAAATTGTCTATACCGGTAATGAAATATTGCCATTCCGTTGGCAGCAAATTAATACAGAACTTGGTGTTGAGTCGACTTTTTCAATCGTACCATTTGATAAAGTGGCTCTTGGAATCGGTGACGTAGGAATCCATGCTTGTAACGGCATGAATGTAGAGCGAATTGATGATAAGATTCCTGATGAAGTATTTAGCATCCATAACGGTAATTCTGGACCGCTGCGTGTCGTTGGCGTGCGGGATTATTATGCTGAAAATGTGTATTGGACTTTCCCATCACAACAAGATGAGCCAGTATTCCCGAATCAAATACTTGTTTATAATTATAAGAATAATACCTGGGCTATAAATGATGATTCGTATACCTTTTTAGGCTATTTCCAAAATCCGGACGATCGCACGTGGGCATCAACGCCAGCTACATGGGCTGCAATGCTCGAAGCGTGGAATTCGGGAAGCTTTCAGTCAGAATTCACTACTATTCTTGCCGGCAATCAACAAGGATATATCCACGTATTAGATCCACGAGCAAGCGCACGTAATGCGTCAGGTCTTCAGATTACCACTGTGACGGTAGCTGGTTTGAACATAACCATGACTGTCATTGATCATAATCTTACGACTGCCGATTATGTCTTAGTCGAGCAAGCACGAGGTATTACGGCGCTTAATGATCGTATCTATCGTGTACAGGCAACAACCGCAACAACTATTACTATCATTGAACAAGAAGTAGCGATTCCTGGCGTATATACCGGTGGTGGAACGTTGGCCCGTGTAAGTCAAATTGATATCCTAACTAAGGAATTTAATTTCTATCTCCGTGACGGTCGTGCAACTTCAATTAATAAGATTGATTTTTATGTCACAACAACAGCATCAGGAGAAATCACCGTTGATTACGCTCCTTCTTCATCGCGTCTATACATGCTTGATGAAGCAGCAGCTACGGGAACTAATCTGTCTACGGGCATTCTTGAGACATTTCCGTATGCAACGGTGCCACTTGAAGCTACGCAAGATAGGCTTTGGCACCATTATTATTTAACTGCAGACGGTGATGGCGTGCAATTGCGCCTATTCCTTAACGATGATGATAACTTGCCTGCAGCGAGCACCCAAATGCGCAACCCGGAAATAGCACTTCAAGATTTTCAGCTGCATGCTTTTATTATTAATGCCTTTCCATCATCGGTCGATCTCGGATAGGAGGTTTAGGTCATGCTTTTATTGGTGTTTTTGAGCATCTGGATGAGCACCATGAATCTTTACGGCGTCGAACCAACTAGAGATTCAATTTCAATTGAACTAGGCGACATTCAAGACCTTGCGGTTCAAATCGTTGCCTCGTGCTTGCATATTGAATCGGACAGCCAGGTCACGCTCTGTGTAGCGGAAAAAATCAAAGAGATAATGGCAAAGAAGCCACTCATGCCGCAAGATCATGATAAAGAGCTGCTTCGTGCACGAACTATTTCAGATATTGATCGCGATGAATTAATCGACATCGTCCTGCAAGCAACAAGTACCTGCATGCTGACGCAACATAATGAACGCGTGCAACTACAAACTGAGTTAGATGCACGCTATACTAAAAAAGTAGTCGCAATAATTAGTGCACTTTCTGCTGTCATTCCCGCCGCTATAACCGCAATGGTGACCATATTAGTACTTTATTCTGGCTGCAACTGCCCGGCATGTATTTAGGTAGTTGTTTTCTGGCTCTTGGTTTGATGTATGCATTCTATATATATCGGCACGCGATGCGAATGCAACGCTATACGATTCCATTTTATGCGCACTTATACGAAAAACGTATTCGTGAACTTGCCTATAAAAAAGATTTGCATGGGATGCGAATTCTTCATGATCAGATAGCACGGAGTCATAAATCATTATCAATCGAGCGTCAATGTGCGCTATTGCAAGAAATAGAACGCTTCTTAGCCTCAATCAAATATACTCGATAATCACAAAGCATTCAGTAAAAGCACTATAATCAGCATTTGTTACTATATTAATATTGGTGCTATCCATAAAAAGAGAAACAAAATCTATTCCTGCTTCAAGATAAGGAATCGGAATGAAATCGATATTTATTGGATCAGTAGCCGCGCCATAGAGACGTGTGAGCCGATTTAATGTTGGTGATGCACCAAAATTAATGCCATGGGCGACTGTTTTTAAAGCATTATTAGGCAATGCGCCGAAATTTATTACTTTACGACGAACTTGTCGCTTAATGGGCCGTGCAGGTGTGCTACTGCTTAATGTTGGATCAGGAAAGAAAGACTGGCCACAAGTGAAGATGCTTAAAGGATAAATCCCCGTATCCTTTTCGTTTAAGGCAAGAGCTATCTCATTAAATTTATTATAAAGCCGTACAATAAGTTCTCTAAATAATGGAGAATTAATCTCAACGTCTTGCAATTGCCCTAATTCGGTGGCAACAGTTGTCTCAATAAATAACCCTTGTTCAGATTGTGGTCCGATAGCCATCTTTTTTCTCCCTATTTTGCTCGACTTTTTATGCAGGCATGTTTTATGCTAACATAAATTTATCAATGCTCGAAGGATAGAAATGGCACGACCTTCTCAAATTGCCGCTCCAATGACTCCAGCAGAAATACAAGCTGCTACTGCGAAAAATCCCATTCTTGCCGCATTAGCACAAGCAGGAAAATTAAATCTAGAAACTGGTGCAATAAATGCTGCAGATCTACCTGCCGATCTAAAAAAAGAAGTCGAAAGAATGATGGGCGAGAGGGCAGGTGGTACCATCCATCTTCCTCAGCTTTTTAAGCAAACGGCAGAAACAGAGATGTATGGAACCTTTACCAGGGCTGGTAAAGGTGGTGTTGTTACTACGCCGCAATTAGAACCATGGCAAATTCAAGCAATGCAATCAGTCCTAGCTGAAGGTCTTGCTGGCATTTCTCCTGGCGCATCAGCACCCGCAATGCAAGCCGCTCTTGTTGAACAAGGCATGGGCGCTTTTGCGCCACAACAAATGCCACAAGCGGCGCCGCAACAACTTGCTCAAGGAGGTGCCTATCAACTTCCAGGATTTGGAGAACGTCGAGCTTTTACCCCGGAATTTGCTGCAGCATTAAGTCAATTCAGGGCGCCAACAGAAGGAACAGGTGCACAGCGCTTTATTGGTATTGGATCGCAATTAGCAGGTTT